>Ga0183099_1000007_pt1 | contig 304277 bp, 246 predicted proteins | sample Biomet1_FD_127788 | JGI IMG/M metagenome (GOLD analysis project Ga0183099, IMG submission 127788) | Microbial communities from bioreactor (seeded with anoxic lake sediment) at LBNL, California, USA - Biofuel metagenome 1 | ecosystem: Engineered > Bioreactor > Anaerobic > Unclassified ...
CCTGCCTGCAGAGCTGACTTTGGGTATTGTAACGGTAGCGCGCAAGGGACTGACACTTTCGCTCTTCTTTATAGGGGCTTCGCTGACTTCGTCACCTCCTTTCCTTTCAAAAGCAAAACGGACAAAATGTATCTGCCTTGGTTCATTTTCTTTTATACTGGCCATGGTTGTAAATACGATCTTTCACCTGCCTGCAGAGCTGACTTTGGGTATTGTAACGGTAGCGCGCAAGGGACTGACACTTTCGCTCTTCTTTATAGGGGCTTCGCTGACAAAGAGCGTACTAAAGAATGTAGGCGTTCGCCCTATGGTGCAAGGGATACTGATCTGGATCGTCATCAGCGTGGTTTCGCTGGGTTACATATGGCTTACAGCCAAATAAAAAATAAAAAGAGAGTGCTCCAAGTCAGACTTGCCGGCACTCTCCCCCTCAGCTCTACAGTTACTAATCAATCAAATCATCACCAATATCTTCAACTCTTTCTTGATAAAGAAACTGTAAAAACGCTTTTGTCTGTCCACTCCCCTGAGATAGTACCCTCAGAGGTAAGAATGCAAACTTTATATTTTCTGTGTGCTGCCCTTAATTTCCCCTCTATCGGCCTGATCCTTACATTGACCGATGAGCCTTTCCGGCGGGCAGTAAAGCCGGATAAAAGATATTCACCGCGTTGATACTGAAAACCGTCACCGGCGTCTTCATACATTTGGCCTTTGGCCTTACCTTCCTTGTCGAGAGAAACCATCAGGGTCAGAGAGTCAAGATTATATTCGGTGGTGTTCTGAATGATCTTGCCCAACGGAACAACGGCACCTCCCTTGATTCTGACATCGGCCTGGTAACGGTCAGTCCGGCTATTTTCTCCTGCAATGGAGGCTGTACGCCAGATACCATTGGGCAAAGCAGAATTCACCGCCCATTTGGGAACGATCAGCAAATCATTTCCAAGGAGAAAGGCCTGATCCTCCTTTCTCAGAGTCGTATCCTTCGTATCTGCAAAAAAGACCGGGCGCATCACCGGCATGCCGGTTTTGGAGGCTTCGTGGAACAGTGTGTAAAAATAAGGCAAGAGCCGGTATCTTCTGTTCAGGGCCATACGTGAAACATTTTCGATTTCAGGGCCGAAAGCCCAAGGTTCCTTATCATTGGTTCCTGCATTGGCATGACCTCTCATAAAAGGGAAAAAAGCATCTACGGAAATCCATTGCCCGAAAAGTTCTGGAGTGGTAGTGCCCGAAAATCCGCCCATATCGGGTCCGCTGAACGGTTGTCCGGACAGGCCCAGATTGAGTGTCATGGGGACAGACATCCTCATGTGCCCTTCATTAGCCTCGTTGTCTCCTGTCCAGGTGGCAGCAAGACGATGACTACCCAAAAAACCGGAACGGGAAAGAATAAACATTCTTTTGTCGGGGCGTTCTTTTTGAATGCCTTCATAGGATGCTTTGAGCATAAGCATGCCATAAACGTTGTGGTATCGGAGGTGCGGGCCGGCAAGGAGATCACCTCCTCCCCTGTGCCAGTTGTCTTCAGGCATGGAACCATTGGGTCCGTCAAAGACAGAGGGCTCATTCATATCGTTCCACACCCCATCCAAACCTGTAGCCATAAAATTCTTATAGAGTGAACTCCACCATGTGCGGGTTTCGGGTCTGGTAAAATCGGGGAAAGCACATTTTCCAGGCCATACACTGCCATTGAACTCTTTTCCGTCACTGGTCTGAACCCAGTGATTGCCCGCTGTGCCAGAATCGTATACAAAATAACCCTTTTCTGCCTTTACGCCCGGATCAATCATCCAGATGGAATGAAAGCCTTTCCCATGCAGGTAATCGTTGACATCTTTGGGGTTAGGAATCTTCTGCTGGTCGAAAGTGAAGATCTTAAACCTTTCCATATAGTCTATATCCATCCAAATAACATCACAAGGCAGTTTTTTAAGACGAAACGTATCAGCCACGCATTTGATGCGGGTATCCGGTACGTAGGAGAAGCGGCATTGCTGGTAACCGATCGACCAAAGCGGAGGCATTTGTATTTTCCCCGTAAGATCGGCAAGGGTTGTGATAACTTCTTGCGGAGAATTTCCCTTGATGATAAGAACCCGGAAAGCAGGACCGTCTGAAATAAAGCGGATACTATCGGTCAATTGGATATCCTGTTTCCAGGTATTGTCTGCAATAACGCCGAAAGCTGTTCCGTCAGGATTGACACCAAGCACCCATGGATGGCTCTGATAAAGGCGTTTGCCATTGTCCTTAAGGTAGTTGAAGTTATCGGTATTCCAGAGCGTTATGCTACTGCCGTTACGAAGCAGAGGCCCTGTAGTTTCTCCCGTACCATAAAGACTCACTCCTTTTCCTATGGGCAAGGTTGCATAGCTTTTACCCTCTTTCAGGTAAAAAGTAGGGGTAATGTGCCAGTCAGAAGAAACATTCCCGATAACCGTAGGCTCCTTTAGTAAGGCAAAGGACGGCAAATGTGCCTTGGCTATATATTTTTCAGGATAGAAAACAGAGACATTAGAGGCAATAAGCTTGCCTGTTAGGCCAATGGCAGATGCATGCACCGCGAAGGCCAGGAGACAAGCAATCAAAAAACTTTTTTTCATTGAATTTGGAGTGTACTTGAGAAGCCAGGCAAGGCCGGCTCTTGATATGTAAATATTCTTGTAACCTATTTATTTCTTACTATCCTATAGCTATAAGGAGCCATTGAAATACTTGAGCCAAAATCTGCTGCCAGGCCGCTGAACGCATCTGTCCAATTCGTGTTGGCCAACGCAGAAGGCAAGGCATAATTGCTGGTGGTACTGCGCATATTGATGAGCACAAGCACCATTTCGGAACCGGATGTTTTGGTAAAAGCACAGACATCGTCGCTGTGGTAAGTTGTCAGCGTTCCTCTCCTCAGAGTGGTGCAACTGTTCCAAAGATTTATGATTTTTTTGTACTCGGCAACCATGGGCTTGTTCAAGCTCCAGTCTATGGAGGAAGAGGTGAAAGGAAAAAGCAGCTGATTGGGAGTGCCCACTTCCTGACCGTTATAGATCATGGGAACACCTTTCATGTAAGCCGCAGCGACAAAAGCCGACATGGAGCCAGAGGCTCCGCCGAAAAGAGCAAGCGGGGTTCCATCCGAACTGTTCACGTCGTGATTGGTAATGTAACGTACCACTCTGTTTTCATCGGAAGCTCCCGCATATTCCGTTGCATTTACCTGATCCAGGGTTTTTACGGAAGTATTGACATTGCTGTATATGGATTTAAGCTGGCCGTAAAAACTGAACCCGAAAACATAGTTAAAACCTTCTGAAAAATGACGGCTTCCAGAACCCTCTGCAAGCAAGAGCAGCTTATGACTAGAAAGATTCCGAAGGGTATCGATGGCCTGATGCCAGAAAGCTTCCGAAGGACCGTCCGCATAGTCACAACGGAATCCGTCGCAGTTTGCGGTGTAAACCCAGTATTTCATGGCTGCAATCATAGCCTGACGCATGTCTGCATTCTCAAAGTTGAGTTGAGCGACATCCTTCCATTCGCTGTTGGGAGCGACAATATTTCCTGAAGCATCCTGCTTATACCAGGACTTGTTCTTGATCCAGGCATTGTCCCAGGAGGTATGGTTTGCCACCCAATCCAGAATAACGGCCATCCCTCTTTCATGGGCTCCGGCAATAAGACTGCGCAGGTCGGAAAGATTTCCGAATTCGGTGTTGACTGCCTGATAATCTTTAACGCAATAGGGAGAATTGCAGCCATTGAGGGAGCCTACCGGATAGATAGGCATAAGATAAAGGACATTGACACCAAGGTTTTTGATGGAATCAAGCCTGGCTATAACACCGTTGAAATTGCGTGTTGAGCTGAAACAGCGGGTATTTACCTGATAGATGACGGCATCCCTGGCATCGGGAACATCATTGAAAGGGGTGCCGTATTGCTCTGGTTGTGGGTTGGCTGAAACACTGGCTGTCACTTCGGAGGCCGGTGTGCAACTAATGAAAGCCAGACAGATAATTAGGCACCTGAGCAGCAAACTTCTTTCTTTCATTTTATAGCAGTATTTTATAGTCATCGCTTTTTGTCAAAGGATACTGCCCCTCCCAATATGGAAGGGGCAGTATGGTTAATTATTGATTAATTTCCGTATCCTGTGTTCTGTACCAGATTGGCATTGGCATTCAAGGCACTGGTAGGAATGGGAAACAGTTTCCAATGATCGTCCACTGCTGGTGCAAGACCATGAGCTTTGGTAAAGGTGCCGAAACGGATCATATCCTGACGGCGATGGCCTTCCCATGAAAGTTCAAAGCCTCTCTCGTTGTAAATATCGTCCAGCGTCGGATTGGCTGCCAGACCGGAAAGGCCTGCACGTACCCTTACAGCATCTATCAGTGGCTTGGCATCTGAAGCCTTGTCGGTGCGCACCAGACATTCTGCCTTCATGAGCATGATGTCGGCATACCGGTAAATGGGGAAATCGTTAGAAGTTCCGCCACCATTCATAGGCGCTGCTGGATAGAATTTCTGATTTCGGATACCAGCATAGCGGTCTGCACCAGGATCATTGATATTGGTTACGGTCGGAGTGTAGACAACAAAACCGGCAGGTTGCGGTCCGTAAGGATTTTCGCCATATCTGAACTGACGTTTCCGGACATCGTTATCTGCAAATTTATTGACAAAATCTTCAGGACAAACCGTACCGTTCCAGACAGAGGCTCCTCCGAAAAGGGTGGCTCCGTCAGTACCGCCGAAGCTTCTGATGGTAAAGATGTTTCTTCCTACAACATCGACTTTGGTATAAATGGCCAGAATGGTTTCGTCATCCGGACAAACATCGCCAAAGAGTTCGTAGTATTTGCTACCCAGAGAGGAATTATCGGCAGCACCCGAATGTAAGGTATATCCTCCTTTTGCCACTTCGTCGCAAGCGGTAATACAATCGGCCCATCTTGCTGTTCCTGTATATGTCTCGGCATTGAGATACAATTTGGCCAGCAAGGCATAACCTGCCCATTTGTTGAACCTTCCGTAGTAGTCGCCGCCTCTGGTTTCAGAGAGATCGTCCACACTTGCCTTAAGTTCACTTTCCACAAATTCAAAAATTTCTTTGGGAGTTTTTTGGGTCATCTGATCGACGGTAATGTTGTTCTCGGTGTAGAAAGGAACCGTTCCAAAATCGTCCATCAACAGGTAATAGAAGAAGGCCCTCAGCACTCTCGCCTCTGCAATCTTGGAAGCATCGGCTTTAGCGTCTTCAAGGAGTTCTACGGCCAGGTTGGCCTTGAACACTGATGAGTATAGCCAGTTCCAGGTGTTGGTCACAATTTCATGACTTGGAAACCAAGTTCTCAAATACAACTGCGAAAAGGATAGTTGCCAGTCTCCTGTATTGCGGTGAGGTACTACTTGTTCGTCGGTTGACATGGAATTCAGGTCGTACCAGCCATTGTCAGCTCCAGCATAACCAAGACCACCCCAGTTGCCGGGGATTTGTGAATAGACATTTGCCAGAGCCACATCGGCCCCTGAAGACGTTGAATAAAAGTCTTTGGCAGCATATTTATCGTAGACCTTCTCCTCTACGTCTGTACAGCTTTGAAAAGCCAGCGTGGTGAATAAGGCTATAACTAATATTTTTTTCATTTTTCTAGCTGATTTAATTAGGTTACTTTAAAATAATGTTCAAGCCTACGGACAATGTGCGTGTGCGTGGATAAATGCCGAAGTCCGTACCGGAATCGCTGCCTCCGTTGGTGTTCAGTTCAGGATCAAGCCCTGAATATTTGGTAAACAACGCCAAATTTGTTGCGGTAAGGGACAGACGCAGATTGCTGACATGTTTCATTTTTTGAGTATTAAAATGATAACCCAGAGTCAGGTTGTCAAAACGCAGATAGTCTCCTTTTTCCAGCCACAGGTCTGAAGTATATTTGGAAGTATAAAGTCCCAGTTCCTTGGCACTGGAAAGCATGTTGGACTTACCGATGCTTTCAAACAGGCTGAAGTTGTATTTGATCTTGTTGAAGATCTTGTTGCCGCCCGATCCCCGAAAAAGCATGGAAAGATCGAAATTCTTGTAACGGAAGGTCGGTGTAAAGGCATAAGTATGCGTTGGCAAGGCTGAACCTTCATAGTAACGGTCCTTGCTTTGGCTGCCCACATCAATGGTCCCGTTGGCATCGGCATCCACCACCGTTTCTTCATTGTTGGCATTTTTACCTTCGTGTTTGAGAATGTAGTATGCACCTATGGGCTTGCCTTTAACCAGATAACTGTTGTAACCCCAAGAAACATAATCGGTATTGAGTTCAACTCCATTAAGTGTTCCGCTCAATTCCTTTACTTTGTTTCTCATCAGAGAAAGGTTGGTATTCAGATTGAAGCCAAAATCTCTGGTATCCACAATGTTGAAATTGAAGTTGAAATCCATACCTTCGTTAAGCAAACTGCCGATATTGGCCACAACGCTTGAATAAGGATAGGGTGGCTGTGGCACAGTGTAGTTGAAAAGCAGGTTTTTAGTTATTGCACTATAGGCATCGACCGATCCGGAAATGCGATTGTTAAGAACAGAGAAATCGAGACCAATGTTTTTTTGATATCTGGTTTCCCAACGCAAATCAGCATTGTCATTCTGAGATATGGCATAGTTGGTAATTTGGCTCCCTGCAAAATAGGTGGTACCTGATGAGCTGACCAGACGTACGGAATTCTGAGGACTCAAGCCCTGCTGATTACCGGTAATACCATAACCTGCACGTATTTTCAGATCGTTGAGGAAACTAATGCCTTTCATGAAAGGCTCGTCGCTCAAGCGCCATGCAAAGGAAGCGGATGGGAAGTTACCCCATTTATGATTCTCGCCGAATACGGAAGAACCATCTCGTCTAATACTTAAGGTCAACAGATATCGATCCAGATAAGAGTAGTTTACACGCCCCAGAAAAGAAATAAGCTTCCTGTCGTTCTTGTAGGAAGAGATGTCTCCCGAAGTTATTTTTGCAAAATCGCCCAATTGCAGAGCATTGTAAGTGGTCGCATCACCGATGAAGTTGGTCATCTGAGTGTAATTACCATTGTAGGTCTGCTTTTGCCATTCATAAACAATTGTTCCATCAAGATGGTGTGCACCAAAAGTCTTTTTATAGGTGGCGCTTAAATCGCCCAGTTTTTCATCCTGATGCCAATTGTTAATGCTGGCAGTACCATTGTCATCGATGGCACTGGGTACGGTGGAAGAAGCCGGCATGTAGTAACCGGAGTTTCCGTCAAGTTTGCGCCATGTGCCAAACGCATCAAGCGTAAGCCCTTTGATCAATTCATAACTGATTCTACCACTTCCAAAAGTATTGTTGATGGTCTGATCGTTGGTTACTTCTTCGGCAACGGCATAGGGATTGATGTACTGGAAAACGTTCACATCGGTGAAATAGCTTCCGTCTGCATTGAAAACAGGGTCTGTTGGCCTGCTTACATAAGCATTGCTGATCAGGTTGGAGGTGAAGGCTGCACGTCCGACGCTGCTGGGGCTACCCACTCTTTTTGCGGTAGCACTGTTCAGATTGAAGGAGAAGATTAGCTTGTTGTCCAGCATTTTTTGGGTAGCCTGTAATCTGGCAATGTAATTGTCATTCTTTGAATTGATCACGACACCGTTTTGCAGGATACCAGTAAGAGAAGCACGGTAATTGAACGTGTCCGTTCCACCATTTATGGCCAAATTATGATTTTGGGTGACACCATCCTGAGTGAGCACATCAAACCAATCTGTATTTGCTCCATGGTTTTCAGTGGAAGGTACATTCCACAAAAGGGACTGCTCACTCCATTCCTTGGCAGACATCATGTCAAGCTTGCCGGCCAGACGGTCTACAGAAACATTTCCGCTATATTCTACCTGAGAGGCTCCACCTTTGCTTTTTTTGGTGGTGACCAGAATGACACCGGGAGCTCCGCGTGAACCATAGATCGCCGTTGCTGAAGCGTCTTTAAGAATATCCACCGATTCTATTTCTTCCGGAGGCAACTGGCTAAGAAGTTCCAGATTGCCTTGTACACCATCAAGCACAACCAGAGGATCACTACCACCTATTAAGGAGGTCACGCCGCGGATTCGGATGCTTGGTGTAGCTCCAGGCTCACTACCCATCTGAGTGATGTTGACACCGGCAGCCTTACCCGAAATCTGCTGAAGCGGATTGGTAACCGGCCCTTTGTTCAGATTTTCACTGGAGATGCTCGAAACGGCTCCAGTCACATCCTTTTTGCGCATAGACCCGTATCCGATTACGACGAGTTCCTGAAGTGCAACCATGTCTTCATTCATGATGATGGTTGTTCCAAGCTTGTTTGCCGGTGTTTCAATGGCCTTGAAACCCGTAAAACTGATTTTGACCATGGAAGACTCTTTGGATACTTTCAGCACGAAGTTTCCATCTTGGTCTGTAACTGTTCCGTTGTTGGCACCAACCTCCTGAACACTTACACCAGCTAATGATTCTTTCTGTCCATCCAGCACTTTACTCCTGAGGGTGTATTGCCCTTGGGCAAACGCTGTACATCCCATCAATAATAATAAGGTGCTGAAAATAAATTTCATTTTCATACTACTTGATTTAGATTTAAGTGGTTAAAATTTAAGGGAGCCCCTCACCCTGCATACGATGTCTGACACAAGGTTCCTGACTTTTGACCCTATGCAAATGTATTTTCTTTGTTAACGGATTGAAACGATGAAGACGCAATATGTACGGTTTTTCAGCAACAAATATTATACTAAATATTTGATTAACAGCAAACATGCCATCCTAAACGATGCCTTAGAAAGTACCTTTGACGTACAAAAAAGTTAGCCTTGGGTATCCTCGTTCTCGGTTTTGATGGACTCAATTTCCATGATTTTCTGTTCGAAAATCTCATTGGCAACCATAGAACGGTTCTTGACCTTGGTTTTGTAATTTTTGACAGTAGAGAGGGAATAATCCAGAAATTTGGCAATGCGCTCGCTTTCGTTGACACCAAGGCGGATAAGCGCAAATATCCTTATCTCAGGTGTTAGGGCACCATCCGCCTTAAAGACCACTCGGTCTTCTTCCTCAAAAAGCAGGTTGTAGCGGTTTACGAAATCGGGGAAAAGTTTCATGAACGTATGGTCAAAGAGGGTAAACATATCCTCACGCTCTTTTCTCAGATCGGCTTCGTCGGAGAAATGCAGCAACTCCTCAAACTGCCGGTTCCGGATTTTACGGACCACCGTCTTGCGATAGTCTTCTATCTTGTCTATGTAAGAAGAACTTACGCTGAAGAAGTAACCGATGTATTCGTCCTTGATACGATCAGCTTCCTTGAGTTTCTTATTGATACGAGTCAAATCAGTGTTTTGCTTGCTGATCTTGTTCTGGCTTTCAGTTAGCTTTTGGTTAGAATCGACCAGCCCCTTGTTCTGTTGGAGAATAAGCAGACGGGCCGCATTAAGATTTTTCTTTTGTTTGAGAATAATAAGAGTGGCTATCATGAAAAGGATAAACAAAACAGAGATCAGACCGGAGTATACCAGCAGCTTCCCATTCTGGTTTTTAATGATCTTGAACTGTGCAGCCTCGATATTAGGCAAGACACGGCCTATTTCTATCTTACGCTGGCGTGCGTTGTAATAATTGGCGTCATCAAGGGCCAGTGATGCATAGGAAAAGGCCAACCGCACATCTCCTTGCAGGTAAAGCAGCTCAGCCAGCTGACGGATCGCAGCTGTTTCTTTGGTGGCAATCTTGAGGTCGGCAACGGAAGCAGAGGCAAAGTACGTGATCGCTTTTACCGTATCACCCTGTAACTGGTAGCAAAAAGCTAAGGTGGATGCGATAATGGCATAGTCGTGCAAGCCCAGTTTTTTAGAAGACAGGCTCTCTTCCGCCACCTGAATGGCCTTGGAATAATTGCTTTGAAGTTGATGTTCACGAATTCTCACCATGATGATATCCGGACTTTCCTGATCTGGCTTTAGGGCAATGCATGCCTTGCAATAATCCAGCGACTTATTCCTGTAAAGATTGTAATAAGGTCCGGCAACGGAAAAGTTAGCCATGTCCAGATACAAGGTGGAAAGAAACGAATAATAGTCTATCTGCATATCCTGACTAAGAGCAGTTGCGTCTATGGTAGAAGAGATGTCTGAAGCCTCCTTGTACAATCCGGCCGACATGCAGCTGAACGCCAGGTCCATTTTGGATTGAGCTATCAGATTCTGGTCCTGCAGTTTTTCTGCCATTTGAAGCATCCTTCCGGCATAGGCATAGGCAGAATCGTATTGATAGGATCGATATTCGCTATACAAAGTGGCGCAGAGTCCATATCTTGCAGACAACGCCAGATCCTGATGCTTTAGCTTGCTTTCCAGATCTTGTATACGTTTTGCTTTGAGATTTTCGAAATAAGGCTTGTTTTCGATACAGGCATCCAGTTCTTTCAAGGCTGCACTCTGAGAGCCGTTTTGGCAACAAAAAAGTATGAAAGAAACGAAAATAAGTACAATAAGGTTTATTCTGGTCATGGTATAGAGATGATAAATGATAGAGCAGGCAGGAAAAAGGTTACGACTGCAAAAATAGCAATAAGGTTCTTTCTGTCAATTTTTTTGAACAGATATACATTTTTCTGAGTTTTTACGTTTATAGAATAAGGACAAATTTAACTACAAATTAAATACTCGGTTCTTATTTATTTCTTGACACTTGTCTTAGGTGCGTCTGAAATCAGGGAAAAGGAGTGTTTATTTTAATGGCCCTTAAACCATGGGTAATAAAGGCAGTCCAATAAACAAGTTTTTTCAGTATAAACCGAGAATCAATTGTATAATTCATAGAAATTCGTACTTTTACTCCAAATTAACATTTATTATGAATCTGAGGCCGAATGTCTTTATTGTTATCCTATGCTGTCTGATGACATTCGGATGTACCACTCCCGAAGGCAACAAAGTTAGCGTGCATGGAGAAGTAAGCAATTTGGGCAGATCGGCACTGTGTATTTCCTACTACAACGAAGATTACGAGCTTGCCTACGATACCGTCTATTCCAACACCTCAGGAAAATTTGACCTCAAGCTGAAAACCTACGAAGAGGTCACTCCCATCACCATCTTTTTTGCCAGAAAAAAATGCTGGACAACCCTGTTTGCCAAGCCTGGCAATCGCGTCAAGATCAGAGGAGACATCAACACTGTGGATATGCTCAATATTACGGGTGGTATTGTCAACGACGATCTGAGCCTTTACAAGAAGCAAATACGTAAACTATATATGGATCGATACGCCATTCTGAATGGCAAATATACAAATTTGGAAGAATCGGAGGAAAAGCTTGCCGAGACCAATCTACTGTTGAAACGGTCAGCCAAAGAATACATCAAGGAGCATCCCGCTTCCCTGGCCAGCGTGGTGCTGATCCAGGACTTCTTCTATCAGGACTACGACCCCATCACCAAAGATCTGCTAAACCTGCTGGAAGGCGATGCCAGATACTTTCACCTAACCACCCGTATCCGGGAAGGCATCGAAAATTGGTAAACACCCTTCTGCATTTTATTGATTAAATATTTTTTAATTGTTTCTATATTATTACTTTTGCAAGTGTTTAATACCCATTTATCATGCTTGTAAAACTCACAAGTGCAGCCATTCATGGCATAGGGGCCAGACCGGTAAGTGTTGAAGTGCATCTGTCCCGGGGCATTCGTTTTTCCCTAGTAGGCTTGCCGGACAATGCAGTCAGGGAGAGCCACGAACGCATCGTTACAGCCTTGCAGGTAAACGGCATGGATCTGCCCCGCAAGCAAATCGTCATCAACATGGCACCAGCTGACCTCCGCAAAGAAGGCACTTCCTACGACCTGCCGCTTATCGTTGGCATCATGGCTGCCGGCGACTACATCCCTGCTTCATCTCTGGAAAATACCCTCTTTATCGGTGAACTTTCTCTGGACGGTCGTTTGCAACCTGTACGGGGTGTTTTACCCATCGCCGTACTCACACGTGAACTTGGCATCAGAAGGCTGGTCCTGCCGAGCCAGAACGCGCCCGAAGCCGCCGTAGTAGAGGGTGTAGAGGTCTACGGCATGGAAGATCTCATGGAAGTGGTCGGGTTTCTCAAAAATGAACTGAAAAAAGAGCCGCAGAAAGCCACAGCCTTCTTTTCTGAAGACAAAAAATCGACAGCTTCCGCGGATTTTGCCGATGTGAAAGGACAGGAGCAAGTCAAACGGGCAGTGGAAGTCGCTTGCTCGGGCGGGCACAACCTTATTATGATAGGTCCTCCAGGTGCAGGCAAAAGCATGATGGCCAACTGCATTCCCGGCATTCTGCCTCCCATGACATTGCAAGAATCACTGGAAACAACCAAAATCCATTCGGTGGCAGGCAAGACAGATTCCAAGCAGTCACTTCTGGTGGAAAGGCCTTTCCGGGCACCCCATCACTCCATCAGCTCCGTTGCCCTAATAGGCGGAGGATCGAAGCCACAACCCGGAGAAATCTCCCTGGCGCACAATGGGGTGCTCTTTCTGGACGAACTGCCAGAATTTCAGCGTTCAGTGCTGGAGGTTCTCCGCCAGCCTTTGGAGGACCGCAAGATTCGCATTGCCAGAGCCAGCTACGCCATTGAATACCCCGCAGGCATTATGCTAGTGGCCTCCATGAACCCCTGCCCCTGCGGCTACTACAACCATCCCGGCAAACCCTGCGTCTGCACTCCCGGGCAAATCCAAAAATACCTGAACCGGGTTTCCGGCCCACTCATGGACCGAATAGACTTGCAAATAGAGATTACCCCCGTCTCCTACGACAAGTTGAGCGAAAAGCAGCAGGCAGAATCGAGCGAACAAATCAGAGAAAGGGTCATGGCCGCACGTAAAAAACAGGAAGAGCGTTTCAGGCAAGAACCTGAAATCCATTGCAACGCCCGAATGGGTTCCCGCGAAATCCGGAAATACGCACAAATTGATATTGCCAGCCAAGATCTTCTGAAAACAGCCATGGAAAAACTCAACCTTTCGGCCAGAGCCTACGACAGGATCCTGAAAGTGGCCAGAACTATTGCCGATCTTGATCTTTCTGAACACATTCAGCTACAACACATTGCCGAATCCATCCAATACCGCACGCTGGACCGCGAAAATTGGGGACAATAGAAAAAAGGCATTATGAATCTTTGACTATATATCCATAGATTCTGCATAACATATCAAAAATAAAAGAGCCTACTTTCATGGAGATGTTTGATTCTCTATTGGAAAAAGTCTTCGCATAAAACTATATATTCTGATTAAACAGGAAACCAGCTTATAAACAAAATTCTGAAATCCATATGTTCTATTCAGATATGGAGTAAGTTCAAGTAAAGGAGAATCCGCTTTAGACAGCCTAAGATAATCTATGTATATTCTTTCCGGTAAGAATTGCCTCAAGACCTTTTCTCTTTCTAATGTATTCATATCAAGATTTGTATTGCTAATGCCAGAGTCGTCAAAATGAGCAACAACAATATCAAGGTTCTTGAAAGAACAGTTTTTAAAAATGATTACATCAATAAAAAATTTCCAATCCGAAACAATTTTTAAACTTTCATCATATAGATTATTTTCAAATAATGCCCTTCTTATGAATGAAGCCTGATGCGAAATTGAACTTCTTACAAAATCGAGCATCGTTATAGAAGAAGAAAAATGTCCTAACAGATGATTTTGATTCCCTGCCCAATGTTTTCCATTAATAATATCTTCATGAAAGTAAGAGGATATGGTCTCCAGAACGCTATCGTGACAAAAGCAATCTCCCGAATTCATGAAATTGCAGTATTCCCCCGTGGCCTTTAAAATACCCTTATTCATGGCATTGTATATTCCCGTGTCCGGCTCAGATATCCAATAATCAATTTTATCTGCATATTCTTTTATTACATCAACACTTCCATCTGTTGAACCTCCATCAATGATAATGTATTCAAAATCAGAAAACGATTGATTGACGACACTATTTATGGTTTTTCTCAACCCTTCACGGTTATTAAAATTGATTGTAATGACAGATAGTTTTTTCATATTGATGCTTCTCGTAAGCATTTAGTAATCCTATAATATGGAAAAGTTCTTTATATAAATAAACTACGTAAAAGAATTGTCCACGAGTAAAGCTAGAACAAATTTAGCATTCCACATTGACCAGCCCTTTCATAATAGCACCCGTTTCGATAGAGTTCACACTCTTCAATTTTGCTTTTAGAATATTTGCTCCAGCATTGACCTTTTCCTCGACTTCACAGATTTCTGCATTTGTGGGAAAACAGCCTAACAAGCACCCTTCATCTCCAACACTTGTTTGTGTATATCTTTCATTGGTAAGTTGCTTCACTGTATGTTTTATCTTTACAACACTAGCAATTCCGCCTGGAAGGTAGAACTGCTGTTCTAATAATACCATATCCATTATTAGAATATTCGTATTTAGTATATTTCTCTCCTCACTATTAAGTTCATAAAAGACATTAATATTTGTCCATGATTTGTTAGGGCTAACATTTGATATTTTTTTATTCTTATTAATGTGTATTCTCATATCAAGGTTTTTTTTACTATATTTTAATGTTATATATCATGGTTTGGCAATCAAAAACAACTGATTATTATCAGTTTATAATATAATTCTTTGGCATCTTTGTAATCGCACTTCGCAAGTAAATCATCTAAATACTATAGAAAAATGCTACAAATTTGTAGCATTTCATAGATTTTTCGTTCAACTTTCAGCTTGTTACCAATAATGGGCACCTAATAGTAAGCGATGATTGCAGAATACATTTGGATCTTGCCAGCGTTTCTTGTAAAGCAATGCGATTTCGATTGCATCCAAAGTAGTGCTGTTCGTTATGAGGATCAACCCCATCTTGGTGACTTCGTCATAGTATGATGATAAACCGAAGCGTCTCTGGATAATGTTTGCTTGAAAGATAAGTGTCAAATTTTCCGATCTGCTCACTCAGCACTCCTATCTTCTTGTACATCTTCCTGAGCTACAACTGCGATCTACAAACAATTTCAAAGAACGAATTTTAATTTATACGATCTCAGAATATAAAGATTTTGTTTCTTTGACTGTTCTTTCCCAAGAAAAATCTTTAACTCTTTTTTGCCCCATCTCAACTAGCTTGTTTCTAAGTCCTTTATTTTTGATGACACTTTCAACAGCTGATATAATGGAGTCAAAAGACAATGGATTAAAATATATTGCAGCATCTTGTGCTATTTCAGGAAAGCTGCTTGAATTACTTATGCAAATAGGACAATCATTTGAGAAAGCCTCCAAAATTGGAATACCGAAACCTTCGTACAATGATGGAGAGACAAAAACAAGAGCATGTTTATATAATGATCTTAGCTCTAGTTCATTTGCCGCTTTTTGAAAAACCTGATTTGAAATTTTATAAGATCTTAACTGATTTATTTCTTCATCTGAAAATGGACATCCTGTACAAACAAGATTAAGATTTTTATTGACATTCAACAAATGATATATTGCTTCAAGAAAAAACATAAAATTCTTATATCCATATCTATCACCAACATATAAAATATAATCACCATAAGGATTTTCCAAATAATTTGTTTTGACTTTGTGAACACCATGATAAATCACCTGAATTTTATTCTCGGGAATATCATAATATTCTAGAATGTCTCTTTTGGTGTTTTCACTGACTGCAATAATTTTGTTTGACTTTTCTATCAATAATTTTTTATTCGCAATATCCTGGACTCTAAGAGGATCAAATTTTTCGTGTACAAAATCATGCACAGTCACAACAAATGGCTTTGTTAAATACTCCAGAAAATAGGGATTATAATATGTGGGATGGAATATGTCGAACTTATTTTTTCTTATTCTTTCAATGGAATAACATTTATTTATTTTTTCAATATATTTACCTATTCTATACCTTCCTTTAAATTTATTATATCCCAAAGGATTATATACTTTGTATTTTTCATCTTTAAGTAAGTACTCACTTTGAGTGAATAAGGTTGATATTTCGGATTTTTCACCTATATTTTTAAGACCATTTGCTAATTCATAATGATATCTGGCTATACCACCGAATCTATTGTTATATGTCTGAAAATCATACAAAATATTCATGTGTCTCAATATTAATTATTTATAATAAAACATATAATGAAATTCTGACATATAATCACTAATATTATTTTTTATATTATACTTACAATATTTTAAAACGCATTTTTTTGTTCCATACTGATATTAAGTTAAATGCGCCTATCGTATCTATTCTAATTTTTAAATAGAATTTGTTTGGGTACAACTTCAAATCCTCCACGCTCTATAGCCACCTTCCTAATTTTTAGTGCTTCAAGTGTGTTTCGCTCCCCAAGCAAAGACTGACGTATAAAAGGCATACTATGTCCGAAAAGCTCCGCAAGTTTTTGTTTCTCGCCATGCTTAACAATAATCCTATTTAATATATTTGTATTATCTGTTTGCATTGTAAGCTAAAAATCATTAAAATAAAACTATTCCATGTATATATTCATAACTTTTACGCCAAAGATAGGTGATATTTTTCATCTCCGCAAGTTGCATGGTGATATTTTTCAATATAATGATGAATTATATCAATGAATAAAGGATAATCTAAACAGGAAAACTTAATAATTTATACAATACACATTCATTCTCACGAGTATGCTGTAAAAAGTCTCTTTAGATAACATTATCCAAAATTGGTTTACTCATTTTACTAAACATCCCATTTATAAGTATTTTATCCAAAAAAGATTGCGATTGCTCAATACGCATCCAAATATTGATTTTACAAACGTCAATCTTTATTTTTCAATTTTTAGCAGAAAAAAGTCTAACATATTCATTACTAAAGACTAAAATCAGCTTTTCGAACCAACTTCATCTACTATATTCTCTTTGGCACAGGAAACGAAAAAACACTCTTTTGATGGTTCAAATTGAGCAAATCACGAGTCTGCCCATTAATGGGCAGCAGGATCAATGCCTACTTCGTTCATTAACCAAATATTATTTACGGAAGCGTCAGCAAGATGCAGAAAAAGCTTAGCATTCATAAAATGGCAAGATTATTTATGATAATTAATGACCATTTGTTTCATGCAATATTCAATAATTACTCCATAGAAGCCTTTTGCCCATTCTATTTGCTTTATAGGTTGAAAAATGGTACATTTACAACCGTTTCAATTTGAAACATGGGCGAATACAGCTGATTATTTTCAACTAAAAAATATAAAAGAGACAATTATCAACCAAATGGATACAGTTTTATTAAGAATAAAGGAAATTACAATAAATGAAGGAATTACAATTGGTTCTCTTGAAAAGAGAATAGGAGCCAGTAAAGGCGTATTATCAAGAGCCATAAAAAACGGTTCAGATATTCAGGCAAAATGGCTACAGAAAATAGTTGAAATCTATCCCCGGTATTCTTCTTTTTGGTTACTTACAGGTCATGGTGATATGATTAACCAGAACGTCACTACGATCCCTAAAAATAGTTTTGAAAAGAAATGTTCCGATTGCAAAAAAAATGAGCAACGAATCTCGGATTTACTTGAAACAATATCTTCATTAAAAGAAACAAATACCGTTCAGAAAGAATTAATTGCCGAGATAAAAAAACATCACTTACATTAATAATTAGCCTATATCTTTGAATTTTAAATTGAACTAAAGTTTAGGAAGTTCCATACTATATTATGTAGGAATGAGCATCTTAAATTAGTGCACGAATGTATCTTGAATTTCAGTATCTGGCAATTTTTCAGGACCGATAAATTTAGATACTCTTCTTATTACCAAAGAATCTGAGGTTGAAAGAACGATCTTACATCTCAAACCACAATACCCTTCTTTATTGGGACCAATTATTAAAGAATCTTGTTTTAAAATAAAATTTCCATCTCCAACAAGTTTCTCTACCATATAGTAATTAAATCTATAAGAATCAAAAAATACATACTTTTCAGCTGCGTTTGCTGGAATTGAAAAATTATACCAATATTCCGTTCCAACATCTCTTTTTTGTTCCAAAGAAAGGTTCCATGGTTTTAAAATCAAAAAATCAAAAGCATCTTTCTTTTTAAATGTAACTTCAACTTTATGGTCTGAAGAAACATTCATAAATTTGACAGAGTTTGCTGAAGGTATTACAACACCGTCAACTTTTAGGACATCTACTTTGTATCCAGAAGCAGCAGCGAAGGAAACCACGGTATCTTTGCTCTCTGTGACTATTATGTCACAAGAAGGGGTAATGCCATTTGCTCCTATTAACAAAGAAATCTTAAATTTTCCTAATATCTTTTTAAAAGATACTTCAATTGTGTGATGAGCACTAATATTAGAAAATTTAACAGAGTCCGATGAAGGTATTACAACACCGTCAACTTTTAGGACATCTACTTCGTAGCCAGAAGCAGCAATAATAGGAACGGTAACGTCTTTACCTTCTTCGATCATTAGATTGTTAGAAGGAGTGCTACCATTAGGTCCGCAAATTATTTCTATTGAATAGAAACCTTTTTCTGGATCAGGACTATTAACTGGATTACATCCTACTAATAACAAGATATAAAAAAAGAAAAACATATTTTTTTTCATGTTTAGGGCTTACTGAATGATTCCACCAATTTCAAAATAAATGACTCGGTATCATTGTTAATATTAATTTTTTATATTACTTTTAATAATATTGGCAAAAGCCATTTTCCGAAAGCACCAAATAAATCCCTACAATAAACAGACAACATTCATCAAAAAGAACACGCACGAAGTAGCTTATTGATTTTAAGTATATTATGGCTATAGTTTTCAGATTGTATCCTCATTCTGGACTTGTCCAAACTATCCTTAAATCAGATTTCGTTCAGACAGTTATTGTAGCTCCTTGAATCTCTTGTAACACAAATCGGTTTTACAGGCTTCACTCCTAAAGGCTTTTCTGTGTAACAGAGATTTTGATTTTTTTGCTAGGTCAGATTTGTGCATAGAACCTTTTAAGCTAAGGAATTATTGCATGTACGGATTTCCCTGGATAATTTCTATTACCCCAATGAATCCAACTTCAGCATATATTTGTTATTCACATTGCCAAGAAATAACCCTGAAAAGAACAACCCAGCATTTGTGTTCATTCAATTTCGTTTCGAACGACATCTCAGGTTCAGCAATGGTTATCCTTTTGACTGTTACATTTTTTCATAGTATGCAGATTGTTTATGATTTACCAAAAGACCAAAAGCTTCCTTTTGATTATATCTGTTTTTATTAATTTAAATTCTTTAAGATATCAGGACTAGCCTATTTCATTAGATTGAAATCCACATTTAATGTAAAGAATATAATTTTTAAACCTATTAGATCACAGGAAAAGAATACATTGAATATAATTATCCCACTAAATCGCTTTTAAGGGATAATTATCAACCACAAACCTTCAGACCTCAAACAAGGCCTCAAAACTACTTGTCAGGTTATTGACGCTGAGGTCATCGGTATCGAGGATAAATTTCGCACGCATATAACAGGCTTCACGCTTGTTGAGCATTTGGGAGATGTGCTCTTTAAGCTCTGCATCGGATTGTTGGCTGAGCAGGGGGCGTTTGCTGCGGGAAAGCTTAAGACGGTCTACCAGTTCGTCGATGGAAGTTCTCAGATAAATGGTCTCGCCAGCCTTGTTCATCAATTCCATATTGTCAAAAAAACAGGGAGTACCCCCGCCGGTAGCAATAAGGCAATTTTCGAAACGACAGACTTCACGCAAAGCATCCCGTTCCATTTTACGGAATTCACTTTCCCCCACTTCATCAAAAAGTTCACTGACACTTTTCAAATATTTCTCCTCGATAAAGGTATCCAAATCCAGAAACATCAAGTTTTGGCTCTTGGCAATCAAACGGCCAAAAGTCGTTTTACCCGAACCCATATAACCGATTAGAAAGATTCTGTCCATAAGTGTTTTTGTTCAATATCAGATTATTGTAAAATTTAGCCTGCAAGGATACAAAAAAAAGAAGCCAACTCAAAAAAGTTGGCTTCTTTTTAATATATCCTTACAGTTCTATGCCACTGTTTTGTTAAAAATTATACAAAAGCAACAGAACAATAATACCCAATATGATGCGGTAATATCCAAAAACACTGAAATCGTGACGACGAATAAAGTCCATAAAGAACTTAATGACAGTGTAAGCTACTAAAAAAGACACGGCAAAACCCACCAGAATGACAATCCATTGCTGGAAGTCAAACGCCAGGCCGTTCTTCAGGATGGTGAGCAGAGTCGCCCCAGCCATAGTCGGAATAGCCAAAAAGAAGGAAAACTCAGCAGCAGCTCCGCGGGAAAGACCTAACAACATGGCTCCAATGATGGTAGCAGCGGAACGGGATGTTCCCGGCACCATGGCTAGACATTGAAAAGTTCCGATGGCCAGAGCCAGACCGAAAGGAATGGTTGCCACTGAATTGAACATGAAATGGGTCTTACCAGCGTTGTAACGCTCAAGGACGATAAGGACAATACCATAAAAGATCAGAGTGATGGCCACAACTTGCGGGTTAAAAAAGCGTGCCTCAATGGTATCATCAAAAAGAAGTCCCAAAACGATAGCAGGGATGACAGCCACGATGACCTTAAACCAAAGTTGCCAGGTATCTCTCTTGTGCTTCGGTGTCCCGGCAAAAGGCCAGAGGTCTTTCCAGAAAAAGACCACGACAGAAATAATGGCTCCCAGTTGAATAATCACTTCAAAAGCGGTAGTGAAGGCTTTGTCTGGAGAAAGCTTGAGATATTCATCTACAAGGATCATGTGGCCTGTACTGGAAATTGGCAGGAACTCTGTAATTCCTTCCACTATTCCAATGAGGATGGCCTTAAGTATCATCAAAAAGTCCATAGTTTTTGTCTATATGGACAAAAACAGTCTCTCTCGAAAGAGAGACCGGCTTTGTCGTGTTCGGTTTATTTTATTTTCAAAATTACCACTTGGTGTTGCGCATATCACCTGAGCTGGCAAGTTCAAGGTGCATGGCATGAGCCTTGCTCAAAGTGTGGGGAAGATGTGCTCCCTTGCTCATCTTTAGATAATCCCAAAGCAATTGCTTGTAGTCAGGATGTGCGCAATTTTCAATGATAAGTTCCGCACGCTGCATCGGGTCTTTTCCACGAAGGTCAGCAACACCTTGTTCGGTAATAAGGATCTTGACGGAATGCTCGTTGTGGTCCTGATGGGAAACCATTGGCACAATAGCGCTGATTTTTCCGCCTTTGGCAACGGAAGGACAAGTGAAGATGGAAAGGTAGGCATTGCGGGTAAAATCACCTGAACCACCTATTCCGTTCATCATCTTGGTTCCCAGTACATGTGTGGAGTTTACATTTCCAAAAATATCAGCCTCCAGTGCCGTGTTGATGGTGATAAGTCCGAGACGACGAGCTACTTCCGGGTTGTTTGATATTTCTTCAGGTCTGAGCACCAACTTATTCTTGAAGAAGTCCCAGTCTTTGTAAATCTCTTCCAGAAGAGCTGGAGAAATGGTCAGGGAACAACCGCTGGCAAATTTGATGTCGCCGCTGCGCAACAGCCCGATCACTGCATCCTGAATCACTTCGGTGTACATCTCAAAAGGAGGCACATCCTGATTTCTTCCAAGTGCGCCCAATACGGCATTGGCGATATTGCCGACACCCGACTGGATAGGCAGGAAAGTGGATGGGATACGGCCTTCCTTAAGTTCTTTCACAAGGAATTCAGCCACATTCTCACCAACGGCAGTCGTCACTTCGTCAGCAGGTGTAAAACCACCGGTTTGGTCAGGTTCATTGGTTTTTACAATACCAACGATTTTTGACATATCCACCTTAAGCACCGGACTACCGATACGATCGGACGGACTGTATACTGGAATTTCCCTGCGATAAGGAGGATCCAGCGGCTCGTAAATATCGTGTAGTCCCTTGATATAAGCAGGATGATTGGCATTCCATTCAATAATGATCTTGTCAGCCAGACGGGCTATCGTTGGACAAATACCGACACCCGAGGTCAGGACAAGTTCTCCGTTCTCGTTGATGTCGGCCACTTCGATGACAGCAATGTCAATTTTTCCAAGAAAACCGTAGCGGAGCTCCTGAGCCAGGTTGGAGAGGTGCATGTCTACATAGGCTGTTTTGCCTGCATTCAGGTTGTTCCTCAAATCCTTGTTGGACTGGTAGGGGGTGCGAAAAGATACGGCGTTTGCTCTGGCCAATTCTCCATCCAGAGAATCTCCTGTGGAAGCACCGGTATAAACTCCGATTTGATATTCACGACCGGCTTCGTGTTCTTTGACAGCCTTTTCGGCTATGGCTTTCGATACAACTTTGGGGGCTCCGGCCGGGGTAAAACCACTGAACCCTACTCGGTCACCATTCTTTACAAATGAAGCTGCTTCTTCAGCAGTAATGAATTTTAAGGACATAATCTTGGCTGTTAATTAAAAAACAGCGCAAAGGTAGAAATTAATAGAACAGGAAAAAACGATTGGATGGGGTTTTTTAGGAAGAAAATCAAAACTTTGGATGTATGATTTCACTGTAAATGATGGCCTTCTTGAGCTCGTCCATATTCCTGAGGTCAAGCTTTTCCAAAATAGGATCGTAAGTATCTTCCGGTTTCCCTTCGGTCACAACACTGGAGAGGGCATTAAAAGACTCCTTGCGGGGGTGGCTTTCGGTAGAAGTCCTGATTTTCTCCAAACTGTCGGAAAGATTCTGGCGTTCCATGGGTAAAATGGTTGGTTTGGTGCCAGAGACTTTTGCTATGACTGGTCTAGGTTGTACCGGCTTGGGATTGGAAGGCAGGTAATCGTCGTCCTTTTCGACCATTTCTTCCAATATGGTTTTGATAATGTCTGCAGGACGAGAGCCCTTGAAATCAGGCATGGCCGTGTTTTCAACTTTCTGCCCAGGCTGTTTCTTGACGGCCTTGAGAATGGAAGAAACAACGGAAACGACAATGACGCCGTAAAAAATCAAATCACCAGGATCCATGGCTTTATTTTTTTCAAAAATACAAATTCAATGGAGAACAAACAAGTATGGGACCTAAAAACCGACATAAAAGGCTTTTGAACGTTTGGATTCCGCTGGTCAGCCTTCAAACTGCTGGCAATATTCAGTAATTTTGGCTATATCTGAAGCTTTTTTGAAATCAAGTTTCTGGTCTTCGGCAAATTTCAGAATCTCGGCTTCATGTCCTTTATACAGTTTGGCTACCGCGTTGGCCGATGTAATTTTTTTATATTTATTCCTGACTTTCAGAAAATAGTAACAATCAAGCTTGGTTGCATTCTTTTCCCGCAAATTTAGAGTGGTATAGCTTCCGTTATTCGCCATGCTGCTTACACTCGTCACCGAAGAAAGGCTGGAATAGCCACCGTATGCGACACCCTTTTGAACAGAAATAACCTTCGAAATCCACTGGATATAGTAGAAGCCATCTCCCGCAGACACCTGTTCATAAAACACACCCATACCAATGTTAACAAAGATCCTGCCATGGATCTCCACCATGATAATCTTGGTCAAATCCTCAAACTCAAGCAAGGCTTCATTCTGGTCCTTGAAAAGTATATGCTGAGTGGTACAGGAATAATTCAAGCTGGCTGAAACTCTGGATCCATCCTTGAGTAAAACAAATCCTGGCATGCAATCGGGAAAAAGAAAACCATTGCTCTTCTCTTCTTCTTGAGCCGATACGGAGGCTGAAAACAAGAAAAGGAACAGTAACAGGCATTGGCTGAGTGCTTTCATCGTGGTTTCTTGGATTGGGTAATTCATGATCTTTCGTATCTCCCGGGGAATTACATTTCCCGAAAAGCGTATAAAGTTAATGATGATTTTGAATTTGAAGCAAAGTTTATTTAAAATGACTGCTATTTTTTGTTTTTTATACTAATTGTAAATCAAGCCAGGAACTGAGCTGCCTTTGAAAAGGTTTCATTGAAGGAAGCATTGATGAGCATCGGGTCAACCCGCCCAGTGGTAGGAAATGGAGACTCATGAGTATACTCATAGGGAAAATCGGTCAGCAGGAAATTCTTTTCGGCCAAATCCTTGCCCATGCAGGCCTGTACACCGGCCAGAGGCATGACCAGATCTTTCTTGAGCAGAATCCCGGACAAGCGATTGCCCAATGCAGCGAAAAAACCCTCCCGTTTATCCTTGTTTACTTCTGGAACCAACATGGCGTTAAAGGCATTCAGGGTATTATCCTCTTGCTCTTTTGAGCAACCCTGCATATCGACCTTTTCCTGAATAAGCCAATCCTGACAATAAAACTGCATGAGGCGTTCATAGGCGGGCTTGTCCATGATGCAGCGGGACTCTCCGAACATATACTTGAAGATGGAACCTCCACAGAAAACAAACAGTCTGGAGTCTTCAAAAAGGCCCTCCGGATTAGACATCAGGGTTATTTCCGAAAGAAAAGCCCCAATGGAGTAGGCAAAAAAGTCTACTTTGGTGTTCCTTGCAAACAAGGGATGTTTTCCTGTCTTGATCTGTCTGACCAGATCGGTGAGGTCCTGAACGGTTTGACGGCCTGAGGTATAAAAGCGGGCAGGATTTTCAGACAGGCGCTCACTCAGTGCAACGTTGGCAAAGCAGAGAGAACGGTCATTACCGACCTTTATCTGCCTTTGCCTGACCAGCATGGACATGCTGCGGGGATCGCTCCATCCGCATGGTGCACGGTTAATGTGGTAAGCAATGGGAAAAAGCATGACCGGCTTTCCTGTATGCACAGCCAGATATTCTGCCCAGCAAAGGTATTTATCCCAGTTCCTTTCATTCAGACCATGCAACAGGATGATGACTTCACTGGCCTTCTCCTGTCCGTGAAACATAAAGGCCGGATAGGTAAAACTCTTGTTTTCCTCTATGTCTTTGTCTTCTTTTGACATATTGAATTCTACCGACTTTTTCATAAAAATGTTTCTGGAATCAAATTGAAAAAGTCGGGTTTCGAGAGAAGTGTCGTCAATGCTGACTTCCTTTCTCAGACTAAAAAGCTGCAACAGCTCCTTTTGTCTTTGTACAAAATTGATGAATTTCATTTTGAAAGTATCTTTAATTTACAAAATGATGGCTTTACCTAAAACAAGGTAGGTCAAATAAGAGTAACATATTGAACACAAAGAAACAGGCAGATCCATCGATGTCCAAATCAAAGGGTTTTGGGATAAGTCATCGGGGCAAAAAGCAATTATTTGGGATAAAATCCATTTTGGAGGGGTGAGCTGTCCATAAAAAGAATTTTTCAAATAATTGCTAAAACAGCAGAAATCAGCTACTTTTGTACATTGTAACATGAAGTTCCATTCATTTTAACTATGAACCAGAAAATTCCTGAGTATCTGTACGAAAAGGGCAATATCGTCCGCATGATTGTCTTTGCTGCAGCCTTTGCTTTGGTATTTATCAACATATACCAACCATTTGGTTCAAAGGACTGGATCCCAGGCATTACGGAAATCAAGTACCTGCTCTTTTCCAGTTTCATCACCCTGACCGGAGTTCTGGTGGTAGTGGTGAGCCGTATCATCATGTACCATCATTGCAAAAAAAAGGGTCTGTTGCTTTATAGCTATTGCTTCTGGGTTTTGGCAGAAATCCTGGCTATGTCCACTTTTTACACCTTATTCGAAAAAATCGCCATGAATGATCCCCGTGACATCAAGGAGATGATAGAGCAGTCCTGCATTAATACCAGCCTGGTGCTGCTTCTCCCTTATGCCATCTGCTGGCTCTATTTCTCGATGAAGGAAAAGAGCAAGAAATTGGAAAAAATCGCCAACGAGGAAAATGCCAGCGACCAAACGAAAAGAGGAATGATCATCTTTTACGATGAAAAGGGCGATTTTAAACTTTCCGTGCAATCGGACCAACTGCTATATCTGGAATCTGCAGACAACTATGTAAAAATTTACTATCTCAATAAGGGCAAGCTCATTAATTTTATGCTTCGCAATTCCCTCAAAACGCTCGACGAGAGCTTCGCAAACACAGCTTTGACCAGATGTCACCGCTCTTTCATTGTCAACTTTGATAAAGTCAAAGTGCTCAGAAAAGAAAAGGATGGCATCTATCTGGCATTGGATTTGGAGAATGTGCCCGACATCCCTGTTTCAAAAACCTATACGGAAAGGGTCATGGCAAAATTTGCCCAATATTCCGCTTAGAAACAACAACTTATCATTATATCTCTCCTACCGGGAAAGGATTTGCACAACAAAACAAAATGGATTTAAAGACTCAAAAAGTATTTATAGAAACATACGGCTGCCAGATGAATGTGGCAGACAGCGAAGTGGTGGCATCCATTCTGGAAATGGACGGATTTACAGTAACCGATACTATTTCTGACGCAGACCTGGTATTGATGAATACCTGCTCCATCCGTGACAACGCAGAACAGAAAATCATTTCCCGCCTGCAGTATTTTCAGTCCCAAAAGAAAAAGGGGAAAAAGATTGTAGTAGGTGTGTTGGGTTGTATGGCCGAACGCGTCAAGGAACAGCTCATCAGCGAAAATCACGCCGATATTGTGGTAGGGCCTGATGCCTACCTGGATCTGCCCAACCTGATCGGTGCCGTGCAAAAAGGGGAAAAGGCCATCAACATAGAGCTTTCCACCACGGAAACCTACAAAGATGTCATACCTACTCGGCTGGGCAATGCCAGGATCAGCGGTTATATATCCATCATGCGTGGCTGCAACAATTTCTGCACCTATTGCATCGTTCCTTACACACGGGGCAGGGAAAGAAGCCGGGAACCTGAAAGCATTCTCAAGGAGCTGGATGACCTTTACAACAAAGGCTTCAAAGAAGTCACCCTGTTGGGGCAGAATGTAAACTCTTATAGCTTCAAGACTTCGGAAGGTTCCAACGGTAAAGACCTGAATTTTGCAGGATTGTTAGCCCTGGTGGCGGAAGCCAGACCTGAGATACGAATCCGCTTCTCCACCTCCCATCCCAAGGACATGACAGACGACATTCTGGAAACCATTGCCAGGTACCCAAACATCTGCAACCACATTCATCTTCCTGTACAATCCGGCAGTTCAAGGATTCTCAAGCTGATGAACCGCAAATACGACCGGGAATGGTACCTGAACCGGATTGCCGCTATCAGGCGCATTCTCCCCGATTGCGGCATCACTACGGACATGTTCTCCGGTTTCCATTCAGAAACACTCGAAGACCATGAAGCTTCGCTTTCCCTGATGCGGGAAGTGGGTTACGACACGTCCTTCCTGTTCAAATACTCAGAACGTCCTGGAACCTACGCATCCAAACACTTACCCGATACGGTTCCCGAAGAAGAGAAAGTCAGGCGTCTTAACGAACTGATAGCCCTTCAAAACGAACTTTCAGGTGAAAGCAACCGTCGTGATCTCGGCAAAGAATTTGAAGTGCTGGTGGAAGGTTTCTCCAAGCGTTCACGCGAACAACTTTTCGGAAGGACAGAACAAAACAAGGTGGTGGTCTTCCCCAAGGGCAACGCTCATGTGGGTGAGCTTATCCGTGTCAGGGTAACGGACTGCACCACGGCAACTCTACTTGGTCAACAAATCTAAAAAATAAAAGAAGAGGCTGAATGCAAGTGCGTTCAGCCTCTTCTACTTCTTTGTATTCCGGTCTTTTTCTATTTCTTGATGAGCTTAATCCGCTTGCCACCGACCTGCACAATGTACATTCCAGAAGCAAGATCACAGATGTCGACGTAAATTTTGCCCGTCACCTCTCTGGTCGTAATTTGCTTTCCCGAAAGATCAGACAGTATCATGACTGCCTGTTCGCTCTCTGCAACCACATAGAAGCCTTCAGTAGCCGGATTTGGATAAACAGTTACCTTGGTGCTACTCACCGGGTCTATGCCCACCAGTGTTGGATCGTAGACAATCTTGGAAGCGACAACATTACCCCAAAGTGTATCGTTGACGGAAACAATTTCCCCTATACGATAAACAACAGTGATGCTATCCCCCTTGCTACAGGAAGCAGGTATTAACAAACTTCCACCCGAAAGAGACCCTGCGCTAATATTTTTTACCGAATAGGTAAGTTTGGAACTTCCATTCTCATAATCGTAATCATTCATTACCAGATTGCTGAGATTGAAAGTCGTATTGGAAACCAGCACATCAGCATACCCTGTCGGCGCGTTGTTAACAGCACGCAATACCGGATACGTCTTGCCTTTAACAAGTGACCATATTTTCGAATTCCAACCAGCAAAATTAACGCTGTCTTTCATTTGGTCAAGTGTCAATGCCGTAGCATCGGTTACCGTCGTCTTTTCATCAGCATTACGAAGATTGAAATAACAGTTGGAAACAGTCGCCGATTTGTCGCTCTTACCCACGCATCTGCTTGTATTGGATGTTCCTGTAACCTTTCCAAGGCTATAGCTGTTGAATAAGGAAGAAGCATTGTATCCGGTCAAGCCACCCACATAAGTCGTTCCATCCATATCGCCCACAACATAGCAGTCGGTAACAACGCCACCATTCATACCGGTAAGACCACCAGTGTAAGCACCTTTACCCGACACGTTGCCTGTGGTATAACTTTCACTCAGAATGCAGCCACTTCTGTTGTCACCAATCAGGCCGCCCACATAGCCGGAAGCTGAGGAGACATTTCCGGTCACATAGCAACCGGATACTGTACTTTCAAATTCATTGAGACCGACCAAGCCACCCACATTAATACCGTCGCCACGAACCTGACAAGCAGAATGACAACCTGAAACGATGACTCCATGATAGCTTTGACCCACCAACCCGCCTATATTCAGGGCACCGGAGCCTGCAACCTTTCCTGTAGCATAACAGTTATTGATACGAGAATAGTCATAAGTACGCCCTATGAAGGCTCCAACATAGCTCCGGCCTGTAATGTCACAATCCACCAAAGCCAGACTGTCCACCGTATTTCCATATTTCGTGCCAAAGAGCGCCACATAATCGGTATTGGGGCGATTAATGTACAAGCCTTTGATGATGTGCCCACCTCCACGGAACATGCCGTTGAAGCTGTTGGATTCGTCTGTCCCTATTGGTTCAAATCCAGCTCCGCTGTTTTCATTTCTGGATGCAGAGGCATCAATATCCGCAATAAGACGGTAGGACGATTTCAGGTCATTTCCCACATACTTGAGGTCTGTGTAAGTTCCGATCAGGAAAGGTCTGGTTTCACTCCCCTCTCCTTCAAAGGTAAACTGAAGCACAGTGAGGGTGTCTGCGGCAAACCGGCTTTTAAGAAAAATGGTACCGCTGCGGACAGCATTCGTCGTATTTTCAGCCACCGAGAACGTCAGGTTTTCTCCTGCAGCTGTGGAATCGGCTGAAACGGTAATCCAGGCAGTACCGGTTGACGCTTTCCATTTGACGGAAGAAGTAACAGGTGTTGTCTGACTCTGGGCATTTTTTCCACAGGATTTCTTTTTATTGGTAAGCTTAATGGTCTCCACCTCCTGATAAATGGTCAAGGTGTCGGAGATGTCGCTCCCTACGACGGAAAAAACAATTTCTGCTTTTCGCCTAACACCTGTATCGTTAACCTTGCTGGTGGTACAGGTAATATTTTCAGGTGTTGCCGTTTCCGAAGTAAAATCCAACCAATCACAACCATTCATGCGAAGCCAGGAAGCATCACTCTTGACCGTACAAGTAGCCTGAAGCCCCTTTCCACTGGTAAAGGTCATGGGTGACGGGGATACATTGAGGTAATGGTGAACAGTCGACACATCCACACCATCCACAAAATTGGATTTGGTACCATCGAGGGTAAAATTGACAAGGTCCCCACTACGGCCAAAAGATGTGGTATCCTGCAACGTAATGCTGTTGTTCTTTCCCGAACTCAACCCTTGGTTGAAGGTGTAATAGGCCATCAAACCATTCTCATTGCCCTTAAGTCTGCTTTTGCTGATGGTTTGGATCTCAGCCGTGGTGAGAGCCTTGCTCCACAAACTGACTTCATCCATACAGCCACTGAAATAAGAATCGCTGGCCCAGGCACTCTTGCCCAGGTAACAGTTGGAACGTGAAACGTTGACCGGTGCTGTGAGCTTGCCGCTTGTCTGGAGCACACCGTTGAAATAGATACTGGCATTTCCGGTTGCATCAATGGTAGCGGCCAGATGACACCAGGTATTTAACGGCAATAGGTCTTTGGTCTTAAAACTTAAATCTCCGGAACTAGTGGTTCCATTTACCGATTCAAGAGAGAGCACACCCGAAGCGTTGTCAATACGGAAAATAATATTGTTGGAGAACTCCGGTCCACTGGCAAGGTCAATAAACCTCGCGTTTCCCTTGAACTGGTCACTCTTGACCCAACCGGCAAAACTAAAACCATTCGAAAGGTCCGGTGCATCTTTTTCCAGAGAAGTAAGCTGTACATAGTCATCAATGCCGTCAAAAGCCAAAGCGTTATTGGCAATTGGTTTGTTATAGACCACTTTGGATGTAATCTCGTTTCCCCAAAGAGTGTCTTTATCGGAAACGATCTCACCTATTTGGTAGGTAATGGTCAACAGGTCACCGTGCACAAAAGTTTTTGGAAGAAGCAGACTGTCTCCGGCAATGCTGCCTGCACTGACACTTTTTACTGTATAAACAAGCCTGGAGTTGCCGGTTTCATGATCATAATCGTTACTTATCAACTTATTAAGACCAAAAGAATAACTGGAAATCAGTGAGTCAGCCAAGGCTGTAGGCGTATTGTTCAAATTTCGCAGAGCAGGAAACGTTTTGCCTTCAAGGACTTCCCAGGTCAAGGATAAATCCCATCCTGTGAAATTGGAAGCACTGACCATTTGCTTGCAATTAAGAGGTTTTCCACGCCCGGCATTATCCTTGCAGCCAGTGCTTTGGCTATTGTAAAAACAATTGGTCAAAACCGACTTGCTGCCATTCAGACCCACGCATCCATTGACGTCTGAAGTACCGGTAATGGCTCCTACATTGTAGGAATTCGACAACTCGGCTACATTATATCCAACCAAGCCTCCGACGTAAGTTTCCCCCTTCACTACGGATGCTGAATAACAGTCCGCTACCGTTCCGTCGTTCAGACCAGCAACACCTCCTGTGAAAAGGCCTTTTCCGGTAATTTTTCCGGATGTGAAACTCTTAACAAGATTGGAAGTGGTCATATTGTTACCCACCAAGCCTCCTATATAGTTGGAAGATCCAGTAATGATTCCGGTAAAATAACTGTCTGTCAGGATACTGGCATCCTCATTTAAACCAAGGATACCACCAACATTGACATTGCTTGCGATAATCTGACATTTTGAACGGCACTTTGAGATGGTAACACCATGGTAACTTTGACCAACCAAACCGCCAACATTCAAAGATCCCACTCCTGTAACCTTTCCCGTAGAAACACAATTGTTGACGCTGGCCTGAGCACTGAACCTTCCAGCCAGGGCGCCCAAATAACTCTTACCGGTAATATCGCAGTTGCTCAACGTCAGGCTGTCTACCACTCCACCGCTTTTTACTCCAATAAGCCCAACATAGTCGGTCGTAGGCCGGTTAATGTATAATCCTGAAATGGCATGTCCGCCTCCGCGTATGGAACCGGAAAAAGTGTTGTTCAGATCTGTGCCTATAGGTATGAAACCAGCACCGCCGTTTTCCGTTCTGGAGGCAGAGGCGTCAATGTCGGCTGTAATGCGGTAGGTCGATGTCAATTCATTGCAGCTGGAAATGTTTCTGAGGTCAGCATAATTGCCTATCAGATAAGGGCTAGCGCTGCTGCCCTCCCCTATCAGGGTTAACTGATTAACAGTCAGTGTATCTGCTGCGGCCTTGCTCTTTACATAAATCTTAGCTGTACGAATTGAGCCCGTGGTATTGTCCTTGACGGAAAAAGTCAATGTCCCACCTGTTGCCACTGAATCTACAGGAACGGTAATCCAGTCTGCGCTGTCCGTTGCTATCCATTTCATAGGGGTATTGACGGTAACACTCTGGCTCTGTGCATTCTTTCCTGCAGTCTTGACCTTAACAGAAAGTGCAATCGAAGCAATGTCCTGATAGACGATAACGGTATCAGCCACCATTGTTCCTGGAACAGAAAACGGAACAATGGCCATCCGTTTCACTCCGGTATCGTTCACCTTGGTGGTTGTGCAAATAACGCTATCGGGATTTTCCTTACTGGATTGAAAAGACAACCAGTCGTAATTGTTCTTGCAAGTCCAAAGGGTATCCGACTTAACCTTGACATAAGACCTGGAAGAAACGGTACATGCAAGTCCGATGCTTGAGGGCGATGCAATCAAGTAGTGAGGCATTTTGCTTACATTCATGCCTTCAACAAAATTGGAAGAACTTCCGGTAAGTGCAAAATTAATCAGGCTACCGTTACGCAAATAAGAAGTCGTATCCTGCAACGTTTTCTGGCCATCATTCGCACCAGCTGCTATACCCTGATTGAAAGGAAAGTAGACAGCCAGACCTGTTTCGTTTCCAGCCAGCCTTGATTTTCGTACATTGACGATCTCTGACTGACTCAAAGCTTTGTTCCACAGACTCACTTCATCCATACTTCCTTTAAAATAAGGATCCTGCCCCCAGGCACTCTTGCCCAGATAGCAATTGGAGCGTGTTACGTTTGCCGGCACATTGATGGTTCCCTTTGCCTCCTGGCAACCGTTGACATAAATACTGGCATTACCAGTTTTATCAATGGTTGCAGCCACATGACACCAGGTACCCAATGGTAGTACTTCCGGCGTTTTCAGTTCCGTGTTGTTGGCACCTGTCGTTCCGATGATGGACTGAAGGGAAAGTATTCCTTTGGAGTCATCAAGACGGAAAATGATGTTGTTTCCGTACTCTGCCCCACTGGCAAAATCAATCAGACGGGAATTTCCGTTAAACTTCTCCCACTTGATCCAGCCCGCAAAGGTAAATCCCTGTGAAAAATCAGGCGCATCCTTGGACAAAGCGGAGACAAGCACATAATCGTCACCACCGTCAAAAGAAAGTGAATTGTTGGTTTTGGCCCTTTCATACTGGATTTTTGCATCAGACTCCATTCCCCAAAGCGTATCCTTTTCAGCAACAACCTCCCCCAAACGGTACGCCAGAGTCAGAACGTCTCCTTGATTAACCGTTTGTGGAAAAGTAAGTTTGTTGCCGGATACGGTTCCCGCGCTTTTACTTTTAATAGAACAAACCAGCCGGGAGGTACCTGTTTCAAAATCGTAATCATTGAGCAAAAGCTTGGAAAGATCAAATTCCATATGGGAAATGAGAGAATCGCTGAAAGCTACCGGAGCATTGTTGACACTGCGTAAGGCGGGATACGTTTTATCGGTCGTCTGGTTCCAAACGGTGGAAAAATCCCAGCCCGAAAAAGTGCTGCTATTCATCATCAGCTTGGAGGAAAGTGGAACCCCTCTCCCATCGTTGTCCGTACATCCGGAAGTCTGAGTATTGTAATAGCTCTTGGTTGCAACTTTGTCCGGCGTCTCCAAAAAACCAATCAATCCTCCTGTTTTAGAGGATCCTGCCACCTTTCCTATACTGTAACTGTTGGAAACAGTTGCCGAATTGTATCCAAGCAAACCTCCAACATACGAGGTTCCTGCCACTTTTCCCAAAGCATAGCTGTTGGTGATGGTACCAAAATTGATACCGGCAAGGCCACCCGTATAAGGGCCCTTGACATTGACATTACCGGAAGCATAACATCCCGTCACCGTACAGTTATTGAAGTTTTTACCGACAAGGCCACCATTGTAGGTACATTCTGTTGTAATGGCAATATTTCCAGTAGCATAACTGTCTGAAATGCTGCTGTCGTATTCGTTGAATCCCACCAAACCTCCGACATTGAAACAGCTTCCTGTGGAGCTGACCAGACAATCTGAATGGCAGTTGGAAACAGTGACATTGTGATAGCTTTGGCCTATCAAACCCCCAATATTCGACGTTCCAGTACCCGTTACCTTTCCTGTTGATGAGCAATTCTTGATCTGAGAATAGTCATAAGTCCGTCCCACCAGAGCGCCCACATAACTTTTTCCGGTGATGGTACAATCAGCCAGCGAAAGACTGTCTATGGTTCCACTGTATTTGGTTCCGAAAAGACCCACATAATCGGCTGTTGGTCGATTTATGCATAATCCGGTAATCTTATGGCCTGCCCCGTGGAACATCCCGTTGAAGCTGTTGGTTTCATCAGAGCCAATGGGGGAAAAACCGGCACCACCATTTTCAGTTTTGGAAGCGGAGGCATCTATATCGCTGACAAGGCGGTAGGTGGCTTTCAGGTCACTGGCTACACACTTCAGGTCGGCATAATTCCCTATTAGAAAAGGCTTAACATCCGAGCCTTCTCCATCAAAAGTGAATTGGGTAACATCAAGAGTATCTGCCGCAAAAGAACTTTTCAGGAATATTTTTCCGGTACGGTAAGCATTCGTATTATTTTCAGAAACGAAAAAGGACAGGTTTCCATCCACAGGATCAATTATTGGAGTTAACCACGTTGGAGAATCAGTATTTGCTTTCCAGTCTACGGCCGACGTCACAGCCACAGTATGGCTGAGCGCAGACTTCCCGCAAGACTTCTTCTTACTGGCAAGCTTGATGCTTTCTATATCCTGGTAGATAACCATAGTATCGGTAATGGTGGTACCAGGCACGGCAAAGGCAATCTTGGCCATTCTTCTTGCACCTGTGTTGTTAACCGAAAGTGTAGTACAAGTAATGCTATCGGGTTTTCCCTCTGTGGATTCAAAAGAAACCCAGTCGCAACCGTTTTTGCGTTCCCAGTTGGTATCGCACTTGACCATGCAGGTGGCCTTGACGGATTTTGCACAGGTAAAGTTCATGATTGCGGGAGACACATCCAAATAGTGTGGTATGTTGTTAAGATCCACTCCCGCAACAAAGTTGGATTGATTACCGGTCAGGGCAAAAGCCTTGAGAGTTCCGTTATTGGCTGGTGTCGTCGCATCGGTCAGTGTTGTGAATTCACCATTGGTTCCTGATGCCGTGCCTTCATTAAACTTGTAGTAAGCGGTCAATCCTGTTTCATTGCCAGTCAATTCAGTTTTTCTGTAACTGGCAATCTCTTCCTGGGTAAGCACTCTGTTCCAGATACTCACCTCATCCATACAACCGGAAAAATAGGAATCGTTAGCCCAGGCACTTTTGCCAAGATAGCAGCAGGTTCTTTCTATATTGACAGGAGCATTGACGTGACCTGATTTTTGGAGCACTCCATTAAAGTAAATTTTGGCATTACCCTGACTGTCTATGGTTGCGGCAACATGTCCCCAGGTACCGGACGGCAAAACATCTGCTGTCTTAAGCTCTGTATTGTTGCTACTGGTCGTTCCGATGATGGATTGAAGCGAAAGTACACCGGAAGCGTTGTCTATACGAAAAATGATGTTGTTAGCAAATTCAGGCCCGCTGGCCAGATCAATAAAACGTGCATTGCCCTTGAACTGATCGCATTTGACCCAACCGGCAAAACTGAAGCCTTTTGAAAAATCCGGAGCATCCTTGGCTAAAGCAGTCAATTCAACGAAATCGTCATTACCATCAAAGTTCAGCGCATTGTTCGTCACCGCTCTGGCAGAAACAGATGAAAAAAGCCAAAGTCCGACAAATAAAAGCAACTTGTTATTCATTATAAAAGCATTATTTAAATCAGAAATACATTAAGTTCACATTATTTTTTACAAGAGGGCAAAGTTAACTGTTTATCGGATATGTAGATGTTAATTATTTCGTCAAAAAAAATCAAATGTCGATATAATTCATCCTATACATCCTATAATATCAATATATCATAACCTTAAAATGATCGTTGGATTTTCCGCCGTAAAATGAATTTTATATCTAAAAAAATTAGCCCTTGAATATCCAGGTAGGATCGTTCTAAAATACAACCTTACAAAACGAAAAAACGCCCCCCAATCTTAATCAACATTGCTTTTTATGGAAAAACGTTCATTTAATGTTTAAATATCCAAAATAAACCACTGTTATTTCGGATATTTTTCGCACTTTTGCGGCAATTTTGGAGGGTTAATGCCCAGACTCTTTTTATTCTACCTCTTTCATAATGAATAAACAAAAAAAAATCAGCGCAACGAGGGTTTTTAATTCGCGTTTTACTTCCACCATAAGCATCAGTCTGGTTCTTTTCCTCATAGGAATCATGTTGGTACTGGGCTGCCTGGCGAAGGACCTTTCGAATTATGTAAAAGAAAACATCAGCCTTTCGGTCGTCGTTGATGATGAAATGAAGCTTCCTGACGTGAAAATGTTTGAAAAACGGTTAGAGGTTGCGCCATGGGTAAGGTCTGCCGAATATATCGACAAAGACAAGGCTTTGAAACAACTTGTCAACGATTTGGGTGAAAATCCTGAAGACCTGTTGGGTTACAATCCCCTCCTTGCTTCCTTTGATGTTTACCTGAAAGCCGATTACGCCAATACGGACAGCATCTCAAAAATTGAAACCATATTAAAGCAAAATAAGGACGTTCAGGAGGTTATCTATCGTAAGGATCTGATTCATCTTATCAATGACAATATCAAGCATATCAGCGTCGTTTTGCTTATTCTGGCTATACTTCTGACCCTGATCTCCTACTCGCTGATCCGTAATACGGTCAGGCTCATGATCTATTCCAAGAGATTCCTGATCCGTACCATGCAACTGGTCGGAGCCAACGGGAATTTTATCCGAAAGCCCTTCCTGCTGGAAAACCTTTGGAGCGGCATAGTCGCTGCCATCATAGCCATGGGACTGCTGTACGGTTCTTTATACTATTTGGAGCAAAAACTGGCCGGAACCATTCAGATTCTTGATGTGCAAACAATAGCCATTATTTTTGTCTCCATGTTGGTATTTGGTGTGCTCATCATCTCTTTTGCAACCTGGCTGGCTGTAAATCGTTATTTAAAAATGAACACCAGCGATTTGTATTACGTTTAATCATTTCCAATAATCAAAAAGATATGGACAATAAATTCGCTCTTGGCAAACAGAACATCAAACTGATCGGAATCGGCTTTGTCATAATTATCGTCGGTTTTCTGCTCATGATGGGCACGCCATCTTTAGAAAGTGCCTATAACCCTGGTATTTTTAGTTTCAGACGTATTGTGCTGGGACCTGGAGTCAGCCTTTTTGGATTCTTATTTGTTATTTTTGGAATCCTTAAAAAAAGCAAACACGATTAATATTAGATGGATTACCAAGAAGGAGAAATTTTATATTTCAATAAACCGCTCACTTGGACCTCCTTTAAGTTAGTCGCAAAAGTCCGTAACACGATTTGCAGAAGACTGGGTGTCAAGAAGCTAAAAGTTGGGCACGCAGGGACATTGGATCCCTTGGCCACCGGAGTGATGATCGTTTGTACGGGAAAGGCCACCAAACGCATAGAGGAATTTCAGTATCAAACCAAAGAATACGTAGCAACGCTTGAGATAGGGGCAACCACAACGTCATTCGATCTGGAAAAGCCCATCGATGAGCGTTTTGATTATAGTCATGTGACGCAACAAATGGTCGAGGAGACCATCAAAAAATTCATTGGGCGCATAGAACAGGTTCCACCCGCTTTTTCTGCCTGTAAAGTGGATGGGAAGCGTGCATATGAGATGGCCAGGAAAGGAGAGGAGGTCGTCCTGAAACCAAAAGTTTTGGTAATAGACGAGATAGAACTTCTTGAATGCCAATTACCTGTAATCAAAATTCGGGTAGTGTGCAGCAAAGGCACTTACATACGGGCTTTGGCAAGAGATTTGGGTGAAGCCCTGAAGTGCGGTGCACATTTGACTGCACTTTGCAGGACCAGAATTGGAGACATCCGTTTGGAAAATTGTCTGGAATTCGACGATTTTTATGCTGATGAAAACAACTTTCATGTTGTTTCTTCTCAGGAAACGGAAGCCTGAAATTCAAAAGTAAAAAATAACTAATATATAGAGTATGAAGCTTTCAAAATTCAAATTCAAACTCCCGGAAGAGTTGATCGCCCAATATCCGGCCTATAATCGCGATGAGTCTCGTCTCATGGTCGTTGATCGTAAAACTGGAGTTATTGAACATAAGTTGTTTAAAGAGCTGCCGACCTACTTTGACGAAAAGGACGTATTCATTTTCAACGACACAAGGGTTTTTCCTGCACGTCTTTACGGAAACAAGGAAAAAACCGGGGCCCAGATTGAAGTATTCCTGCTTCGTGAACTCAATCAGGAATTGCGCCTGTGGGATGTTTTGGTAGACCCTGCACGCAAAATCCGTATCGGTAACAAACTCTATTTTGGAGAAGACGATTCCATGGTGGCAGAAGTCATTGACAACACCACTTCCAGAGGTCGTACACTCCGTTTTTTGTATGATGGAAGCCATGAAGACTTCAAAAATGCACTATTCGCCCTGGGTGAAACACCGCTGCCACGTAGCATTAAAAGGCCAGTAGAAGCGGAAGATGAAGACCGTTTCCAAACCATCTTCGCCAGAAACGAAGGTGCTGTAGTCGCCCCAGGTGCTGGTTTGCACTTCAGTCGGGAACTTCTGAAAAGATTGGAAATTAAAGGGATCGATTTTGCTTATATTACGCTCCATGCAGGTTTGGGAAATTTTCGCGAAATAGACGTAGAAGATTTGACCAAACACAAGATGGATTCGGAACAGATGTTCATCGACCAGGAAGCCGTCGCAATGGTAAACAACGCCAAAGATAACGGATACAGGGTTTGTGCCGTTGGCACCACCGTCATGCGCGCCATTGAAAGTTCAGTAGGAGCGGCAGGTCATTTGAAGGAATTTGACGGATGGACGAACAAGTTCATTTTCCCACCCTATGAATTCAGCGTGGCTAACAGCATGATTTCCAATTTCCACACACCACTTTCCACACTTCTGATGATGGTTGCTTCCTTTGGAGGCTATGATTTGATCATGGATGCCTACGAACTGGCCATTAAGGAAAAATATCGTTTTGGAGTATATGGTGATGCCATGCTGATTATTTAAAGATGACTGTCGTCTATATTGGATTAGGATCAAATTTAGGCCAAAAGGAAAACTTCCTGAAACTGGCCATTTCAGAAATAGAAAAGCAGATAGGGCACATTACAGCCCAATCTGCTTTTTACAATTCTGCCCCATGGGGTTTTGAATCTCCCAATTCTTTTATCAACGCCTGTGTGGCCGCAGAAACCGTTTTAAATCCTCAAGACTGTCTGCACATCCTTTCATCCATCGAACAGGACTTAGGGCGTACTAAAAAGACTCAAAAAGGCTATCAGGACAGAGTTATCGACCTTGACATTCTTTTATATGGCCAAAAGATCATTAAGGAAGACGGTCTGATTGTTCCGCATCCATTGATGCATCAACGACTTTTTGTGTTGGAACCGTTGGTAGAAATTGCCCCGGATTTTGTACATCCCATACTCAAGAAAAGCATCCGAAATCTTTTGGAAGAGCTCAGTTCACAATCATAAACTTACAGGCCTGATATTCCATGCCGTCTTCCGATACGCAAAAGACCAGATAGACACCACTGGCTGCCTTTTTTCCTCTTGAGGTACATCCATTCCAGGCAAACTGACCACCTAACGAAATTCCTGATACTAAGACATTTCCTGATAAATCTGTTATTTTGACCTGTGTATTCTCCATCAAACCCGTCACAGTGATGTTACCCACATGTTCAGGTTTGACCGGATTGGGAAAAACATGTATATTGGAATAGGATGCAGCACCTTGGGTGGCTTCACTCCGATACGAAACCAGGCCGGCATCAGTACCAATGAACGCTTCACCGGTATTTGGATTAATCGCTATGGACCAGATGTAATCGGAAGGCAGAGGAGAGTTTTCGGTACTGAAGTGATAAATCGTTTTTAAACCGTCGGCAGAAAGCACATAAACACCATTACCGTCGGTTCCTATCCATTTTCGGTTGCCACCGTCAACGGCAATACATTTAATATGCACATCGTTCAGCAAATAGTCTGCATTTTCAGTACCGTCGTTTCTGGGTATCTTGATTCTGGTAAAAGTATAGTTGCTATTAAATATGTTGGACGGATTAGTTGCTACTAAAGGCCCATAGACAGTCCCAATCCAGATGGCTCCATTCAAGTCTTCGGTAACACAATCCACCGTATAAGGACTCAGCACGTTTCCATCCTGATCGGTAAAAGAGGAAAACCAGCGGATCTGGTCATCGGATGTATCTTCCAGCGTTCCACGGTTGTCAAGTACAAAAAGTCCGTAAGTGGCTCTCAGAGAATTCATCCATACCTGTTTTCCGGAGGTAAAAAGTATGGAATTCCAGGTAGGACAGTTGGGCATGGAAGCATAATGCGGAGTAAACCAGGTTCCATCAGCCTTTAGTATTTTAAGTGGATCTTCAGCAAAGGAATTTAACATCCAAAGGTTGTTGTCGGCATCGAAAGAAGCTCCGTCAATACGTACAAAACGGCTACTTTCAGGCGAAAGTACACAATAAAGGGGACTATTTTTGTTAGTCCAGAGTTTGTACAGTACGCTATCTCTGAATTCGTACAAACCTTCTCCCCAGGAAGTAATATAAAAATGTCCATCGTCTCTGGGATCAATGGCAAGGTTCATGAAATCCAAAGGAGAAATTCCGGTTTTTTGCAATAAATCCTGTTCATTAGTAAGACTACTCCAGGATTCATCCTTGAATACCATAATATTGCCAGGATACCAGTATCGGTCTGCCCAGCGTCCCCCGGTAGTGCAGTAATAGATTCCATTTCTAAAAAATCCATTCCAGGCAGTGTTGGCCACAGGACCGTTTGCCATTATGGACTTTTCCATCAAAGAAATTTTCAAACCTGATTTGAAAAGCTTGGTTACACCATTGTTACCGGAAGCGAAATAAAACAGGTTGTGCGTAAGATCTATCGCCACATCTTTGCTTTCAATAAAGGGTATATCCAACGTTTGGAGTGAAGTATCGTACATATAAGTGCGATTTCCTGCACAGATAACCAGATAATCATTATCGACAAGTATTCTGGTCACATTTCCATCATCGACAAATTTTTCCCAGCCTGAATTGTTTTGACGATAAACAACGCCAGTTTTTGCCATAACATAAAACTTGTCACCAAACCTGACTATTTGTGCAGGTTTTATGTCGGCCAAAAAGCCTTTTTCAGACCAATTGGAGGCATCTTGTAAGTTTTTGGAACAACTCCCTGTATAAATACCCAAATTGGTTACAACAGCCACAGAATCATTCCATAGAGCTGCATCATAAACCGTAGAGTTTGTTGAAGAAAAATTAAGAGAATATGTTTCACTGATTTCCCTTCTGACGATATCAACGACTAAAAGTCCTATACCCGTAGAAAGATAGGCTTTACCGTCTTTAATGCGCAAACTGTAAACAGTCTTGTCAGCTGTAATTGACTTGTCCTTGAAATCTGAAAGATTTACAATACCGGATTCTGTGAGTAAATCAATATTTCCATCAGCATATACAACAACAAGCGTTTTTGCCGTATCACACCAACCGATAAAAGATACCTGATGCCCATTTAAACCGGTTAGTGTTGAATAGGTTTGTATTTCTCCTTTGTTTGAATAAGAATACAGTTTATTACTGGCCTGAACGTATATTTTTTCATTCGCATAGACCACCTGGTTGGCAGATCTATATGAAAAATGGGTACGCCATTCTCCTGGAGCAATTTGTGAAAATACAGAAGAAATCTGTATGGATAGAATAAATAGAATTAGGCCTTTATGGATGCCTGACATTACTTATCTTTTGTTTAAAAAAGCCGATAATGCTTTCATTGCCAATGCTCTATGACTTATTTGGTTTTTAAGGTTCATACCCATCTGGGCAAAACTCTGTTCATACCCATCCGGCAGAAAAACAGAATCATATCCAAAACCATCCGTTCCATGTTTTTCCGTCATAATCTGACCCTTTATTTTTCCTTCAAAAAGGTATTCTTTCCCATCCAGTATCAAGGCGGCTACGGTCTTGAAACAGGCCTTACGGTTGGATTTTCCTTCCAGTTCGATCAACAATTTATGGATATTGTTTTCAGAATTACAATCCTCGCCTGCATACCGGGCCGAATAAACACCGGGAGCACCATCAAGACTATCCACCATAAGACCAGTATCATCGGCAAAACAGTCCAAACCAAATTTGTCATGAATATACCTGGCTTTCTGCAAAGCATTGCCTTCTATGGTTTCCTGCGTTTCAGGTATTTCATCAAAGCATTGAATATCCTTTAAACTGAGCAATTTAATGTCTGCACTCAAAATAGCCGAAGCTTCAGCCATTTTGTGCGAATTGTTCGTAGCAAAGACGATCTGGCGCATACGTTATAATCCAAGTTTTTTGGAAAGTTCCAGCATTCTGACAATGGGTTTTTCCGCTTTGAGGCAGATTTCTTCATCAATTTCAATGGCAGGAGTTTCGTTTTTCAGGCAATTGTATAATTTTTCAAGCGTATTGAGACGCATGAAAGAACAGTTGTTGCAGCCACAAGTACTGTCTTCCGGCGGAGCAGGAATAAAAGTTTTATCCGGACAGGATTTAATCATCTGATGCAAGATACCCGATTCAGTGGCTACAATAAATTCCTTACAGTCTGAATTTTGAGCATATTTCAAAATAGCGGCCGTAGATCCAATAAAATCAGCCAACATCAGCACTACTTTTTTGCATTCGGGATGAGCCAGTACTTGAGCATTCGGATGTTGTTTCTTGAGTTCAGCCAGCTTTTCCAAAGAAAATTGTTCATGCACATGACAGGCGCCATCCCAAAGTAGCATATTTCTGCCTGTCAATGAATTAATATAATTTCCAAGATTTCTATCGGGTCCAAAAATGATCTTTTCATCTTTAGGAAAACTTTCCACAATGGAAACAGCATTGGTCGAAGTAACCACCACATCGGTCAAAGCTTTTACTGCTGCAGAAGTATTTACATAACAAATAACCTTGTGATCCGAATGTTTCTTGATAAACTTTTCAAAATCATCGGCACGACAACTATCTGCTAACGAACAACCTGCCTCTGAATCAGGTATAAGTACTTTCTTATCCGGCGAAAGTATTTTGGCAGTTTCTCCCATAAAATGAACACCACATACAACCAGAATAGCGGCTTTTGTTTTTGCAGCCTGTTGAGCCAGTGCCAAACTGTCCCCAATAAAATCTGCTATATCCTGTATATCGTCTTCCTGATAGTAATGCGCCATGATGACAGCATTCTTTTCATTTTTAAGACGTTTGATTTCTGAAATTAACTGTTCTTTATTCATATCAGCCTTACAATAAGATGCAAAATTATATATTTTATTCTAAATTTGTTTCATATAAACTTGTTAATATGAAGAAACTTAGCATTCTGGAAATGAATCGCCTCACTCCAGAAGAATTTAAAAACTACGAAAAAATATCCTTAACGGTTGTCTTGGATAACATTAGAAGTCTTCACAATGTTGGTTCCGTATACCGCACATCCGATGCCTTTATTATTGAAAAAATAATATTGTGCGGCCTGACTTGCCCTCCGCCAAATCCGGAAATACATAAAACAGCTCTTGGTGCAGAATTAACAGTAGATTGGTCTTATATGCAAAATACAATCGATGCCATACAAGAATTAAAGCAAAACGGATACTATATTTATGCAGTTGAACAAGCACATCAAAGTATTTCTCTTTCAGATCTCAAACTGGATAAAAATAAAAAATATGCTGTGGTTTTAGGCAATGAAGTCAAAGGCGTACAGCAAAGCGTCGTGGATGCCTGTGACGCCTGCCTTGAAATCCCTCAGCTGGGCACCAAACATTCCTTGAATGTATCGGTGGCTACCGGTATTGTTTTATGGTCCTTTTTTGATCAATTGAAAAAAAATTAATATAAATCCATATTTAAAAATTCGTTAAAAAGGTTCATGATTGATTTTCAGAACCTTTTTTTTTACAAAAAATGGAACTTAAAAGTCTCCAATTTACGACGACAAAATATTCAAAGTTTTAAAATCAACAAACACTCTTCTATTATTCTTTCTTTTTAAAAGGATAAAAAAAAAAGAAGATATTATAATAGACTGTTCAAACTGTTGAATTCTTTTATGTAATATTTTTAAATTTCAACTTGTGAATAGATATTTTGGTTTATCAACAAGTTCTGAACAAATATAAATCAAATGAATATACAGTTATTCAAACTATTATGAATATTATTAATTTCAGTTAATAACATAGGTGTTCATTCTTTTTATTTTTTTCAATGTTGACAGTTGTCGTTTAAAAAGTTCATAGCTGTTTTAAAATGGATGATTTTTTTAGACTGGAATTTTCAAATTTGTTTTTTTAAGAAGTTATCCACTTTTATCCACAACTAATGAACAGCCTTTTTTTTATCTTTGTTCATAATAAAATAACGAAGAACCTTGGCCAAGAATATTGAAAATACCCCGTTGATCAAACAGTATTTTGAGATGAAAAGTAAACATCCGGATGCTGTTCTTTTATTTCGTGTTGGCGATTTTTACGAAGCATATGGAAAAGATGCTTTGGAAGTTGTTGATATATTGAGCATTGCACTGACAAGAAAATCAAATGGAGCATCTGGACCGATAGAAATGTGCGGTTTTCCTCATCATGCATTGGATAATTTTCTTCCAAAGTTGGTCAGGGCTGGTAGAAGAGTAGCCATTTGCGACCAGCTGGAAGACCCTAAGATGACTAAGAAACTGGTAAAACGTGGTATAACCGAACTGGTAACTCCCGGTGTTTCTACCAATGAAAATATCCTTAGTCAAAAAGAAAACAACTTCCTGGCCAGTCTGCACATTGATAAGTATAAGGCAGGACTTGCCTTGCTTGATATTTCCACAGGAGAGTTCCTTACGGCTGAAGGCACTTACGAATATGTTGATAAGTTGCTGAATTCTTTCGCTCCTAAGGAAATACTTTATGAGAGAGGCAAAAGAAGCTTGTTTGTACAGTTTTTTCATCATACAGGTGCTAAATTTGAAATGGAAGACTGGGTTTATACAGATGATTCGGCCATGAATCGTTTGCTTAGACAATTCCAGACTAGGAATCTAAAAGGTTTCGGTATCCAGAATATGCCTTTTGCTATTATAGCATCAGGAGCTATTCTTCATTATATGGATATGACAGAACATACCCAACTCGATCATATTCAGACAATTTCCAGAATTGAAGAAGACCGTTTTGTGCGGTTGGACAGATACACCATTCGGAGCCTGGAAATTTGTGATGCCATGAACGAAGGAGGCAAAAGTCTCCTGAGTGTCATAGATAAGACTCAAAGTTCAATGGGTGGACGGTTGTTGCGTCGTTGGCTGCTTTTTCCTTTAAAAAATGTTGCGGCCATCATCGAACGTCAGGATATTGTGGAATATTTCTTCAAAAATCCAGCCTTAAGGGATTTGATCAATGAAAAACTGGCTTTGATCGGAGATCTGGAGCGCATTGTATCCAAAATTTCAGTAGGAAGAATATCTCCCAGAGAACTTGTTTATCTAAAGACATCCCTTCAGGCCATTGATGAGATTATCGTTGCCTGCCAGCAAGTGAAAGCCGAAAATGATTCTTCCGACAATACCGAAGACTTTCAGGATGCAGGTTTCAAGGCACTCATGCAGTTGGTTGACAGGCTCAATCCTTGCCGTGAAATCCGTGACAGAATTCAACATGAAATTGTTGATGCACCGCCGATTGCACTCAATAGGGGTGAAGTTATCCGATCAGGCGTCAACGCAGAACTGGATGAATTAAGAGCTTTGTCCACCTCCGGAAAGGATTATTTGATAGGCATTCAGGAACGTGAAGCTACAAGAACAGGTATCAATCGTTTAAAAATCAGTTATAACAATGTTTTTGGTTACTATATTGAGGTAAGCAATTCCCAAAAGGACAAGGTTCCCGAAGAATGGATTCGGAAGCAGACACTTGTCAATGCCGAAAGATACATCACACAGGAATTGAAAGTTTATGAAGAAAAAATACTGGGTGCTGAGGAAAAAATAGCATCCTTGGAGCTTTCCATATTCAATGCTTTGGTTGCTGACCTGATTCCTTATATGTCCGATATTCAGAGAAATGCCATTCAGATCGCTCAATTGGACTGTATGTTGAGTTTTGCCAAAGTAGCGGTTGAAAACAAATATTATCGTCCGCAATTGAACGATGGCGACCAGATTTGCATCAAACAGGGCAGGCATCCTGTTATTGAAAAGCAGCTTCCAATAGGTGAGACCTATATTGCCAACGACATTCATCTGGACAGCAATTCGGACCAAATCATCATCATTACCGGACCTAATATGGCCGGTAAGTCTGCATTGCTCAGGCAGACGGCACTGATTGTTCTGATGGCTCAGATAGGTTCGTTTGTACCTGCTGAAGCAGCCGAAATCGGAATTGTTGACAAAATTTTCACCAGGGTGGGGGCTTCCGACAACATTTCGTCCGGAGAATCCACTTTCATGATTGAAATGAACGAAGCTGCCGATATTCTAAATAACATTTCACAACATAGCCTGGTGCTGTTTGATGAGTTGGGTCGAGGTACCAGTACCTACGATGGTATTTCAATTGCCTGGGCTATCGTGGAATATATTCACGAACATCCTAAATGCAAGGCCAAGACCTTGTTTGCCACCCATTACCATGAACTTAATGAGATGGAAAAAACGTTTTCACGCATTAGGAACTACAATGTATCGGTGCGTGAAGCAGATGGCAAAGTCATCTTTCTTAGGAAATTGGAACGTGGTGGAACTGAACACAGCTTTGGTATCCATGTGGCCAAAATGGCCGGTATGCCTCAAAGCATCTTAAAACGTGCCAATCAAATACTTGGACAGATGGAAGCCGAAAACCGGAAAGGCAAAATATCCAAACCGACCAAGGAAATTGCCGAAGAACGTTCCGGCATGCAGCTGAGTTTTTTCCAGTTGGACGACCCTGTGCTTTCGCAAATACGCGACGAAATCATCAAGGTGGATGTAAACAATCTTACCCCACTGGAAGCGCTGAACAAGTTGAGCGATATCAAGCGTATCCTGAAAGGAAAGAAATGATACAATAAATTGAAATATAGATCTATAAGCAAAAAAGACTGTTCATTTGAACAGTCTTACTTTGTTTGAAGAACAGCCGTTATACGTTGAAACGGAAATGCATAATATCTCCATCCTGAACAACATAATCCTTTCCTTCCACATACATTTTTCCAGCTTCCTTTACAGCGGCCTCCGATCCATATTTCACGTAATCTTCGAATTTGATGACTTCGGCACGAATGAATCCTTTTTCAAAATCGGTGTGAATGATACCGGCACAAACAGGAGCCTTACTACCTGTCTTGAAAGTCCATGCGCGGCATTCAGGTACGCCGGCCGTTAGGTATGTACTTAAATTCAACAATTTATACGCAGACTTGATCAGGCGGTTGACTCCTGATTCTTCCAGGCCGATTTCGGCCAGAAACATCTGACGTTCTTCGTAGGTATCGAATTCCGCAATTTCAGATTCTATTTTCGCCGCAACAACCAGTATTTCAGCGCTTTCATCTTTGACAGCCTCACGTACCTGGTCTACGTATTTATTGCCGTTCACGGCGGAAGCTTCGTCCACATTGCAGACGTACATTACAGGTTTGCTGGTGAGCAGAAAAAGGTCATGGGCGATTTTTATATCGTCTTTGGTTTCAAATTCCACTGTCCTGGCTGATTTCCCTTGTTCCAGAGCATCCTTGAATTTGAGCAAGACTTCCAGTGTCTGTTTAGCCACTTTGTCTCCACCAGTCTGTGCTTGTTTCTGAACCTTTTGTATACGGCTGTCGATGGTTTCCAAATCTTTGATTTGCAGTTCGAAATCAATGATTTCCTTGTCTCTCACAGGGTTGACGGTACCGTCGACATGGGTCACATTTTCGTCGTCAAAACAACGAAGTACATGCAAAATAGCATCTGTTTCCCGGATGTTGGCCAAGAACTTGTTTCCCAAACCTTCTCCTTTGCTGGCACCTTTCACCAATCCGGCTATATCTACGATTTCCACTGTCGTAGGAACAACACTTTTGGGATGGATCATTTCAACCAGTTTGTTTAGTCGCTCATCGGGAACGGTGATAACCCCGACATTGGGCTCAATGGTACAAAAGGGGAAATTGGCTGCTTGTGCCTTTGCATTGGATAAACAATTGAAAAGGGTCGATTTACCCACGTTTGGAAGGCCGACGATGCCGCATTGTAAAGCCATAATCTTGAAATATAATTGATGAACGGGGAGACCCCCCTTGTTTTTACCTTAAAAAAACTATTTGAGGGCGCAAAATTACTAAAAATTACGCATTTATGAATGGGCTTCTAGCCAATTCTTTCCATAACCGGTATCGGCTTTAAGTGGAACTTCCAGATTGACGGCCATTTCCATCTCGCTTTTTACAATGTTTTGCAGTTGATCCAATTCGTTTTTGGGTACGATGAAGTTCAATTCATCGTGTACCTGTAAGATCATTTTAGACCGAAGTCCTTTCTCATCTATGGCTTTCTGGATTCTAACCATAGCAACTTTGATAATATCGGCAGCCGTTCCCTGAATGGGAGCGTTAATGGCATTCCGTTCGGCGTAACCGCGAACATTTGCATTATGTGAATGAATATCAGGAAGATACCTTTTTCGATGGTATAAGGTTTCTACCCAACCGTTTTTACCTGCTTCTGCTATTGCATTGTCCATATAGGCCTTGACGCCCGGATAGGTTTCAAAATATCCGTCTATCAGTTCTTTGGCTTCTCCTCGGGTTACTCCCATGCGTTCGGCAAGTCCAAAAACGGAGATACCATAGATGATGCCAAAATTGGCGGTTTTGGCTTTTCGGCGCATGTCGGAAGTAACTTCTTCCAGAGACCGTTTAAAAATTTTGGCTGCCGTTGCGGCATGAATATCATATCCGCTCCTGAAAGCTTCTATCATAGATGAGTCTTTGCTGAGGTGGGCCATGAGCCGCAATTCAATTTGCGAGTAATCGGCTGAAAAAAACAGTTCATCTGGACCAGCTGCAAATGTTTTCCTGATATCCCTGCCTAGTAAATCCCGAATGGGAATATTCTGGAGATTTGGATTGCTGGAACTGAGCCTTCCTGTAGCTGTAACGGTCTGATTGAAAGATGTATGTATCTTTCCTGTTTGTGGGTTGATAAGTAGGGGTAAAGCGTTTATATAAGTACTTAAAAGTTTTTTAATACCTCTTTGTTCCAGTATTTTTTCTATGATTGGATGCTTGCTTTTTAGGCTTTCCAGAACATCTTCCGATGTTGAATATTGGCCTGTCTTTGTTTTTTTGGCTTTTCCGCCGATCTCCATTTTTTCGAAAAGAACTTCACCAATCTGTTTGGGAGAATTGACATTGAATTCCATACCAGCCATTTCCTGAATTTCCTTTTCGAGGTCCTCGAGTTTTTTACTCATGCTGAGCGAAGCCTCCTGTAATGCTTTCTCATCTATGCTTACACCGGTCCATTCCATTTCTGCCAAAACCGGAATGAGTGGCATTTCCACTTCATAACACAGGTATTCCAAATTATTTTTCAGGATTTCCGGTTCGAGTACTTTTTTGAGTTGAAGGGTTATATCTGCATCTTCCGCAGCGTATGGGCAAATCAATTCGGATGAAACCTCTCTCATATTTTTTTGATTTTTCCCTTTTGGTCCGATGAGCTCTTCTATATGGATGGTTTGGTAGTTCAGGTAAATTTCTGCCAGATAATCCATGTTGTGTCTCAATTCCGGCTGAAGCAAATAGTGCGCCACCATTGTGTCAAAAATTGGACCTCCAATGTGAATGTCGTATTTTTTCAGAACGAGAATGTCGTATTTTATATTTTGTCCGATTTTTTGTGTTTTCGGATTTTCGAGAATGGGTTTGAGTTTATGCAATTTTTCCCTGCACATTTTTTGATCGGAAGGGAAGGGGAGGTAGTAAGCTTCCTCTTTTTTCCAGGAAAAGGACATTCCAACCAATTCTGCTGTTAAAGCGTCCAATCCTGTGGTTTCCGTATCTATACTGAAAGAATTTTCAACAGAAATTTTGGCCAGAAAATCGTCCATTTTGCTTTCATTATCAATCAAATAATAGTCTGGATTTTCTGTTTTTAAGCTCCTGAGAATCGAATGAACAAATTCTTCCTGCCGGTTGGACGGATTTTCTTCATTCTTGTCAAGTTTAGTTGAGTCATTTTTTGGCAAAAAGGAGGAATCCTCGTTTTCTGTATTTTCTTCGGTTGTATGATCCTTATCATTTTCTTCGATATCCCAAAGAGAAATCTGCCCATGACCTTCGTTTTTTTTCTTGCTGGCTTTTTTGACCGAATCTATTTTTGGAGTTAAAGGAATGGTGGCGGGGGAGGCGATGATACGTTGCAACATGTTCCGAAATTCAAGAGCCTCAAAAATTTCACCAAGCATTTTTTCGTTGACGGGTTCGCGTACTAATTTTTCTTCTTCGAACGAGATGGGTACATCTGTTCGGATGGTTGCCAAAAATTGGGAGAAGAGTATTTGATCTTTGTTGGTGGATATTTTTTCTTTCAAACTTCCGTTGAGCTCATCGGCATGTTGTAACAAATTTTCAATGCTGCCAAATTGTGCAATCAGTTTTTTGGCCGTCACTTCGCCTACGCCAGGACATCCCGGTATGTTGTCTGAGCTGTCGCCCATCAGCCCAAGATAGTCTATCATCTGTCTGGTATCGGTAAGACCGTATTTTGACTTGATTTCTTCTGGACCCAAGACTTCACAGTCATTGGAACCATATTTGGGTTTATACATGAATACCTTTTCTTTGACCAGCTGTCCATAGTCCTTGTCGGGTGTCATCATGTAGACGGTGAAACCGGCTTGTTCTGCCTTCCAGGCTATGGTTCCGATGACATCATCGGCCTCAAAACCAGGAACTTCCAATATTGGGATGTTATATCCTTGTATAATTTTCTTGATATAAGGTACCGATTTGCGAATGACTTCAGGTGTTTCTTCACGTTGTGCCTTATATTTTTCATAGGCTTCATGCCTGAACGTTGGACCAGCAGGGTCGAAACCGACAGCAATGTGGGTGGGATTCTCACGTTTGATCAAATCTTCGAGCGTATTGACGAATCCGAAGATGGCTGAGGTATTTTGGCCTTTTGAATTCATCCTCGGATTCTTGATAAATGCATAATATGCCCTGTAAATCAATGCGTAAGCATCTAACAAAAAGAGTTTTTTCTCTACCTCCATTTTTCTTTAGTTGGGTATGTTTTCCAAAGTGGATTTATTTGTTTTTTCCTTGACTTTGTAAAAGTACTAAAAAATGAGCAAGCATTATTTTTTTATTACTTTTGTAGAATCTAAATAAGCGTTATGATTGAACAGATCAAGAAACCAATTGAAAACGAATTCCGTCTTTACGAAGCTGCTTTTGATGCTGCAGTAGAGACAGATAACGAATTGTTGCGAAACATTCTAAAGTATGTCAGAACGACTCGTGGCAAGGAACTTCGTCCTGTTTTGGTCCTGCTTTCTGCTTCATTATTTGGCCGTGTGGAGTCTGACAGCATACAGGCTGCCGTTTCGCTTGAGCTTTTGCATACAGCTAGTCTGATGCATGATGATGTTGTTGACCAAACGTATCAGCGCAGATCGAAGTATTCTGTCAATGCTTTATGGAACAATAAGATAGCGATATTGGTCGGTGATTTTTATCTTTCGAAATCTGCGCAGATATCTGCTGGAACAAAAAATCGCCGGATTACTCCATTGTTGGCTCAATTGGGTTGTGACTTGTCGGATGGGGAATTGCTTCAGCTTTCAAATGAACGTAAATTGCAAATTGACGAACCTGTGTATCTGAATGTTATCAAGAAAAAGACGGCTGATACCTTTGCTTTTTGTACCCAGGCCGGGGCCATTTCTTCAGGTGCACCGACAGAGGATGAGGAAAAACTTCGTCTTTTCGGAGAATATTTGGGGATGATTTTTCAGATGAAGGATGACATTTTCGATTATTACGATTCAGGAGATATTGGAAAGCCTACAGGGAATGATCTGAAAGAGGGGAAGATGACTTTGCCATTGATTTATGCCTTACAAAATGCTGACAGGGAGGATTCTAAACCGATATTGAATATGATCCGAAATAAGGATTATACGGTTGAGAAACTCAAGAAAATGAGTCAGTTTGTGATGGTAAGAGGAGGTATAGAGTATACTGAAAAACGCATGGAAGATTATCGGAAAATGGCAGTGGAAACACTCAAGGATTTTCCGGATTGCGTCGCTAAAACCGCTTTGATAGATTGTCTTGATTTTGCGATGCAACGCTCAAAATAAATAGAAAGAGTAAGAAGAGGATGTCTCAAAAGTATGAGACACCCTCGATTATTCGTACACCTTGAGACTAAACTCAAATATTCAATTCTCAGAGGCTTTTAAAAAGCATTTAAAACAGCCTTTTCCAATTAGAAATATTCTTTCTTTTCTCCCAGGATATCGGTGGCAAGAACGTTGGCAAGTTTGCTGGTCCCAAAACGGAGCAGATCTTTGTTCAGCCAATCTTTTCCAAGAACAGCGTCTACAATGGTGTAATATTTTACGGCCTCTTCAGTGGTGGAAACACCGCCTGCAATCTTGATACCCACTTTTCGCCCACTGATCTTAAAGTACTCGTCAATCATTCTGCACATGGCATAGACTGCTGTTGTTGTTGCTCCAACGCTAAGTTTCCCAGTGGATGTCTTGATAAAATCGGCTCCACATTCCATGGATAAAATGGCTGCATTTTCTATGTCCTTGATTTCCAGTATACCTGTTTCCAGTATGACTTTTAGTTTGGCATCCTGACAAGCAGCCTTGATCTCCTGAATTTCATCGACAATATCTTCGTATTTCTCTTCAAAAAGTTTACCAATAGGGAAGACGATGTCAATTTCTGTTGCACCATCCAGAATGGCAAGGGATGTCTCGGCCATCTTAACCTCGATAAAAGTTTGTGAATGTGGGAAACTTCCCGTGACAGTAGCTATTTCAACTCCTTCAGTCAACGTATCGTGAACTGTCTTAACCATGGAGGGGTAGACGCAAATGGCTGCAACATTGCGTAGTTCAGGGTAGTTTTCTCCGAAGTCGTTGACTTTTGCCGTCATGCTTTCAATGCTATCTTCCGTATCGGTGGTGTTCAAGCTGGTCAGGTCGATGCAGGAGAGTATGTTCTCATAGACCTTTTTATTGTTGTTTGGAGCCATTTTATCACTTAAAATTAGTGCAACTTGCTCTTTTATTTCCGATTCAGAAAGCTTTGGATATTGCTTTAGTGCTTCTGTGATTTTGTCCATTTTATTGAAGTTTTTTATTGTTTTTATGTCTTTCCTTGTCTCTATTGGTTTTTTTGGCAATGTTTTTTTCCATTGCATCGGTAAGACTGACTCCTGTTTGGTTGGCGAGACAGATTAAAACCCAAAGAACATCGGCCATTTCATCTGCCAAATCTTTGTTTTGATCGCTTTCCTTAAAGGATTGTTCTCCATATTTTCTGGAGATGATGCGGGCTACTTCACCTACTTCCTCCGTTAGAATGGCCATGTTGGTGAGTTCATTAAAGTACCGCACACCATATGTTTTAATCCATTCATCTACCTTGATTTGAGCTTCTTCCAGAGTCATTATTCTTTGTTTTGGGTATCCATTATGATGGTCACTGGTCCGTCGTTGATGAGCGAGACTTCCATGTTCGCTCCAAAAATGCCTGTTTCAACCTTTTTACCGAGGTTTTTTTCTATTTCTTTGCATAAATTCTCGTACATTGGGATGGCAAAATCCGGTTTGCTGGCACGGATAAAAGAAGGTCTGTTGCCTTTTTTTGTTTGGCCAAATAGGGTAAATTGACTGATTATCAGTATATTGCCATTCACCTCTTGTACAGATTTATTCATAAGCCCTGCTTCATCATTGAATATGCGCAGTTGAACTATTTTTTTAGCTAACCATTCTATATCATCCTGATTGTCAGTATCTTCCACTCCGACTAATACCAAAAGTCCTTGATCGATTTTGCCATTGGTTTGTTTGTTTATATCCACTTTTGCTTTGGAAACTCTTTGTATGACTGCTCTCATTCGGCGATATTTTTTGATTGCAAAAATACGATTATTTTTTCTGCTTTGGACTTTCCTATGGCCTTTTCAAGATCCTCCTTGCTAGCCTCTTTTATTTTTTTTATGCTCTTGAACTGTTTGATCAAGAGTGTTTTAGTCTTTGATCCTATGCCCGATATCTCATCCAGTTCTGACGTGATTTGATTCTTACTGCGTCTTTTACGGTGATGGGTGATGCCAAATCTGTGGGCTTCATCCCTTAATTGTTGTATTAGTTTTAGCGTTTCGGAGTTTTTATCGAGATATAAGGGTATAGGATCGTATGGAAAGAAAAGTTCCTCCAGATTTTTGGCTATACCTATTACCTGAAGTTTGTCAAATACACCTACTGATTTTAAGGCTGTTACAGCAGATGATAACTGGCCTTTGCCGCCATCAACGATTACCAGTTGGGGCAGTGGGGCTCCTTCGCTTGTTAACCTCGAATAACGTCTGGTCAGGACTTCTTCCATAGATGCGAAATCATCGGGCCCTTCTACTGTTTTGATGTTGAAATGGCGATAATCTTTTTTGGAAGGTTTTGCATTTTTGAATACAACACACGAAGACACAGGAAAGCTTCCCTGTGTGTTTGAATTATCGAAACATTCTATGTGTAATGGCAGTTCGTGTAGGTTCAGATCTTTTTTGACTGTGCTCAAAATTCGGGTGGATCTTTGCTCTGGATTCAGTTTCTCTTGTTGTTTGAGCATGTCAACCTTATATTGATGTACATTATGAACCGATAAATCGAGAATCTTTTTCTTATCGCCCCTTTGTGGTACTGTAAAAACAACGTTTTCGAGTTCTACCTCCGGAACGAATGGTACGATGATTTCCCTTGCATGACTATTAAAACGATGGCGCATTTCATAAATGGCAGTGCTTAGAAGTGCTTCTTTTTCTTCTTCCAGTCTTTTTTTGTATTCGAAGGTTAGCCCTCTGACGATGCATCCATTTACCAAATACAGGTAGTTTATAATGGCTGATTGGTCGGTTTCATCGAAAGAAAACACTTCAATATTGTGTAAACCGGAATTTACAATAGATGACTTACTGCGATATTGTTCAATCAATTCGTATTTTTCTTTGATGAGCTGTGCTTCTTCAAATCGTAATTTGCTTGCCAGTATTTGCATTTTCTCCATGAGAACTTTACTGATGGATTGTATATTTCCTTTCAGTATTTCCCGAATCTGGCGTATATTTTCATTGTAGTCGTCCTGACTTTGTAAAGCTTCGCAAGGTCCAAGGCATTTTTTTATCTGATATTCAAGACAGGTCTTGTATTTCCCTTGTTGGATATGTTCTTCCAATAGTGGCAGTTTACAGGTGCGGATAGGGTATATTTTTCTGATTAAATCGAGCATAGTACGAACCATCGGTATGGAACTGTATGGCCCAAAATACTCAGATCCATCTTGGATGATGTTTCTGGTTTGAAAAACTCTTGGGAAATTTTCTTTTTTTATGCAGATACTGGGATAGGTTTTATCGTCTTTCAGCAAGACATTGTATCTGGGACGAAATTCCTTGATGAGATTATTTTCCAGAAGTAGTGCGTCTTCTTCGTTATCTACGACGATATATTTTAGATCCCGTATTTTTCGAACTAAAATACGGGTTTTGGGCGAATCATCGTGCTCTTTCTGAAAATAGGAGTAAACCCTTTTTCTTAGATTTTTTGCCTTACCTACATAGATGATAGTCCCGGCTTCATCAAAATATTGATAAACGCCGGGATTATCAGGGATTCTGTCCAAAGTTTCCTGAAGTGGATCTGGAATAGGGTAGAGACTTCTCATTCCGAAAAGAAGACGTTTAAAAATGAATCATGGAATCTACGTTTTCAGGGTTTTCAAAGAGTTCCCTGCCTTTTAATTCGTCCAATTCAATAAGGAAGTTAAAGTATATTTTCTTTACACCGAATTGTTTGATCAGTTTTTCTGCAGCGATCATGGTACCTCCGGTTGCCAATAAATCGTCGTGAACAAGCACAATATCGTCTTTTTCCAGTGCGTCCTTGTGCATTTCTATTTCATCTATACCGTATTCTTTTTCGTAAGATACGGCATTGGTTTCGGCTGGAAGTTTTCCTTTTTTTCGAATAGGAACAAAACCTACGCCCAACTTCTCTGCCAGAATTGCACCCATGATGAAACCTCTTGATTCTATACCTACAATTTTTGTAATGCCTTTATCTTTGTATTTGATGTACATCTCTTCTGCAATCTCATGAAGGATCTTACCGTCTTTGAGGGCTGTTGTGATATCCTTGAACTGAATTCCCTTGATGGGAAAGTCTGGAATGTTCCGGATGGAATTTTTTATTTCTTCGATAGTCATAGCTTTAATTTATGGATTTGTTCCACGTGGAACAATTTAGTTATCTTCCTAATAATACGAGCAATATATTGATGTCATTTGGCGAAATTCCAGGGATGCGGCTTGCTTGTCCAATAGTCTCAGGTTGGATTCTAGTGAGCTTTTGTCTGGCTTCGATGGAGAGTGATTGGATACTTTCGTAATGGAACTTGTCTGCTATCCTGATGTTGTCGAGGCGATGTATTTTTTCTGCAATGCCTTTTTCTCTTTCAATGTATCCTTGATATTTTATCCGGATTTCGGTAGCTTCAACAACCTCTTCTTTCCTGTCTGTTATTTTATCAAGCTCAGACTTGAGAGCAGGAATGTGTTCCTGAAGATTCTCGAAACCGAGCTGTGGGCGAAGAATGAGATCGGTCAATCGAACGCCTTGTTTCAAGGGAGAGGTTTCCAGTTTTTCCAATGCGTCGTTGATGTATTTCGCCTTGATGGAGTAACCGTCGCAAAATTCAAGCAGTTGGTCGATAGATTTCATCTTGTCTTTCAACAGCTGGTATCTTTCTGAAGAGGCAAGGCCAATATGGTAGGAACGTTCGGTGAGACGAACATCCGCATCATCCTGCCGAAGAAGAATCCGGTGTTCTGCTCTGGAGGTAAACATTCGATATGGTTCGTCAACTCCTTTTGTGACGAGGTCGTCAATCAGAACTCCGATGTAGGCTTCATCACGCCCCAGCACGAATGGCTCTGCACCTGCACTGTTTTGGTGGGCGTTGATTCCGGCAATGATGCCTTGCCCTGCTGCTTCTTCGTATCCTGTCGTTCCGTTGATCTGGCCTGCAAAAAAAAGGTTTTTGACGCGTTTGGTTTCCAGGGTGTGTTTAAGCTGGGTAGGATCGAAGTAATCGTATTCGATGGCATAACCTGGGCGATAAATATGGATGTCACGAAAGCAAGGGATTTCTTGCAATGCGCGAAGCTGAATGTCGAGGGGAAGGGATGATGAAAATCCATTGAGGTAGTATTCTTGAGTGGATTCTCCTTCCGGTTCCAAAAACAATTGATGTTGGGTCTTGTCTGCAAAGGTTACGATCTTTGTTTCGATGCTGGGGCAATATCTGGGACCGATGCTTTTAATCTGACCGTTGAAGAGGGGAGAGTCTCCCAATCCGCTTCGCAGGACTTCGTGGACTTTTTCGTTGGTGAAGCAAATCCAGCAATTTCTTTGTTTGAGCTTGCGTGGTTCGAAGTTTAGATATGAAAACTTGTGGAAATCGTTTTCACCCATTTGTTCTTCCATTTCGTCGAAATGGACACTTCTTCCGTCAATTCTGACAGGAGTTCCTGTTTTCATTCGGTCGGTGGTGAAGCCTATATTCTTGAGTTGTTCTGTCAATCCAACGGATGCCGGTTCTGACATTCTGCCACCAGTGAACTGAGTTCGTCCGATATGGATTAGTCCGTTCAGAAAGGTCCCTGTTGTCAGAATGACGCTCTTGGCACGAAATTCTACGTTCATGCAGGTTTTTACTCCCCGGACTGTTCCTTCTTCGATGATCAGATTTTTGGCGGTGTCTTGCCAGATATGGAGGTTGGCTGTGTTTTCCAAAATCTCTCTCCAGGCAAGTATGAATTTTTGACGGTCACTTTGAGATCTTGGACTCCACATTGCCGGGCCTTTGGAACGGTTAAGCATGCGGAATTGGATAGCAGTCTTGTCGGTTACGATGCCTGTTTGTCCACCCAAAGCGTCTATTTCGCGCACAATCTGGCCTTTTGCAATACCTCCTATGGCCGGATTGCAACTCATCTGTGCGATTTTATTCATGTCCATTGTTATCAGTAGCGTCTGGGAACCCAGATTGGCTGCGGCAGCCGCAGCTTCACAACCTGCGTGTCCGGCTCCGATGACAATGACGTCGTACGTAAATTTCATTATTTATATTGTGTTGATATACAGATCTTTAATCTATTAATTCCAATGCTTCATCTTCTTTTTCATGCATGACTTTCTCCGTTTCAGGGGTTTTATCCTTAAAACCACAAAGATGTAAAATGCCATGGATGATGACTCTGTTCAATTCTTTTTCATAACTTGAACCAAGCATTTCTGCATTGGAGGCTACGGTTTCTATGCCGATATAAATGTCTCCTGATATCTTGTTCTCTTCTGTGTAGTCGAAAGTGATGATATCCGTGAAATAATCGTGCTGCAAGTATTGGTTGTTCACTTCCAGAATTCTGGCATCTGAACAAAAAATATAGTTGATTTCCCCAACTTTTTTTTTGTGAAAAGCTCCAACATGAAGGATCCAGTCTGTAACCTTTTCCTGGTTGATGTCGGGCAGGCTGCAATCTTCTGAAAAGTATCTGATCATAGGCTATTAATGAAAGAAAATGTATCCCAGCGATATGGCTGCAATTACGCCTGCCAGATCGGCAATCAAGCCGGCTACGACTGCATATCTGGTTCGTTTGATGCCAACCGAACCAAAGTATAGGGCTATGATATAAAAGGTCGTATCTGCCGCTCCCTGAAACAAGCAGGAAAGTCTTCCGACGAAAGAATCCGGACCGTTGGTTTTCATGGCTTCCACCATCATGGCTCTGGCACCGCTACCGCTCAATGGCTTCATGAATGCGGTAGGAAGGGCATCCACAAAGTCTGTGTTAAAGCCTAAAGCGCCTACACACCAGGATATTCCGTCGGTCAGCAGGTCCATGGCTCCTGAAGCCCTGAACACACCAACACCGACGAGCATGCCCACCAGATAGGGAATAATCTTGACAGATGTCTCGAAACCTCCTTTGGCACCGTCAACAAAGGCCTCCCATACATTGACTTTTTTGTATAGTGCTCCTGCCATAAACAGGACGATGATCAAAAAGAGGGTAAGGTTGCTTAGTATGCCTGAAGCTATAGCCATCTGATCTTTGTCAAGGCCTGAAAACCAATAGACCAGACCTCCTAAAAGAATACTGATACCTCCAATCCATGAAACGACGGTCCAGTTGAACAAGTTCAACTTTTGACGGAGCCCAACGTAGAATATGGCAGTCAGGGTGGACACATAAGTGGAGATCAGTATCGGTATGAAAACGTCTGTCGGATTGGCGGCCCCCAGGATGGCTCTTTGGGCAAGAATGCTCAGTGGTATGATGGTGAGTCCCGAGGTATTTAGGGCCAGAAACATGATCTGTGCGTTGGAGGCTGTGTCCTTTTTGGGATTCAGCTCCTGCAGACTTTGCATGGCTTTCAGCCCGAGTGGAGTTGCGGCATTGTCCAGGCCGAGCATATTGGCCGAAAAATTCATCACCAATTGGCCATTCGCTGGATGATCCTTTGGGATTTCAGGGAAAAGCTTGTTAAAAAACGGTCCGATGATCTTCGAAAGGAAGCGGATTGCGCCCGCTTTTTCCCCGATATTGAGTATTCCAAGCCACAAAGTCATGATACCGACGAGGGGCAAAGCTATATCCATAACTGAAAATTTTGCCATGTCAAAACTGCTCGTTATGATTCTTTCGAATATGCCATAGTCTTGAAATACAATAAGTTGAACTATGGCCACAACAAATGCGACCAGAAAAAAGCAGATCCAGATATAGTTTAATGCCATGATAGGTAATATAATTGGCACAAAAGTAACTTTTGCCGGACGAAATACCAAGCACATTGACCGAAATGAAAAATTTCATTTTTAAAAAAGAAGGGACAGAGCTGCAAATATTTGTAGAAATGGAAATAAAGAATAAAAATTGGTTAATGGAAGATTCATATCACCCGCCAATTGCCTATTTTTATTGCCGAAATGAACTTGAGCCGTCTTTCTGTTGTTAAAAACAGACTCGGTCCGGCCTTTTTTGTTTCATGCAAAACATCCTGTCATGATAAGAAGAGTCAAAAATTTTACCACCTACGTTTTCAACAATAAATTTTTCTGGCAGCTCATACTGGCTGTCCTGATGATAGGTTTGGCCATATTCTTTATCAGCCATGAACATCTGGAGGTCTTAAAAATCAGGGATGAATTGATGCAGAGCAATCCCTGGTATATCTTGTTGGGTATTTCCCTGACCATTCTTTACCTGTTCCTGATGGGTTTGATGTATGTACATAGTTTTCGTTCAATTGGTCAGAAGATTCCTATTCTGCTTGCTGTCAGATTGTTTCTTAAAAGGAATTTTGTCAGCGTTTTTCTGCCTGCAGGAGGTTTCTCTTCCTTGCTTTTTTTTACCGGTGAAGTGGAAGATAAGGGTGCAACGAAATCACAGATTCACTTGGCCTCCACGCTTTTTGGATTTATGAGTTTCCTTTCGGTTCTGGTGGTTGCCATCTTGGTCCTTTTCAGTACTATGTTCATGAAAAACATACCCAGGATGGAGAGCTATGGCTTTGTGATCTTGCTTTTGCTCACGGCTTTTATTGTTTTTGTGGTGTATTCTATTGCTAAAAAGGGCAAGATTTATGGCATTTTTACCCGTCTGATGCCTTCCGTAGCCTTGATTCTCGATGAGATGATTGCTCAGGACATCAATCGTAAGGAGGTGCTGAAGACTTTGTTTTTTTCCGTTTTGATTGAAATTATTGGTATCCTTCACCTGTATGTGGCTATGCTGGCCTTGGGATTTGAGCCGTCCTGGCCTGCCGCCATTCTGGGATACATCGTGATGGTGGTTTTGTTGATGGCTTCTCCTTTTTTGAGAGGGTTTGGTGCCATTGAGGTTTCGGTAACCTATGTTCTGGGGCAGTTTGGATTTCCTGTTCTGGCTGCTGCCGCTATCACCTTGCTTTATCGGTTTTTTGAATTTTGGTTACCATTGACATTAGGCTTGCTGTCTTTTTTCTCAAAAAAAGACAATCTTCTGCTGAGGGTATTTCCTGCCTGCATTGTCTTTGCTTTGGGCATTGTCAATATTCTTTCTTTTGTAGTTCCGGCTTTGCCTGACCGACTGGTTATGCTCCAGATTTTTATGCCGGACGATCTTATTGCTGCCAGTAGCGGAATGGTGCTGGTTTCCGGTCTTTTGTTGCTGATTTTGGGGGTATTTCTTTTGCAGGGGTCTAAAAGAGCCTGCTATTTGGGCTTGTTCTTAACGGCTTTTTCCTTTATTGGTCATTTGCTTAAGGGAATAGACTACGAGGAAGCGACCTTGGCTTTGGCGGCTTTCCTTACGTTGCTCCATACCAGAAAGAATTACAAATTCAGACCCCATCCGGAACTTACGCGTGTAAGCTATATGGTATTGTTGTACAGTATTTTGGCTTTGTTCGCTTTTGGAACAACTGGTTTTGCGCTAATGGACAAGCGGCATTTTGGCATTGATTTTGAGTTCTGGACATCACTCGAGACTATTTTCCGCTTGTTCTTTCTGTTTGATGATACCGGGCTTGTACCACAAACCCGCTTTGCACAGAATTTTATTTACATCATGTATGCACTGGGAGGGCTTGAGCTGAGTTTTATCTTTTTCAGTTGGCTTAGGCCACATTTCTCGCATCCGTATAATTCAGAAGAAGACAGGGCATTGGCAAAAGCGATTCTGAAAAAATACTGGAATTCTACACTTGACTATTTCAAGGTCTATTCAGACAAGTTCTTTTTCTTTTCAAAGGATAAAGAGGGTTTCGTGTCTTTCAAGGTTACCAGCTCTTTTGCTGTTGTGCTTGGAAATCCAGTCTGCAAGAATGAGGAAGCGATGATACAGCTGGTTCAGGGCTTTGACCGTTTCTGCGAGGAAAGTGGATTTGTCAGCATTTATTATCGGGTTCCCTACGAATCGTTGGGCATGTATAAGAGGCTCGGAAAGAAGATTATTCCGGTAGGAGAGAATGCGGTGGTGGACCTTGAGAGCTTTACATTGGAGGGAGCAAGGATGAAGACTCTCAGAAGTGAAATAAACAGCATCGGAGAGAAGGGCTACAAGGTCGGAATCCATGAAGCACCCCATGACTCGGTATTCATGCAAAGGATTGAACATGTATCGCACGACTGGCTAAAGGTACTCAACCTTCATGAGATTGCTTTTGCACAAGGCGTTTTTGACCGGGACATACTCAAAGAGCAGACAATTCTGACGGTAGAGAACCCAGATGGGAAGGTCTGCGCTTTTTTGAATATCATATCTGGCATAGGTTTGAAGGAAGCCTCCTACGATCTGATTCGTAAAAGTCATGAGGCGCCTATAGAGGCTCTGGATTTTTTGATTGCGGAAACTTTGCTGTATTTCAAGGAGCAAGGCTACAAGTTGGCAAATCTTGGGCTTGCACCGCTTTCCGGTGCAAAAGGTTCAAATTTGAAAGAAAAGGTGGTTCGTTTCACTTATGAGAATATCAAAACTCTGGGGCATTTTAAAAGCCTGCATAGTTATAAGGACAAATTTCATCCCAAATGGGAGCCTGAATTTATGGTCTACAGCAATGATTATGACCTTCTGCAAATGCCTAAAGCCTTGAAGAAAGTGCTGGAAGGTAAAAAGCGCTGATGACGACTTTTTTGATTGAAACGAACCAGGTTATTGGGGCAAATCATGAAAAACAGGTATGCATTCTTTCATATTCATTTTAAAACTTAAACGATGGAATTAAACGGAAAACGCATGGTTATTACCGGAGCTACTTCCGGCCTGGGACTTGAAGTTCTTAAGATGTTGTTGTTGAAATACGACGATGTACGCATTTTGGCTGTAGGAAGAAAAATGGAAAGTCTTCCGCAAGATCCAAGAGTTTTTCCATTTCAGTGTGATGTCTCTTCGAGGGAAGGTGTGGACGAAATCTTTAATGCAGCTGCTGAGAAGCTTGGTGGAATTGACGTTTTTTGGGCAAATGCGGGTTTTGGTTATTACGAGAAATTTGGTGCTGCGGACTGGGATAAAATGCAGTCCATATTTCATACCAACGTGCTTTCGCCTTTTTATTCACTGGAAAAGATGTTGACGCTCTATCCTGGCCAAAAGTTTAATTTCATGGTAACAGACTCCATCGCCGGGCAACTGGAAGTTCCTGGTTTTGCCTTGTATGGTTCGACCAAGCATGCCCTCAACGGCGGTATGAGCTCCATTCAGTACGAAGTGCCTGAGAATGTAAAGATTAGCATTATCTATCCGATTGCCACCAGAACCCAGTTTTTTGAACGGGCTGGAACGACCATTGGGAACAATGGAATGGTCCAGTCTTCTGAAGATTGTGCCCGTGCTATTCTTGAAGGGCTTCGGAAAAGAAAAAAGAAAATTTACCCCTACAAACTGTGGCCGACGCTCAATTTTTTGATGACTGTTTTACCCTGCTTGAAGCATACTGTTCTGAAAAAGTTGACCAAAAGCGTTCCTGGCATTTGGGATAAATGACAGAACATGACTGGAATCGTGATAAAATTCAAACGGATTCTGTACCTTTGCGGCCATAAATGACTGGCATGCGAGATACATTTGACATTCGGGACGAGAACCAGAGTGAGTGGGACAAGGAGGCAGACAAAGCTCTGAGACCGCTTCGCTTTTCTGACTTTAAGGGTCAGGACAAGATTGTCGAAAATTTGATGGTGTTCGTATCCGCTGCGCATATGCGTGGCGAAGCGATGGATCATGTACTGCTTTATGGCCCTCCGGGACTTGGCAAAACCACACTTTCAAACATTATTTCCAATGAGTTGGGAGTTGGTTTTAAGATGACTTCAGGCCCTGTTCTGGACAAGCCCGGCGATCTTGCCGGTGTCTTGACGGCGCTTGAGCCCAACGATGTTCTTTTTATTGATGAAATACATCGTTTGAGTCCTGTGGTTGAAGAATATTTGTATTCTGCCATGGAAGATTTTCGCATTGACATTGTTATAGACAAGGGCCCTTCTGCAAGGTCCATCCAGTTGGATATAAATCCTTTCACCATGGTAGGAGCCACTACAAGAAGTGGCTTGCTTACTGCTCCTTTGCGTGCGCGTTTTGGCATCAACTGTCATTTGGAATATTACAATGCAGAGGTTCTCCAAAGGATTATCCTGAGGTCTGCTAAGCTATTGCAGATCTCTTGTTGTAAGGAAGCTGCCGCGGAAATTGCAGGAAGAAGCCGCGGAACGCCCCGTATTGCCAATGCCCTATTGCGTCGTGTGCGCGATTTTGCACAGGTGAAAGGAAGTGGAAAGATTGACCTTGAAATTGCAAAATATGCTCTGGAAGCTCTTAATATCGATCAGTATGGTTTGGATGAAGTGGACAACAAGATCCTGAGCGTCATCATCGATAAATTCCAGGGAGGACCGGTTGGACTGACCACCATTGCTACGGCTTTGGGCGAGGATCCTGGTACGATTGAGGAAGTATATGAACCATTCCTGATTCAGGAAGGTTTCCTGAAGCGGACGCCGCGTGGGCGTGAAGTGACGGAGCTGGCCTGGAAGCATTTGGGTAAGTTCAGGAACGGATCGGATTTGTCTCTATTTTAATACATAGCCGACAGCTCCTTTGAGGGGATTGCCGGCGACTAACAGCATTATTATGGCTGAAATGAAATCTTTGGCGAAAGATACCGCCATTTACGGAGTAAGCAGTATTTTAGGAAAATTCCTGAATTGGTGCCTTGCCCCATTTTATTCTTATTACCTTACTTCTTCTGCGGAGTTCGGAATTGTTACAGAATTATATGCCTGGACTGCATTGTTGCTTGTTCTGCTGACTTATGGAATGGAGACAGGTTTTTTCCGTTTTGCCAATAAGCCGGGAGCTGATCCGGAACAGGTTTATTCGACCTCTTTGATTAGTTTATTGGGCTCCTCGATCCTTTTTATTTTGTTTTGCCTGGTTTTCCTTTCGGATATTTCTACGACTTTGGGTTATGGAAATCACCCGGATTTTATCTGGATGATGGCGGTCATTGTGGCAATAGATGCATTCTGTTGTATTCCTTTTGCATGGATCCGATATAAGAAGCGGCCGATTGCTTTTGCTACCCTGAAGCTTGTGATGATTTTTTCCAATATTTTCTTCAATTTGTTTTTCTTGTTGCTGTGTCCCAAGATTCAGCTCTGGAAACCAGAATTGATTGCTTGGTTTTATAATCCGAATTATGGTGTGGGCTATGTTTTTGTGGCTAATTTGATTTCTTCAGTCATCGGATTGGTTACGCTTGCTCCGTTTCTTATTCATATCAAATGGAGTTATGACGGGGTTTTGCTCAAAAAGATGCTGCGTTATTCCTTGCCTTTGTTGGTTTTGGGTATAGCGGGAATAATGAACCAGTCATTTGACAAGATGATGTTTACCCATCTGTTGCCAGACAAGGCCTATGCGCAGACTCAACTGGGAATCTACGGTGTATGTTATAAAATTGGGATAGTGATGATGATGTTTACTCAGGCTTTTCGCTATGCTTATGAACCTTTTGTTTTTGCGAAGCAAAAGAATGTGAACAGCAATAAGGCGTACTCCGATGCCATGAAGTTTTTCTTTATTTTTTCTGTTTTCATCTTCTTGGGAGTTATGTTTTATCTGGACTTGTTTCAATACCTTGTCCGTTCGGATTATCGTTCCGGATTTAACGTGGTACCTGTTGTGCTGCTTTGTTTTGTTTTTCAGGGTGTTTACTTTAATCTGTCTTTTTGGTACAAATTGTCGGACAGGACGGAATGGGGGGCTTATATATCCTTGATTGGTTGTGTGATGACAGTGGTTGGAAACATTATTTTTGTCCCGTTGTATGGTTACATGGGGTCCGCCTGGGTTTCCTGCATAACCTTTTTTGCCATGATGATCATATCCTGGGCACTTGGGAAAAAATATTATCCGATATCCTACGACATCAAGTCTGCATTCAGTTACACCGTTGTCGGTGCCATCCTTTTTGGTATTGGAATGTACGTGCCCATTGATTCTGTCGTCTTGCGGCTTGGATTCAGGACTTTGCTGCTGCTGGTCTTTGCTGCATATACCATCAGAAAAGACCTTCCGCTTCAGTCAATACCCTATCTTAATAAGCTGGTCAGGAAGTGATCCTGGTTTTGACATGTAAGGATAGACTGTAGGTTTACAGCCTTTTTTGTGCAGTGAAAAGGCCTGTTGATGTTCGCGGCAAAGGCTCTGGTCTTCAGAATGTCGGATTTCGCCCTTTTAAGGGTGATTTACCGATCATTCAGTTCTTTTCTAAGCTCTTTCCATCCCGGTAAGAATTTATCCATACAGGCCTTGAACCGAGCCCCATGGCCTCGTTCAAGGAGGTGGCACATTTCGTGTACAACGATGTATTCAATGCAGGGGAATGATTTTTTGGCTAGTTCCACGTTGAGCCAGATGCGGTGGTCAATTACGTTGCAGGTACCCCAGCGGGTTTTCATGCGCTTGAACTGGATGGCATTGACCTTGACTCCCAGGATGGGTTCCCACTCTTTGATGAGGGGCGGAATGATTTTTTTGAGTTCGGTGCGATACCAGGCATCCAGAACTTTGGGCATTTCTGTTTCCGGGGTGCCGGGCTTTAGAAAGATACAGATTCTTTCGGAGGAGTCGATGATAACTCTGGGGGCAATACGGTGGTAAAAAAGCTGTGTCTGATAGCGGGTTCCAAGGTAGGAGATGGCACTCAGATCCTCTGGCTCCTGGGCCTTTTGTCGGTTGATGCGCTGCAGGTGCATGCGTATCCAGGGAAGCTTGGATTCCACGAAGGTTCTGGCGGTTTCGTCGCTGATGAGATATGGTATGGACAGGCGGAGTTCTCCGTCCGGACGGACAGAGAGTCTCATGCCTCTCACGTCTTTCCTGATAAGGTTTATTTCAAGGTCCTCAATCTGCAGCTTACTTGACTGTGCGTTCGATTTCCCGGAGATTTTCGAGTTTTTTCTTAGCCAAAAATCCATAAATGTCCTCCAAATGTTCGGTGACCTTTTGGTTGCCGAATTCGTAAACTTTAGTGACCAGCCCATCGAGAAAATCACGGTCGTGGGATACGACGATGAGTGTTCCGTCAAACTCAGCCAAGGCCTGCTTGAGAATATCCTTGGTTTTCATGTCCAAGTGGTTGGTTGGTTCATCCAGGATAAGCAAGTTGACTGGTTCCAATAGAAGCTTGATCATGGCCAACCGGGTTCTTTCACCCCCTGAAAGCACTTTTACTTTTTTGGTGGAAGCTTCGCCGCCAAACATGAATGCGCCCAGGATATCCTTGATTTTGTTTCGGATGTCTCCAACTGCCACCACATCGATGGTTTCGAAGACGGTACGGTCTTCGTCGAGCATCGAGGCCTGATTCTGTGCAAAGTAACCGATTTTTACGTTATGTCCAAGCGTCAGGGTTCCATCAAAAGGAATTTCACCCATGATGCATTTCACAAGGGTGGATTTTCCTTCGCCGTTCCGGCCTACGAAAGCGATTTTTTCACCGCGTTCGATCGTGAAATTGGCGTTTTGGAATATCAGTTTGTCACCGTATTTTTTGCCAAGGTTTTCGGCCATGATGGGATAGGTGCCCGATCGGGGAGCCGGCGGAAAACGCAAACGCAGGGCAGAAGTGTCCATTTCGTCCACCTCGATGATTTCCAGCTTTTCAAGCATCTTGACGCGGGACTGAACCTGCAGGGTTTTCGAATAGGTTCCTTTGAAACGCTCGATAAACTCCGTGGTTTCGGCGATCATCTTTTGCTGGTCGTCGTATTGTTTCTGCTGTTGTTCACGTCGTTCCTTTCGGAGTTCGAGGTAATGGGAATATGTGGCTTTGTAATCGTATATACGTCCCATGGTGACTTCGATGGTGCGTGTGGTGATGTTGTCCACGAAGGCGCGGTCGTGGGAGATAACGATAACCGCCTTTCCGCTGTTGATAATGAAATCCTCGAACCACTGGATGGAGTCGATATCCAGGTGGTTGGTGGGCTCGTCCAGTAGCAATACATCCGGGTTTTGTAGCAACAGCTTGGCTAGCTCAATGCGCATACGCCAGCCTCCGCTGAATTCGTCGGTTTTCCGTTGAAAATCGGATCTTTCGAATCCCAGTCCCAGCAGCATCTTTTCGATTTCACCGTCGTAGTTGATTTCCTCGATGCTGTAGAATTTTTCGCTGAGAGTTGATACCCGTTCAATCAGAGCCATATATTCGTCCGAATCGTAGTCGGTGCGGATCTCCAGCTGTTTGTTTATTTCGTTGATTTCAGCTTCTTGTTCATGGATGTGGGAAAAGGCTTGGGCTGTTTCCTCAAAGACTGTCTTTCCGTCCTGAGTAAGTAGGTGCTGTGGTAAATAGGCGATAGTGGCATCCTTAGGTATGGATACTTTGCCTTTGGAAGGCTCCCGTACGCCGGCCAGCAGCTTCAACATGGTTGATTTGCCTGCACCGTTCTTGCCCATGAGGGCTATGCGGTCTTTTTCGTTGATGACAAAAGATACGTCCTTGAATAGGGTGGTGCCGTTGAACTCAACGGTAAGTCCTTCTACTGAAATCATTTATGGCTATGGGTAAAGGTCGCTTTGTGCGAGTATAACAATCGTTGTTTTATGGCGGTAAAGATAGCCATAATCCTTTTGCAAAAAAAGCACCCTGGAACGCTGTTCCACGGTGCTTCTTTCTATGAATGAGGACAATCAGTATTTCTTTTTGGGATAGCCGCCCTTGTCTTTTCCGGAATAGCTGCTGCCACCGTCTCTACGTGGTTTGTAACCACCTTCGGAACTGCGACCTTTGTAACCACCTTCGGAACTGCGACCCTTGTAACCACCTTCTGAGCTTCGACCATAGCCACCTTCGCTGTGTCCCTTATAGCCACCTTCTGAGCTGCGTCCTTTGTAGCCACCTTCGGAACGGGGTTTATAGCCACCTTCGGACCTACCGCCGCTTCTGTAATTGCTACCTGAACCGCCATCTTCACGACGTCCTTTGTATCCTCCGCGGTCACGGGGGCTTGCTTCAGAGCGATCCTTGGTGCCACGAGCAATTTGTTCCTCAGTGGCAAATTCAACTTTGACGTCACGGCCAAGGAAGTCCAGCTCCCGCAAGGCGGAAACGACTTGTTTGGCCGATTTTTCTTCAACATCAAAGAGTGAATAGCGGGTGAAAAAATCAATCTTGCCAATTTGTACACGTCCTTCCACGTAATCGTTGATGAGGTCCATCAGATTTTTCGGAGTAATGCCGTCCATCTTGCCTAGTCCGATATAGAGCTTGCTGAATCCAGCTTCAGGAGCCATGGAGGTATTGTCACGATCTCTGCGTTCTCTTTTTTCAGAGTCGTCAATGGTTCTGATTTCATTGGCATCCTTGTAATAGTTGAGCAGGCGGTTAAGCTCCAAGGAAACCATGCGCTTGATGAGATCCTCTTTTTCCAGCCATTCCAGTTTTCGGTAAACAGCTGGTAGCAATCCTTCAATTTCAGCATCGTTGACCTGTACTTTTTCGATCTGGTCGATGAAATGGAATACTTGCTTTTCACAGATTTCCTTTCCGGTAGGCATTTTGGCCGAATCGAATTTCTTGTTGATCTTACGTTCTATATCGTGGATTTTTCCTTTTTCCTTGACATGGACGATGGAAATAGAGATTCCGGTTTTCCCTGCACGGCCTGTACGTCCGCTTCGGTGGGTATATGCCTCGATTTCATCGGGCAAGCTGAAGTTGATGACGTGAGTCAGGTCGTTGACGTCCAAACCACGCGCAGCTACGTCGGTGGCAACCAACAGTTGGATGTTGCGGTTTCTGAACTTACTCATCACGTAATCACGCTGTTGCTGGGAAAGATCTCCGTGCAGGGCGTCTGCATTGTAACCGTCCTGAATGAGTTTATCCGCAATTTCTTGGGTGTCTTTTCTGGTTCTGCAGAAAACGATACCGTAGATGTTGGGGTAGAAGTCGGCGATGCGCTTCAGGGTTAAATACTTGTCTCTGGCGTTTACCATGTAATAAACGTGTTTGACGTTGGCAGAACCTTCGTTCTTGTTCCCAATGGTGATTTCCCTTGGGTTGCGCATGTACTTTTTGGTGATGCGGGCTATTTCTGCCGGCATGGTTGCCGAGAAAAGCAAGGTATTGCGCTCTACCGGAACTTCTGCAAGAATGGCGTCAATGCTTTCGGTAAAGCCCATGTTGAGCATTTCATCGGCTTCGTCCAAAATGACGTTGATAATGCCCGACAAATCTACGCAACGGCGGTTCATCAGGTCCAGCAGGCGGCCTGGTGTGGCAACCACAATCTGTACGCCTTTCTTTAGGGTCTTAATCTGGCTTTCGATGCTGGATCCGCCATATACCGGGAGAACTTTGAGTTCATCAATGTATTTGGAATAGTCGTTGAGGTCATCTGCAATCTGCAGGCAGAGCTCACGGGTTGGACATAGTACCAATGCCTGCGGTGCGCGCAGGGTAAGATTAACTTTTTGGATAATGGGTAATCCGTAGGCTGCGGTTTTTCCCGTACCTGTTTGTGCGAGGGCAATCACGTCATTTTCTTCGCCAAGCAGAAAAGGAATCACTTCTTCTTGTACTGGCATGGGTTGTTCATAACCCATTTCGGAAATCGCCTTCAATATTGCCGGTGAGATTCCCAATTCTTCAAATGTCTTCATTTATAATGATTAAAATGCTGTTATCAGCAACAGCGGCTGCAAAGGTAGGCATAATTTTCAAATAAATTTTCATTTTTCTTGTCTATTCTGTGTGAATGAGTTATGTTTGAACTGGAATTTGTCTTGGAAGGACCTTTTGAGGTTAGTGTCTAATACAAAAGCTTTTACAAATCGGACTTTTTTCTTTTCCCAACAAATAGAACGGGTATGCGGAAGATAATCGGAATCGGAGAGACGATCCTGGATGTTATTTTTAAAAATGATCAGCCAACGGTAGCAGTACCTGGAGGCTCGGTTTTCAATGGAATGATCAGCCTGGGGCGTCTGGATGTTCCTGTGTTGTTTATCAGCGAGACTGGAAATGACAGGGTGGGAAGGATCATTAAGGATTTCATGAAAGACAGTAACCTGACCACGGAGTTTATCAATACTTTTCCTGACGGAAAGTCGCCGGTTTCTCTGGCTTTTCTCAATGAGCAGAACGATGCCGAGTATCTTTTCTACAAAGATTATCCTTCACAACGTCTGGATATGGCTTTCCCTAGAATTGAGGCCGACGATATCCTGATTTTCGGGTCTTATTATGCGTTGAATCCGCAACTGAGACCGGTCATGATGGACTTGCTCCAACAAGCCAACGATCGCAAGGCCATCGTCTATTACGACATCAATTTCCGAAAAACTCATGCTCATGAGGCTTTGCGTTTGGCATCTACTTTCATTGAAAATTTTGAGTTTGCCGACATCATACGGGGATCTGAAGAAGATTTCCGTTATTTGTATAAGCTGGATGATCCGGACAAAATCTACAAGGACAAGATTAAGTTTTATACGCCCAATTTTATCTACACTGCCGCGGAAAAAGGGGTAGAGGTTAGGGGAACGAATTTCTCCAAACACTATGATGCCAAGCCCGTCAAGCTTGTCAGTACGGTTGGGGCGGGGGACAGTTTTAATGCCGGTATCCTTTTCGGGCTCTTGCGTCTGAGGATAAGGCGTCAGGATTTGCCTACACTCACCGAAAGGGACTGGGATGGCATTATCCAGTGTGGTCTGGATTTTTCGGCAGAAGTTTGTCAAACGTACGACAACTACATCTCCAAGGAATTTGCCAAAAACTACCTGAAGTAAATCTGCTTATTTCTGGGCATTATCCATGGTCTCCAGTTGACGGATGCATTCATCGGATGAATTGACAATCAACAGAGGGTTGGGTAGGAAATCGTGCAGGAATTTTTCCTGACGGAACATTTTCAGTTGTTGGATCAAGGCTGAATAAAACCCTTCAACATTCACCAGAATTATTTTTTTGTCGTGAAAACCAAGACTGAAGGAAGACCAGGCATCGAAAAATTCATCCATGGTGCCTACTCCGCCAGGAAAAGCGATCAAAACGTCGCTGCGTTCCTTCATCACTTCTTTGCGTTCGCTCAAGTCCCTGACAATGATTTTCTCGTCGGTATGTTTGCTGTACCATCCGCGTTCTGAGAAGTTGGCCGGTATGACGCCGATGCATTTTCCTCCTGTTCTTTTGACGGCTTTGGAGAAAACTTCCATCAAACCCTGATTGGACCCTCCATTGACCAGTGTCTTTCCGTTCTTTCCAATCCATTCGCCCAGTTTATTGGCTTCTTTTTCAAAAATGCTGTTGATTTCGTCGCTGGCTGAACAATATATGCCGATGTTTTTCATAGTTCTTGTTTTATGGCTGCAAATATCCTCTTTTAATCCGTTTTGTGCAAAAAATAGCTACTTTTGCTCCATAAATATGTTGACGGGAACTCTATGCATTCTGAAGCATACTTGTCGCAAAAAAGCTTTCCAAATGATTATTTCCTCTGAGGTTGCACCTTTTACTTATACCCTTCCCAATGGCATTCGTGTTATCCACAAACAGTGTCAGGGAGATGTTTCCTGCTGCGGTTTTGCCATCAATGCCGGTACTCGTCACGAGCTGGAACAGGAGCTTGGTATGGCCCATTTCACCGAACACATGTTGTTCAAGGGAACGTCGCACCGGAAGGCCCATCATATTTTGAACCGCATGGAAAATGTAGGTGGAGAGTTGAATGCCTACACCACGAAAGAGGAAACGTTTGTCTATTCCGTCTTCTTGCAGGAGGATTATGAAAGGGCTATCGAGCTTTTGAGCGATTTGATTTTCCATTCGACTTTTCCTGAAGAGGAAATAGATAAGGAACGCGATGTGATTCTTGACGAAATAAATTCGTATGAGGATACACCTTCTGATTTGATCTTTGATGATTATGAAAACCTGCTTTTTGCAGGGCATCCCCTCGGCAGGCGTGTTCTTGGTGATCCAACCTGCCTGGAAAAATTCAACAACCAGTCTTTTGTGGACTACTACGAGCGGAATTATACCACCGACAGAATGGTGTTCTTTTCCCAATCACCCATGGATATACGAAAGGTGAAGCACCTGGTCAATAAATATGTTGGGGCGGCTCCTGCCAGGCTTGCTCAGGGTATGCCCGGCGGGGGAAAACCAGTCCCGCAATATGGAGAAAGAAAGACCGTATTGAAAGATACCCATCAGGCCCATGTTATTTATGGGAACAAGAATTATTCACTCTATGAGGACAAAAGGGTTGGGATGTATCTGCTAAGCAACATTCTGGGAGGACCTGGCATGAACAGCCGTTTGAATGTTTCGCTTAGGGAACGTTCCGGTTTGGTGTACTCGGTGGAGTCCAATGTTACTTCTTATACGGATTCCGGCCTTTTTGCCATCTATTTTGGCACAGACCTCAAGCAGACTGACCGGTGCATGAGTCTTGTGGAGAAGGAGCTCAGGAAACTCCGTGAAAACAAATTGACTTCCATTCAACTTCATGCAGCTAAAAAGCAACTTTACGGCCAGATGATGATTTCTTCAGAAAACAAAGAGAACCAAAGTTTGAGTCTGGGGAAGAGTATGTTGCATTTCAACCGCTATGATTCGATGGAAGAAGTGGTTCGGATGGTTGAAAGTTTTTCTCCGGAATCGTTGATGGAAATTGCCAACGAGGTTCTTGACCCTTTCAGAATGAGCCTTCTGGTCTACAAATAAAGAATGGACTCGGGCCCAAGATTAAATATCAGGTCAAGAATGCTGAGGTTGGGCTGGAAGCCGAACTTGTGGTTGAACACTTGGTAATAGGGCTTTGCTGTAAAATCCGGATCCACTGTTGTAGGACTTTTTTTGGGGTGGATGATCTTTCGGAAATCCATCCAGTCTGCGGGAATATTTTCTTCTTTCATATATTCGGAAGAATATTCTGCTTTTCCTGGTATATCAAGCATCTCACATATTTTTTCCCGGATGGATTCGTTGAAGTCGAACAAGAATTTTGGTTTCATCTCGAAAAACGGCCGGATATCGTCTGCGTAATATTCGAAAAACGGACTCGAATTGTAAGCGGATTCGATGCTATTCCAGTGCAAATGTTGCCAATTGCCATGATCGGATATCCGGATATCCCTGATGTTGGCTTTTTCAGTAACGATCTTGTCAATGGGCAGGGAAAGCGACATGAGTCCGTTGGCCGTAGCGATGATGCAGCGGTTCCTATAGGTTTGCTTGAGGTAATGTTCCTGACTTTCGATCATGGGGTTGGTTGATCGCCTGAAATGGACAAAATATTGAACGGGCGCGAAATAGGCTGTTGAAAATAAGGCTATTGACATGATTTTTCCCAATTTGGGCACAAAGGTAGTGTTTCTCTCATAAAATCGCTACTTTTGTTTTTGTCGAAAAAATCGTTTGCTTATGTTTGAAAAAGAAATATATCAGAAACGCCGTTCACGCCTTTGTGAACAGGTTGGTTCCGGTCTTATCCTGTTGCCGGGAAATTCCGATTCTTCCATGAATTATCCGGGGAATACCTATCGTTTCCGTCAGGACAGCCACTTTCTTTATTTTGTAGGTATGGATGCGCCTGATCTTTTTGTGCTGATAGACGTTGATGCCCGGAAAACCATACTCTTTGGTGAGGAGCTGACCATGGACGACATCATTTGGACAGGTCCTATGGAAAGCCTAAGCGACCAGGCTGCAAAAACCGGAATCCATGAGGTGAAGCCTGTTGCCGACTTACCGGGAATCTTGGACAAATCCATTGCGAAGAAAAGAGAAATACATTTTCTGCCTCCTTATCGAGCAGAAAACATGCTCAAAATCGAGTCGCTTTTGGGTATACCGACCCAACAACTCAAGAATGCGGCTTCCGAAAAACTGATTCGCGCTGTGGTGGCATTACGGTCTATCAAGGGCGAAGAAGAAGTTGCCGAACTGGAGAAAGCTTCAGCTATCGGCTATGCTATGCATTACGCTGCTATGACGGGAGCCTTGCCCGGAGCTGCAGAAAGGGATCTGGCGGGTATGGTGGATGGCATTGCTTTGTCTAAGGGCTATGGGGTGTCTTTTCCTACCATTCTTTCTCAAAGCGGGGAAGTCCTGCATGGTCATGACCATGGCCAAATACTCCAAAAAGGTCGTTTCATGCTTTGTGATGCCGGCGCAGAGTCTCTGAGCCACTATGCTTCGGATTTTACTAGAACGACGCCTGTGGGCGGCTATTTTACGTCTCAGAAGAAGGAACTCTACCAGATTGTACTTGATGCCAACAATAAGGCTTTTGAATTGATCCGCCCCGGTGTTTTTTACAGGGACGTGCATCTGGACTGTTGCCGCGTCATGGCCGATGGCCTGAAATCGTTGGGCATACTCAAAGGAAATATGGAGGATGCGGTGGCAGCTGGCGCACATGCCTTATTCATGGTGCACGGACTTGGCCACATGATGGGCCTGGATGTGCATGACATGGAGGATTTGGGTGAGGATTATGTGGGTTACGACAGTGAGATCAGTCGCAGCAGCCAGTTTGGGCTGAGCAGTCTTCGACTGGGCAGGCGTTTGCAGCCGGGTTTTGTCATGACTGTGGAGCCTGGCTTGTATTTTATCCCAGCCTTGATCCAGAAGTGGGAAGCAGAGAAACATCTGGCCGGTTTTATCAATTTTGACAAGGCCAGGCAATATGTTGGAACGGGTGGCATCCGTTTGGAGGATGATGCTCTGGTCATTGTCGATGGCTGCAGGATGATCGGTGAGAAGCGTTTGCCCATCACCCCTTCAGAAATTGAAGGCTTATTTTAGATTTTTTGCAGGAAGCGCTTGGTTGCGGGTGAGAAAAGCACCAACCAGGCTCTTCCTATTACATGGCTTTCGGGAATGAGCCCCAAGCCTCTGGAGTCGTTCAGGTATCCCTGATGATCGTTCAATACCCAATAATAGTTCTGCTTGAAAATATAGAACTCAGCATCCTTGCCGTTTTTTCTAAAGTGATCCTTGCCAATGCGCGTCAGTTTTACACCCTCAAATTTATTGATGGTTTCGCTCCATGTTCCGAATGACCGATCTGTGAGTTTGATGCGAAAGCCTTCGTAAGGAACAAGTGCCGTTTTTTCGTCGAAAGAGGAAGTGCATGGCTTCAGTTGCATGTTGTCTCCGCTCTGTCTTCTGGTCAATAAATCGTATTCATGCCTGGTCAGGTAGACGAAGCCGGAATCTTTTTCCTGATAGGTTTCTTGGTCGATGTGGCATGATTTCAGTTGTCTGATCATTCTGCTCTGCCAGGCAACAGGGTAGCCGTAGCAGATGGAAGCTTTTTCCGGGCGTTTGATTTCTTCATCGTTTACGAACAGCCTGATACCCTTAAGCCTGACATAGTCTCCCGGTAAGCCGATGCATCGACTTAGCAGGATGGGGTGCATGTCCAGGGGTTTGTTATCCTTTACCGGAAAATTGAAAGCGATCAGGTCATTTCGGTGTATTTCCCTAAAACCGGGCAAACGATGAGCCTTTTTTGCAAGCTGAAAAAAGGCGGGTTTGCCCATTAAGGAGTCGGAAGTAAGAGGAAGACCTATGGACAAAGGTATTCTGGCCCCTAGGGACCATTTCTCCACAATCAGTCTGTTTCCCGAAGGCTGGCTCTCAGACATGGCCGGTGTGGCTATCCGGATCGTTTCAAAAACGACCATCCGGATAAAAACTGCCAGAATCGCGGCGATAAAAAGTATGCCGGCCAGTCTTTTAATACTCATAAATATCCTTTCCCTGCCGAATTAATAGGCTTTCTTGAAAAATCTGTTCCAGCGAATTTTGCCGTCGAACAAGCTTCTGTCCTTGTCCAGAGAGAGCCATACACAGATGGGTTTTCCTACTACGTGATCTTCCGGAACAAAGCCCCAGGCACGTGAGTCTGCGGAGTTGTGGCGATTGTCGCCCATCATCCAGTAGTAATCCATCGTGAAGGTATACTTATCTACTTTTTTACCGTTGATATAGGCGACGCCATTTCTGATATCAAGTTTTTGCCCTTCGTAATTGCGAATAACACGTCCGTATAGGATCAGGTTGTCCGGCGTCAAACGGATGGTGGCTCCTTTGGCCGGAATCCAGAGTGGTCCGAAATTGTCGCGTTTCCATGTGAAGCGGTCGTTCAAGGGATAGGTTGTGCCACCAATGTCGTAATTTCCGACAGCGTCAGGTTCTATAATCACTTTTTCGATAGCTGAACTTTTCCGAATGGTTTGGATCAGCTCTTTGGTTGCAGGAAAATGGTAGATAGGGTTGTAGCTTCCATTTGCATTCTTCTTGAATGGTAAGAGACTGATCAGGGCATTGTCCTGGGTGATCATATAATGATCCTCATTACTTACGCCCCATTCGCGGAATTGTTCTTCGGCAATTTGGCCGCCTTTGGTCTGGACGAAATAGTTGTATTGTACACCTGGCTGATCCATGATGGCCTTTCCATTAATGAATACCTGATTGTTGACAATCTTCAGGGTTTCTCCGGGAAGTCCTATGCAACGTTTCACGTAGTTTTCACGACGGTCTACCGGTCTGTACAGTACTTTTCCGAAAGTCTCCGGATGACTGCGAATGTATTGTCCGGCTTCAACCGTGGTTACGTTGTTTTGCTTGGCAATCAGGTAACAGGTGGTATAATAGTCTGGATTTTGATAGTTCACCGGCACGGTATCTCCGGCCGGGAAATTGAAGACAACGATATCGTTTCTTTTAATCTTGCCGAAACCTGGAACACGTTTGTAATTCCAGTGTGGTTTTTCCAGATAAGACTTGGTATTGATGATGGGCAGAGTGTGCTGCGCCAACGGGAAAGCCAGCGGGGTATTGGGTACTCTGGGGCCATAGCTCATCTTGCTTACGAAGAGAAAATCTCCTACCAACAGTGACTTTTCCAGAGAAGAAGAGGGTATCTGGTAATTTTGGAAGAAGTAGATGTTGATGATATAAACTGCAGCCAAAGCAAAAACAATGGCATCCACCCAGTCCATGATAGAGCGAAAAGTTTTGTTTTTGGATTTTTTCCAAAAGCTCCAAGGCAGCAAACGGGTGATGTAAAGGTCCAGAAAGAAGGGCAGGGCCAGCAGCCACCAGCCGCTGCTCGTCCAGATGGCGAACAGGATGGTGATGAATCCCCAAATTCCAAAACGTACCCATTTTGAAGTGGGTGCAGAAAAACGACAGGGCTTGGTTTCCCCAATATTATTTTCCGATGGATTGCTCATAGGTAGCGATTTAGTTAGTGAAACAGGTATAATGATTAGAAGCCCAGCAGGTCAGACATACCAAGGAAGCCTTTTTTGCCGGCGGTATATTCAGCTGCAAGAACAGCACCCAGGGCAAAACCTGCACGACTTTTTGCATCGTGTGAGATGGTGATGGTGTCTACATCTGATTCATAGGTTATTTCGTGAAATCCGGGAACCAGACCTGTCCTTTCAGAGGTTATGGCTATTTCCTGAGGAGTGTTCGCCGTTTCCTTCACCCAGCTGGTCTTGCGATCAAGTTGTTCCAGAATGCCTTCAGCTAAAGTGATGGCTGTTCCCGAAGGTGCATCCAGTTTTTGGGTGTGGTGAACTTCTTTCATCCGTACGTCGTACATAGGGAATTGGTTCATCATGTTCGCCAGTTTTTTGTTGATGGCAAAAAAGATGTTTACGCCAAGGCTGAAATTGGAGGCATAGAAGAACGTCCGGCCATTTTCACAGGCGGTTTTTACCTCGTTCATGTGTTCCAACCATCCTGTTGTGCCAGAAACGACAGGAATGTCTGCTGCAAAGCATTTGCGGTAATTGCCGAGGGCCGTCTCTGGACGTGTGAACTCGATCGCCACGTCGGCTGAACGGAACTTTTCGGAGTCAAAATCTTCGGGGTTATTGATGTCGATGGTGCTTACAATGGAATGCCCGCGTTCCAGCGCAATCCTTTCAATTTCATGGCCCATTTTGCCATATCCGATCAATGCTATTTTCATAAGAATATTGTTGTTGTTTTCTTGTTTGTTCCGCAGAGCCTGCGCAAATGTGGCCTATGACTTTATTAAGCGGCCATATCATAGCTAAAATCCACAGTTTAGAAAGGTCAAAGATACACAAAAAAATATGCAAGGCTTTGTAAGAATGCTTACAATCTGTTAAAAACCACGGGCCAAAGTCGAAAGGTTCTTAAAATACTTGTACATTTGCAAGCTGGAGAGGTCTTGTAATCAGGAACCTCCATTCCATTAATGTATTTTTCGAAGCTGAATAACCAGTCTCCGTGCACATGAGAAGAAACAATTTACAACATTTTTTTATTCTGGCAGGTCTTGTGCTCTTGAGCTCCTGCGCCAATACAGGAACGCCAAGCGGAGGTCCAAAGGATACAACTCCTCCCAGGCTGATCAGGAGTCTACCTCTTGGCAATCAAGTCAATTTCAACAAGAACCGTGTCGAGCTGTTTTTTGATGAAATTGTTGCGCTGGAGAACCCTTCCGAGAAGGTCATCGTTTCTCCACCGCAGAAAACCCAGCCAACCGTAAAAGCCTATGGCAATAAGATCTCTGTGTTGTTTTCCGACAGCTTGAAGCCCAACACGACATATACCATTGATTTTACCGATGGCATTACCGACTACAACGAAAAGAACAAGTTCGGAGATTATGCGTTTTCTTTTTCGACCGGTGATAAGATTGATTCCCTAGCTGTTTCAGGGACATTGATCGATGCTTCTAATCTCAATCCGGTATCCGGTGTTCTGGTCGGTGTACATTCCAATTTGGATGATAGCACCTTTGTGAAAGTGCCATTCAGGAGAATTTCCAAAACGAGCCAGAATGGTTTTTTCTCCGTAAAAGGTTTGTCCAACCAGCAATTTCGTGTTTTTGCACTAGCCGACAAAAACAACGATTATCGGTTTGACCAGCCTGGCGAACCAATTGCATATCACGATGAAATCGTAAAGCCCTATACGGAACCTTGTCAAAAGAGTGATACCATCTGGAAAGACAGCGTTACGGTCGATACCGTGAAGGTGCGAACGATAACATGTTACAAGCCGGATAACATTATTCTTAAGTACTTTGCCGAGGATTTTGGACGTCAATATCTTTCCAAAAGAGAAAGGCCATCCAGAGAAAAAATCGTTTTAGGATTTGGTTACAAGTCCAAAACCCTGCCGAAGGTGAAATTGATCAATGCTGACGTCGTCAACTGGTATCAACTGGAAAAGAACCCAACCAACGATACGCTGACCTATTGGATAACCGATACTCTGGTAACCAAGATGGACACATTGCGGCTTGCGGTTGACTACCTCAAGTCTGACTCGTTGAATCATCTTGTACCCCAGACAGATACTATCAAACTTATTTCCAGAGCCATACGCCCCAAGTCTGATGCTTCTAAAGAAAAAAAGAATAAGGATGTACCGGATGTTCCTTTGGTGACTCATCTTGCTGTAAAGACCGAATTGCAGAAAACTATGGATATATACTGCAAGCCAATTTTTCAGTGGGAGACTCCCATTCGGGAGGTCAAAGGCAATCCCTGGCATTTGTATAAGTACAACAAAAACGATTCCATTTGGGAAAAGGAAGCTTTTACATTCGACAAAGACAGCGTTAACCTAAGAGATTATATCCTGCAGGCCAAATGGAATTTTGGGGAAGAGTACAAGTTTGAGTTGGATTCTGGCATGGTTGTTGGACTGTATGGCCGGTCCAACAACAAATACAGCCAGAACTTCAAGATCAAGGAGGAAGAAGAATATTCAAGGCTGATTGTTACGGTGCAGGGTATCAATGGTCCTGGCTATGCAGAGTTGGTAGATAAGACGGATAAAGTCATTTACCGGAAAAAAATGGAAAAAGGTGTTGCCGACTTCCAGTATCTTGCGCCGGGATCTTATTACATTCGCGCCGTGGAAGACAAAAATGGCAACTTTCAATGGGATACAGGCGACTACGCCAAAAAACAGCAACCGGAAAATGTCTATTACAATCCAAGAATCATGAACCTTCGGGCGAACTGGGATGTGGAAGAGACCTGGAATGTCTTTGAATACCCCATTCTGGAACAAAAGGCCAACGAGTTGAAACCAAAGAACAATAATAAAAAGCAGATATAGTCCATGAAATGGCGTTTGTTTGTTTTATCTCTCATACTGTTTCCTGTCTCCATTTGCCGGGCACAGAACTTGTGTGAAATTGATGACAAGCCTTTTTATCCCGGGGAAACCATTCAATATCAGCTGTATTACAACTGGGGGCCAGTATGGATATCGGCTGGCACCTGCGACTTCAAAGTGCGGTCTGCCACATGGGGTGATAAATCTGTCTATAAACTTTCGGTAGAAGGAAAGACCCAGAGATCTTTTGATTCCTTTTTCAAGGTTAGGGATACAATCGTTTCCTATGTCAGCAAAAGGACTTTGGTTCCATATAAAGCGTATAAGTACACCCACGAAGACAATTGGCTGGGGACAGATGAATTTACGTTCCATCCCGATGAGAACGGATGGACCATCACTACGCGGCTGAAGCGTAAAAAGCAATGGAAGGCCCCTGTTGTTTCGCGCACCAACAGGTGTGGTTTTGACCTTGTCACCAGTATTTACAGACTTCGCTGCCTGTCTGACGACAGGCTGTATGTCAAAGGCCGTAAACTTAACATACCTGTCAGGTTGGACGACAATGAATACGATGTTTTTCTCACTTATATGGGAAAAGAAAGAATCAAGCTCTACGGAGGAGGGTTTTACAACGCCCATGCGTTTCATATTTCTTTGATAGAAGGGAATGTTTTTAAGCGCGGAGACGTCCTCAAGCTATGGATTTCCGACGATGGGAACAGAATACCCCTGCTTGTGGAATCACCCATTCGGGTGGGAAATGTAAAAGCCGTTTTTAGGGATGCGGTCAATACGCTTTATCCTTTGGCTAAGGCGCAATAATTATTTATGCCGGAAAAAAGAAGATGGTTCCAAGATTGAACTTGGAACCATCTAACTAGCTTGTTCTTTATTCGCAAAAATCGATAACGGCTCTTTAGGAGCACTCAATCGGAGTTATAGTCTATCGGGTCAGTTTCCATTCGAATCCATCTTTGGTATCCTTGACTTCAAAACCCAGAGTCGTCAGCTCGTTGCGGATTTTGTCCGAAGTGGCCCAGTCCTTTCTGGCTTTGGCTTCCATACGAATTTGCAGAAGCAGGTCAATGGCTCCTTTGTACCCTTCACCGGCATTTTCAGACATGTTCGTTTCGGTTTTAAGACCGAGTATATCCTTGACAAAGAGGTCGAATACGTTTTTGAGCTCCTCGAGGTCTTCCGCGTTGATGCTGCCTTTTCCGTCACTCACCAGGTTTATGCCTCTGCTGGCCTCAAACAAGTGGGAAATAACGATGGGGCTATTCAGGTCGTCGTTCATTGCTTCGAAGCAGCGTTGCCTGAGGCCGCTTACGTCGATGGTGGTCTTGTCGGAAGCGGTGAGCTTCTGCAAGCGGTTGTAAGCATCCATCAGACGTTCATAACCTTTTTCGGATGCCTGGAGGGCCTCACTGCTAAAATCAACCGTGCTGCGGTAGTGTGCCTGCAAAATGAAGAAACGGATCGTCATGGGGCTGAAAGCCTGGGATAGAAGTGGATGCCTGCCTTCGAAGAACTCTTCCAGCGTAATGAAGTTGCCCAGCGACTTGCCCATCTTTTGTCCGTTGATGGTAATCATGTTGTTGTGCAACCAGTAATGTACCGTTTCATGTCCAAGGGCCCCTACCGATTGGGCAATTTCGCATTCGTGGTGAGGGAATAGGAGATCCATACCTCCTCCGTGGATGTCAAATTCTTCGCCCAAATAGCGCGTACCCATGGCTGAACACTCCATGTGCCAACCAGGAAAACCGTCACTCCATGGCGAAGGCCAGCGCATGATGTGTTCAGGAGCAGCCTTTTTCCAAAGTGCAAAATCCACGCTGTTTTTTTTCTCAGACTGACCGTCCAGTGCACGGGTCGTATTCAGGAGATCTTCAATATTGCGTCCTGAGAGTTTGCCGTAATGATAGGTTTTGTTGTATTTTTCTACGTCAAAGTAGACGGATCCTTCACTGATATATGCCCAACCGTTGTCCAGAATTTTTTGTACAAACTGTATCTGTTCGATAATGTGTCCGGAGGCATGGGGTTCGATGCTGGGAGGTAAAACGTTGAGTGCTTCCATGGCACCGTGATAACGGTTCAGGTAGAATTGGACCACTTCCATGGGCTCCAATTGCTCAAGCCTTGCTTTCTTGGCAATTTTATCCTCTCCTTCGTCTGCATCGTTCTCCAGATGACCAACATCCGTAATGTTACGCACATAGCGTACTTTGTATCCAATCTGCTTGAGGTAGCGAAACAGCAGGTCAAAGGTGATGGCGGGACGGGCATGGCCCAAATGAGCGTCACCGTATACGGTCGGACCGCAGACATAAAGTCCTACATGGCCCTCATGAATGGGCTTGAAAATTTCTTTTTTGCGAGATAGTGTATTGTATAATACTAAATCGTGTTGCATATTATTGAAAATTTTGAGAGATAAATCATACAAGAATAAAACGGAAAGGCGACTTGGAAACGAATCTGATTTTTGGTCCTTCCGAGCAGTAACGCCACAAGCCGGAACAGTTTGTGATAACCATCTGGTAGTCTGTATCCAGTTTGATGTCTTCCAGGGGTGTGCATTGGTCTTCTGCACCGTCGGCCGGAAAAAATTCGTAGAAAGTACTGAGGTCAAGCATCATCAGAAAGTCAGGGCTGTCCTGCCTGTCTTGTATGCCGAAGAGGCCTTCAGGGCTGCAATAAGTAGCCTGATAATCCAAACCTGCCGGCAGATTTTTTTTAGCTTCTATCAGCTTGGCCGTCGTTGCTGCACTTCTGTGAAAAAGAATCTTCGCATCTGGCCATTTGTTAGCCAAGGTATCTGTTCCGGCTGTCTCAAGCAGTATTTGCAAACATTCAGGAGAACCTTTGAAGCAGGAGACCCTTTGTCCTGAAATTTCCTTGAGGATGCTGTCTGAGCAGTTCCTAAGATCTTTTTCGTTGGGCATTCGTTTTGGTACGTTCAGGAGCGAGGAGATGAATGGCTCGTTCTCACTCAAGAGGTGCTGCAGGCCATACATAAAATGCTCTTCACTTCCGTTGCCTAAGGTTACCATATAGCCGTTGAACAAATTGCTGTCCGGCTTTTGGTGGAGGTAAATGGCGTAGCCGTCGTTGATGCCCTGAAAATAGATTTCGCTGATGGCCTGCTCGCTGATGGGTAGCTTGTTGTATCCGAATGTGTCGACGATGCCTTTCGGCGTCCCCGGCCAAAGGATGTTGGATTCTCCGACTCTCATCCTTGCCAGATAGGTTTGTAGGTCTGTCGATCTTTGGATGGGAAGACGTTCGCGAAAATCCTGGTAGCTGAAAATAGTCTTGAAATCGAATTTCTTGCCCCATTCCGTATCTTCTGCCTCTCTCAACAGGTTGAAAAGCTGCTCGCTTTGGATGTCGGAGGCATGCAAGCGGAAATCTTCGATTTCTTCGTAACGATCTTTTAGGATCAGGCTGACAAAATTGGATACGAGGTCGAATGCCATATTGATGAGCGTTTCGGTTGGATGGTCAAAAGTAGTGAATTTTTTGTACTCCTTGTTCACTCTTTCCCTATAAATCTGAAAACGAAGTGTTCTTCTATGATTCAGGACATTCTTCTCTTGAATTTTTCAGCAGGGCCTTCATCTCTTCCGGATCATTTTCAATTTTTTCCAAACCCATTTTGGATGCCTGCTGTTGTGCCTCTTTTTTGGAAAAACCTTCTCCTACGCCAATAGATATACCGTTAAGCATGGCTGAAGCCTTAAATTTGGATGCCTTTCGGTCTTGTTTCTGAAGTTCTTCGGTTTCAAAATGCAAGGACACTTTTTCATGTTGGCTCCACTCCAGTAAGATGGATTTGAAGTTCATGTCTATACTGGCAACACGTTCGATGTCTACATATCTTTCGATAATCTTCATTTCCAGAAAACGTTTGCATTGTCTGTAACCCTGATCCAGGTAAATGGCACCAATCAGTGCCTCCAGTGCATTACCGTAGATGGAGTAGTGGGGGAGGCTGGCAGGGGTGGAAGTAAGGATGAGCTTGTCCAGCCCCAGTTCCATGGCTATCTTGTTCAGGCTGTTGCGCTGAACTATTTTAGATCTTGTTTTGGAAAGGAAGTCTTCGTTTTTGGTCTCGAATTGCTTGAACAGGATATCCGCAACGAGCACATTGAGTACGGCGTCTCCAAGAAATTCAAGTCTTTCGTTGTTTAATAGTTGCCCATCTTCTGTTCGGATGGACAAGGATTTGTGACGAAGCGCTTGTTGGTAGATCTCTATATTTTTGGGATAAAAGCCAAGAATACTTTGAAATAACAAATAAGGCTCCTTGTCTTTAACAGTCAGGAGCCTTATTTTTAGTATGATATTTGAAATCAAATGCTTGGATTCCATTTTTTTACAATGACGCTGGCGTTATGACCCCCAAATCCGAATGTATTTGAAAGTGCAGCCCTTACTTCGCGTTTGCAAGCTTCATTAAATGTAAAGTTCAGGTTATAATCTATTTCCGGATCTTCATCGCCTTCCTGGAAGTTGATCGTAGGAGGAATGATGCCGTTTACAACAGCAAGAATACTTGCGATAGCTTCCAAAGCACCCGCAGCTCCAAGCAAGTGTCCAGTCTGTGATTTGGTGGAGCTTATGTTGAGGTTGTAAGCGCTTTCGCCAAAAACAGCCTTAATGGCTTTCGCTTCAGCGATGTCACCAAGACCCGTTGATGTTCCGTGTACATTGATGTAGTCGATGTCTTCTGGCTTCATGCCGGCATCTGCCAGTGTATTCTTCATCACATTCATGGCTCCAAGTCCTTCTGGATGAGGAGCTGTCATGTGGTAAGCATCTGCAGAAAGGCCTACACCAGCTACTTCGGCGTAAATCTTTGCACCACGGGCTTTGGCGTGTTCCAGTTCTTCCAGAATCAGGCAAGCTCCACCTTCGCCAATGACGAAACCATCACGGCTTTTGCTGAATGGACGGGATGCTGTTTGATATTCGTCGTTTCTGGTAGAGAGAGCATGCATCGAATTGAATCCTCCGACTCCTGAAGCGGTGATTGCAGCCTCAGATCCTCCACAAACAAAGACATCGGTCTTGCCCAAACGGATGTAATTAAAAGCGTCTGCGATGGCATTCGTTGATGATGCGCAGGCGGCAACCGTACAGAAGTTTGGTCCTCTGAAGCCGTATTCAATGGAGATATGTCCGGCTGAAAGGTCAGATATCATTTTGGGAATGAAAAAGGGACTGAATCTAGGCGTTCCATCACCAGTGGCGTATTCTGCGACTTCGTTTTCGAAGGTGGAAATACCTCCGATACCGGCACCCCAGATGACACCAATGCGGTCGAGATCTTCTTTTTCGGTATCTAATCCTGAATCGGCGATTGCCTCTTTTGCGGCAATCATTGCATATTGTGCGAACAAGTCATATTTGCGGGCTTCTTTTCTATCGAAGAATTTGGTCGCGTCATAATCCTTGATCTCGCAGGCGAATTTTGTCTTAAACTTTGACGTATCAAAGTGTGTAATAGGCCTGGCTCCGCTTACCCCCTTGACCAATGATGCCCATGTTTCAGGTACATTGTTACCCAAGGGGGTAATGGCTCCCAGGCCTGTTACTACAACTCTTTTTAATTCCATACGTTTTTTTATAAAGCCTCTTATTTAGCAACTGCTTCAATATGGGCAATAGCTTCACCTACTGTGGTGATTTTTTCAGCTTGATCATCTGGAATGGAAATACCGAATTCTTTTTCGAATTCCATAATCAATTCTACGGTGTCAAGAGAGTCTGCGCCTAAATCGTTTGTAAAGCTAGCTTCTGGAGTAACTTCAGTTTCTTCAACGCCTAATTTATCAACGATAATAGTTTTTACTTTTGCAGCAACATCAGACATAACGGTCAATTTTTTAGGTTAATAATAAAATTAAGTTTGTAAATTTGCAGTGCAAAGAAACGAATAAAAATTGGAACCATCCTAATTTTTATAAGATAAAGTGCTTTTTTTTGCACAATTTCACACACTGTGTGCAACAAATAACAACAAAATCCACTATGTCACCCATCCATCTGGCTATTTTGGCTTCAGGCTCAGGATCAAATGCGGAGAACATTTGTAACTACTTCTCTCTGAGGTCAGATGTAAAGGTCTGCGTCATCATTTCCAACAAACCGGATGCCTATGTGCACCAACGTGCTGAAAGACTGGGTGTTCTTTCCATAACATGCTCTAAATCAGAACTAACAGATGCTGAATCGTTTTTGAAAGTGCTCAAAGATTTTCAGATTGACTTTGTCGTGCTGGCTGGCTATCTGCTACGTATTCCTGCCGGGTTGATCAAGGAATATCCTCACCGGATCATAAACATTCACCCGGCTTTGTTGCCCAAATATGGTGGAAAGGGTATGTATGGGGACAGGGTTCATGAGGCAGTTGTTGAAGCCAGGGAGAAAGAAACGGGTATCACTGTCCACTATGTCAACGAGGATTATGATGAGGGGGCAATCATTTTTCAGGCGGTGTGTCCGGTCCTGGAGGATGATATGCCAGAAACCGTGGCATACAAAGTGCATGCTTTGGAATATCTGCATTATCCGAAAGTAGTTGATAGGGTTCTTCAGAAAGAATTCTGTACTACAGGAAAGTCGGTGATCCTATAAAACCTTTTGTCCCGAATTGAAAAGTTGAGAACTTGGTATTTTCTTAGAAAGAGTCGCTGAATCCAGCTTCTGCAGCTCTGAGAGGTGTCTGGAAACCAAAGGCTCTCAGCACTTCCGCATCGTTTTCGTTGCAATTCAGAATCCTGAAAGCTTTATATTCCCTTCTAAGCTGGTAGTTGATTCGAAAGTCTACAAACTTGTCCGGATTTTTTTTCAGATTGTCGGAATCTATCATTGGGTCATAGGTGTGAAGCAACGCTGAATTGATCTTATGCGGACTGTTCTTGTGAATTTTGAGGACAGGCTCTTCCGGTGCTTCCAGTTCCGGTGTGAACTTTTTCATGTTCAGGCCAAAGAAATTATTCAGTTGTTCCAGTACGATTCTGCTGGCACTGGCTTTCCCATCCATTGAATAACCTGCGATATGAGGGGTGCCGATCAGTACGGTTCTCAGAAGTTCCTGATCAATGTCTGGCTCGTTTTCCCAGCAGTCCAGGGCACAGTCTATGACTTTGCCGTCCTTAAGAGCTTTCTTGAGGGCCTCGGTTTCAATGATACTTCCTCTGGAAGTGTTGATTATGAATACAGGTTTCTTTAATTTGGAAAAAAAGGCTTCGCCTGCCATGTGGTAAGTCTTGTCCGGCCCCTCTTTTTCAAGAATGGGATGAAAGGTGAGTATGTCGCTTTCTGCGAGCAACCTTTCAATGGAAACAAAGTTCTTTTCGCCTTCGTTTCGTGCACGGGGAGGATCATTGAGCAAAACATTCATGCCTAGCAACCTGGCTGCCCGTTCCACCTTTTGTCCTACCTGGCCTGCACCAATGATTCCAAGGGTTTTCTCGGATGGATGAAATCCGTATTTTTTAGAAATACAGAGTAAGGCGGATGTGACATATTGAGCTACTGCACGACTGTTGCATCCAGGTGCACTTACCCAGTGAATGCCCTTTACCGAGCAATAGTCCATGTCAATATGGTCGTATCCGGTTGTGGCCGATCCTATGAACTTTACACTTGTGCCATCCAGAAGATCTCTGTTACAAAGCGTTCTGGTACGAATGAGCATAGCGTCAACATCCAGAAGATCTTCTCTTTTTATCTGATTTCCTGGTAAATAAACAACATTGGCGTATGGCTCCAACAGGCCCTTGATGTACGGTATTCTAGAGTCAGCAACAATTTTCATAGAGAAAAATAATGGTCAAAATTTTAAGCCGACAAACGTAAACAAACTTTTTGATTTTGGAAAGAGGTCTTGTTTTATATCTAACAAATTGGGCGTATATTTGTTCCCAAACAAAATAATGATGACAAAAATGACCTTCAGCACCCTTTCGAACAAGATCTTTAATGAGGCGACCAAGTCTTACCATGTAACGGATCATGTTGATGCTCCTGCTCTCAATCCTTACAAACCGAATACGATTGAATACGATCTTTTCCTGAAAAACTGGATTGATGCGGTTCAATGGCATCTGGAAGATATTATTCGCAAGCCCGACATTGACCCTGTCGAAGCGTTGGCGCTGAAACGTCGTATAGACAAATCCAATCAGGACCGTACAGACTTGGTGGAAAGGATCGACAGCTATTTCTGGGAAAGGTACAAAGGCATCAAGACTTTGCCGGATGCTGTTATTAATACGGAAAGTCCTGCTTGGGCCATCGACCGTCTTTCCATTCAGATTCTTAAAATCTGGCACATGCGTACGGAAGCAGAGCGCGTTGATGCAGCTCCTGAGCACAAGAAACAGTGCCAGCTTAAGCTGGAAACCCTTCTTGAGCAGAATAAAGATCTATCTTTTGCTATTGACCAGTTGCTGGAAGATATCGAGAGTGGCCGTCGTTATATGAAAGTATACAAACAAATGAAGATGTACAATGACCCGTCTCTAAATCCCGCCTTGTACGCTTCCAAAAAATAAATAATGGCAAGGATTCTGGTTATTAGACTTTCCGCATTGGGGGATGTCGCCATTCTGGTTCCTCTTTTGAAAAATCTGGCAGAACAATATCCGGAACATGATTTTATCATGCTTTCCCAGCCTTTTACGGCTAAACTTTTTGAAGATTGTCCTTCCAATGTCTCTTTCAAGGCTGTGGAAACCAAAGGAAAGCACAAAGGAGCAATCGGTTTAACCCGTTTGTTCCAGGAAATAGGAGGAAGGAACATTGATGCCGTTTGCGATATGCACGACACCATCCGCAGCCATTATCTGGGCTTTCTCTTCGCCTTGAACAGGATTCCTGTTTTCCGTATCAACAAGGAAAGAAGTGAACGAAACAAGCTGACGCGAAAGGATAACAAAGTTTTCAAACAGTTGAGGTCCACTTTTGAACGATACAGGGAAGTTTTTGCCAAAGCCGGGCTTTCCCTGACCTATTTTGACGCTTTCCCTAAAAATGGAACCGCCCCGGGAAGCCCTTCAGGATTTTGAACCTGAATACGGAAAGAAGACCAATCGTTGGATTGGTATTGCTCCCTTTGCCAAGCACAAAGGGAAAATATACCCCATAGAAAAAATGGAAGAGGTCCTTGCCCATTTTGCCCGCAATGACCAGTATAAGGTTTTCCTTTTTGGAGGTGGCAAGCACGAAATGGAGCAGATGCTTTCCTGGAAAGAAAAATTCCCTTCGTTGCAGTTGCCCGATAAAATTGGGCTGAGCAGAGAGATCAGACTGATGAGCTGTCTTGATATCATGCTGACTATGGATTCTGCTAATATGCACCTTGCCTCTCTGGCATATACACCTGTAGTCTCCATCTGGGGAGCCACTCACCCTTATGCCGGCTTTTACGGTTTGTATCAGGATGAAAGAAATATGATCCAGGCTGACCTTGAGTGCCGTCCTTGTTCCGTTTTTGGAGACAAGCCCTGTTTCAGAGGGGATTATGCTTGCCTCCAAGCGATATCTCCAGGTCAGGTTATTGAGAAAATAGAAAAAGAACTGGACGTATGAAAATCATCATTAATCCCGCATTTCATCATTTAGAGCATTTCATAAGGCATTTGCCAATTGGTTTTGAGGGGGAAGGGCTTTCTATTTACAAGGCTAGAAACGAAATAAAAGTCTTTGAAGTGGATGGTTTAGCATTAAATGTCAAGAGCTATAGAAAACCAATTTTTTTAAATAGGGTAATTTATACTTTTTTTCGGAAATCCAAAGCGAGACGTGCTTATGAAAACGCCCTGGAGGTCTCTGAAAGAGGTTTTAATACTCCGACACCCATTGCCTTTATAGAGGAGAACTCTGGAGGATTGCTGGAAAGGTCCTACTTCATTTCTATGCAATGTCCCTATTCGCGAATGCTTAGAGAGTTTGAGGATAACACCGACATCACTGGGCGTGAAGACATACTCCAGGCTTTGGGTGCTTATGTTGCAGCCTTGCACAAAGCTGGTATCCTTCATCTGGACCTTTCCATAGGAAATATTCTTTTTGAAAAGGATGGAGCTGGCATCCATTTTTGCTTGATAGATATCAACCGGATGAAGTTCCAGACCATTGGTCAGAAAGTTGGGTGTAAGAATTTTGAGCGATTGAGGGGTAGTGAGGCTTTCTTTAAAGTTTTGGCTGATTCTTACGCAAAAGCTTGTGGGTATGATGCTGAAGATTGTTTTCGTGAAATGTTGCACTACTATCGGAAAAGTATTGAGCGATTCAGGCGTAAAAGAGCGTTTAAGCAGTGGATAAGAAAGAAAAGGTAAGGTCTCAATCGCTTTGAGGTGAATGCAGAAAGAGGTTAGGCAATGGCTTATAGCTCATTTTTATGCAATAGCTCAATTTTCTGAGTGTGTTTTTTTTGCGAAATGCGGTGAGCTTTCGGAACTCCAGAAGAAACAGAAAGGCTCTGTAAACATCGGATTTGAGAGTCCTGGCCTTATAGGTGTCCCTGATTTTTTGCAGGAAAATCTTGTATTTGGACGACTCTGGTGCAAATTCGTAAAAACTGTTCATCTGATTGTACAAAGATGCCATAATCTCATCGTTGAGCTTTCTGTTTTTCTTTTTGGAGGCAGTCATGTTTTTTCCATGAATCCTGTATTTTACGAGACATTTGTCAATAAAGCAGACTTGCCCATGTATGGCGGCAATATATCCCAACCAGTTATCGTAGTAGATGTTTTCAGGAAAAGGAAAAATCGAGAAATTCTGCAGTTTCCTGTCAAACATGCAAGTATGACCTGTCACGCTGTTTTGCGGGACAAAGGAAAGGGGATGTGGGTTGGAAAACATTTTATACTTTTCTGAGAGTTTTCTTGAAAGAGATCGCCCTTCTGCGTCAATGAATGCCGAATCATGATAATACAAAAGACTGCCATTGATACTGTTGACCATGACTTCAAGCTTATTGAGCTCCCAGATGTCATCCTGATCACAGATCAGGATATAATCGCCTGTGGCTTTTTCGATGGCTGACTGGAAATTGAAATTGACACCTTTATTTTTATCATTCCTGTATGCTTTTAGCTTACCATTCTGTGCGTACTCCTTTAGAATGTCAAAAGTGGAATCTGTAGAGCAATCATCGATCGCAATGATCTCAAAATTGGAATAGCTTTGACAGAGTAGTGATGCCAGTTGCTCCCTCAAGTAAAGTGCTCCGTTATAGGTACATAAAATAATGGACAGGAATGGATTCTCCATTTGGTATTGGTAATTTATACGTTGCGGGTTAAAGGAGTTTTTCTATACCGTTTTGGCAGCGGAAGTTCCCTGCCATTTGTTTTTCCTTCAGGATTTGAAAGTTGATATCCTGGTCAACCCAGTTTTTTTTGTGGTACAGATGATATTGCACAGCCAGATTACGGACAGAGCCCAACTTATATCCGGCTTGGGTAAATCGCCAGATCAGGTCAATATCTTCACCGATAGCTGGTAACGTGTAGTCTTCGTCGAAGCCATTTATGTCCATAATGGCCTTTTTGGAAAAAGACATGTTACAGCCGGTTATATTTCTCAGTCCTCTGAGTTTTGTCGTGAAACCCAAGAGGCTTTGAGGGTTGATGTAAAAACCCTCTTCGGCATAACGCATATTGACTTTTTGAAGATGGAATATGTTGAGAAAAAGGTATTGGTTGATATAAGATGGATTTAGTGGTTTTTTTAGGAAGTAATCAGTTAACTTTTCGTTGAGCATCAGTCGTTTACCTCCTAGAACTAGATTCTCCTTTGCTGAATACAGATGGTTTTCCATGAATTTGGGATGCAAGAGGCAGTCTCCGTCGATGAAAACCAGATAGTCGGTACTGGATGCAAGAATGGCCCGGTTTAAAGCCCGGTTTTTTCTCCAGCCCTGGTCTTCCTGCGTAAGGTGTAGCCAAGGGTTTTCAAAAGGATATTCTTCTAGGAAGGTTTTGATGTGAATGTGTTCTGCGTCTTCCGATATGATGATCTCAAAGTCTTTGTACGTTTGCCTGTTTACGGAATCCAATATGGATTTCAGAAATTGGATATTGTTGTACACTGAAATTATCAGTGTAGCTTTAGGTGTTGGCATAAAAATAAGTTTAACGAACTCTTTAAAACCAAATACATTTACAAAGCTATCAATTTTTTCAGTCTTCCCGATTTATTCTTTGATGAATTTGTCAGACCGTTGAGTACGGTCCTTGCCAGTAATCATTAAAGATATTGGCTTAGCCCATCAAGAGTTATGATTTGATGGCTTCTTCTTATTTGCTTCCGAATGGCCCTGTTCTTGATGATGGCTTCTTTGTTTTTGTATGGCCTTTTATGGTCCAGGTGAACGCAAATGGCTGAATATCGGATTTGCTTTGATTTGATACCACAGTTGAAAAGCCTTTCACCGAATTCCCGGTCTTCCCCTCCGTATTGCATTTTTTCATTAAAACCGTTGACAGCCATAAAATCGCATCTCCAACCTGATGAATTGCATCCGTTCCAACTTGCATTGGCCGGTGTTATATAATTGAGTATAGAGGAACATATTCTGACATTTATTAACTTACTGCATTTGAAAGTTGGTTTTAGTCCTTTGTTCATTAGCCATTTGATATTAAATGTTTTCTGATCTGTGATATCGCTGTTTGTCAGGCCTTGGCTGATAGAAAACGGCAACCTGAAGTATCCAGCTGACAGGAAAAAGCCTTTTTGGGAATACCGTACATGCGTTTTTACGAAGTCTTGGCGTGGAATGCAGTCCTGGTCTGTAAATATAAGATATTCAGATTTAGTTGAAAGGATGGCCTTGTTGAGTATTCGGCATTTCTGAAAGCCATTGTCTTCTTGCCAAATGTATTTTATTGTCATGTTGCTTTGTTGCCTGAACCGATCAACCATTTCATACGTTTCCTTGGTGGAACCGTCATCGGCTATAATTATTTCAAAATCTTTAAAGTTTTGGCATTCATAACCCCACAATGCTTTTTCCAACCAGGTTGGGTTATTATAGGTTGAGATTATAATACCAACAGATTTGGGAATATTCTTGTTTTTTCTCATTGATTAAGAGTCGATGACTTTAAGTTTATGCAGAACAAATAGCTATTTACTTTTTTCCAAAATTTGCAGGAATTTCACCCAATAAGAGTATGTCCCTTTTCGGGTGTCTGATAGATCTTTATATTAGCACCGATTTATAAACCTTCATCAGATTCTGTACAATCTGATTGTCCGTAAAATTATCGGCAAAGATAAGTCCTTCTTTTTTCATATACTCTCTGGATGCCTTATCTGAAAGAATCTGTGATAAGACATCTCCCAGTTCATCTGCATCATAAGGATTTATATATTTGGAAAAAGGGCCACCTGTTTCTTCAAAACAGCTTCCTGTCGATGAAATGACGGGTGTTCCTGAGCAAAGAGCTTCCAGTATAGGGATACCAAATCCTTCAAAAATGGAAGGATAAACGAATATTTCAGCAGACTTGTAGATGGCAGGAAGGTCTTCATTTTCAGCGTTATGGATAAAGATTACCTGTTTCTCCATTTGGTTTTTCTGAATCATCGCTTTCAAATCTTTCATATAATCACTGGGTCTACCAATGACAACAAGTGGAATGTCTAACCTGGAGCGATACATGGCTTCTATGATCAAAGACACATTTTTACGCTTCTCAATTGCTCCAATATTTAACAAGAAATGTTGAGGTAAGTTGTATTTATCGTGAACTTTTTTTTGTTTTTCCAACGAAACGGGTTCTCTGAAAAGACTGTTGCAGCCTTGGTAGACAACATCAATCTTTGCATTATCGGCATCAAAAAATCTGATGATATCGCGTTTGGTTTGTTCGCTAATAGCAATGATCCTGTCGGCTGTCTTGCAGGCATACCTGTTTTTTTGAATGAAAACCGAACGATAGGATGACGAATAAAGTTCAGGGTAGCGCATGAAAATGGCATCGTGCATGGTTACAATGCTTTTGACTCCTGTTTTTTGAATGTTGATGGGCAATTCCTGGCTTAGTCCATGATATATGTCCGGATGGATGGACTGTATTTGCCTGAGCATGCCGTAACTTCTCCAAATAGATTTGAAAGTCCTTCCTGCCAGTGTTTGAGGTCGGATTTCCTTCATGTTTGCCGACAAAGGAAAGTTCAGGTTTCCTTTTGAGGTTGGGTTCATTAAAAAAAACTCATTTTCAGGAAAGCTGGCCCCCAACAGGCGAATGGTATCACGGCTGTAGTTTCCAAGGCCCCGTGAATTGTGAAAAGCTCTCTTGGCATCAAAGGCGATTTTCATTTTGCTTCTTTTTACAGTAATCAGTCTTGTTCCTGCATCTCTATATTTTCAGCTCATCCGTAATACAGAGATAGGTATATAGTCTCTTATTTTCTCCCAAAATCCGCAGGAATCTCTCCCCATGCTTTTGTGTCCCATTTGAATAGAGGTATATCCCAGGTGTGCGAATTCAGCCATTTTTCAGCGCGGTCTATCAGGTCAAATATGGGTTCGTTTGCAGTGGTTTGCGCGAGTTTGGTGCCGCATTTCTTCTTCTTGACCCATGTCAGAGCGTTCATGCTGTCGGAGTAGATGGGAAACCGGCTTTGTCTGGAGACTTGTAGGGCTAGTGCATGGACAATGGCCAGAAACTCTCCGATGTTGTTGGTGCCTTCTTTGAACGGGCCTTGATGAAAGATTTCTTTTCCGGTACGAAGATAGACACCTCGATATTCCATTAATCCAGGATTGCCGCTACATGCAGCATCGACGGCGATAATATCGCCGGATGGTCTCGAGCCGGAATCCTGTTTCTTGGAACCGGAAGTGAAGCTCTGTTTTTTATAATAGGACTTCCAGTCACTTGAGTAGGCCTTATTCGCCTCTTCGTAAGATTCGAAAGCCTTATACCTGGCCTGTTCTACACCTGTTATTTGCTCTTTGCAATCTGGCCATTGATGGTAGATGCCGGGTTTCAGTCCGACCCATACGACATAGAACTTTTCTTTTGTGGCCATAAGAAAGGCTTAATATTTAAGAGTAAACTAATTCTCAGACTTGATACAGGTCTTTCCTTTTTCCGCTGAATATTTCGTATTTGCGAAATTCGCAGTCAAGCGCACCGTTCATTAGTTTGATGCGGGCCGATGGGCGAAGCCCTATTTTCTCAAAGCATTCTTCGCGATAGCTGAGGATCCATGCAGAGTATCCTGAGAACGCATGCTTCAACCTCTCCCCGATATTTTCGTAAAGTGTCAGCAAGTCTGTGGAAGAGATTCTTTCTCCGTAGGGCGGATTCATGACCAGAAGACCGTTTTCGGGAGCCTGGGCTATTTTCTGAATGGATTTTGTTTCCAGCTGGATGTATTTTGAAACGCTGGCACTTTTGATGTTCCGCTCAGCGATGGCGATGGCCTGGGCTGAGATGTCTGATCCGTAAATTTTAAAGTTAAAGGGCCTTTCGTCGGTTTCCTCGTTGAGAAGTTCTTCGAACGTATCAGCATCAAAATCTCTCCATTTTTCGAATGCAAAAGACTTGCGGTAGATGCCGGGTGGAATCCGGAGTGCAATCAGTGCTGCTTCGATGAGCAAGGTCCCTGAGCCGCACATGGGGTCGATAAAATTGCATTGCCCGTCCCAGCCTGCCAGAAGCAGCATGCCTGCAGCAAGCACCTCGTTCAGGGGAGCTTCTGTCTGGTCTACGCGGTAGCCTCTTTTGTGGAGGGACTCTCCCGAGCTGTCCAGAGAAACGGTGCAGATGTTGTGCGAAACATGCACATGGATGTAGATATCCGGGTTGGTTAGTCTAACCGATGGACGTTTCCCGAATTTTTCGTTGAAATAGTCTGCTATTCCGTCCTTTACACGGTAGGAAAGAAATTTGGAATGTCTGAAGAATTCCGAGTATACAACCGTGTCGATGGCAAAAGTCTGGTTTTGGGAAAAGTAATCTTCCCACTGAATCTTGCGGATCTGCTCATAGACTTCATCAGGGTCTTTCGCATTGAAAGAGAGGATAGGCTTGAGAATTCTTACGGCTGTACGCAGGTGAAGGTTGGCCTTGTACATGAGGACTTGGTCTCCGGTAAAGGAAACCATGCGCCGGCCAATCTGAACCTGATCTCCGCCCAGGTCTGTGATTTCTTTTGCAAGGACTTCTTCCAGGCCCTGCATGGTTTTTGCAATGAGTTCGAAACGCATTTATTTTTTAGCTTTTGATTGAATTACACGTGCATTTGGGGCTACATCTTCTGTAACCCATATATTGCCACCTACCGTGGCATTCTCTCCAATGGTGATGCGTCCCAAAATGGTCGCGTTGGAGTATACGATAACATTGTCTTTAAGGATGGGGTGCCGGGGAATGCCCTTGATCGGATTTCCTTCTTCGTCCAAAGGAAAGCTTTTCGCTCCCAATGTTACGCCTTGGTACAGTTTTACGTTGTTTCCGATAATGGCTGTTGCCCCAATGACTACACCGGTGCCATGGTCAATGGCAAAATGGGTGCCGATGGTTGCAGCCGGATGAATGTCGATGCCGGTTTCCGAATGCGCCATTTCGGTAATCATGCGTGGGATCATAGGGACACCTAGCTCCAGAAGCTTATGGGCAATGCGGTAATTGCTTATGGCCCGGATTCCCGGATAACAGTAAATAACCTCGTCCAGACTTTCTGCAGCAGGGTCACCGTCGTATGAGGCAAGAACATCGGTTGCCAGCATGCTGCGTAGGCATGGTAGTGCTGCAATGAAATCGGCCGAAATGGTTTCGGCACGTTCGCGCAGGAGATGCATGTTTTCCCTTTTGGCAGAACTTTCCAGGCATATTTCGAGTTCTACTTTGTCTGCATGTCCATCAAAACATAATCCAGAAAGGATTTGAGAGGTCAGCAGGTGGTGTATGCGTTCAATATTCACTCCAATGTGGAAGGATAGGTTTTGCTTGCTGATGGATGCATTTCCGAAATACCCAGGAAACAATACGGCACGACACAACGTGACAATTTCTTCCAGTGCTGTAGCAGAGGGCATGGGTATTGATTCCTGTTGCTCATGGCAAAGCCCTTTCAACAGGTCGTACTGAGATAGTTCCTGAATGGCTTTTGCCAGTTTTTTCGAATGGATGATGTTCATGACTTTTTGTTAATCAGCTGCAAAAATAATCATTTTTAAACGAATTGAACCTGTGATTTCTCATTCATGCCAACAATATTGGCATTGCTGGCAGTATATGTTGTTTTGGCGTGGACAGGCAAGAGCTGAAAACAGCAGGCCTTGAAGCTTTGCTCCAAGGTCTGTCATGTGCTTTTTGGGGATGGAATTATAATGCAGCCTTGATTTGGGTTATCATTTCTGCATATTCAGCGTCTGAAAGGTATATTTTTCCAGGGTTCATAGTAAAAGTTCCTCCAAAATCGGGACCATCCACATATTTGGGTGCCAGATGAAAATGCAGGTGTCCCAGTTTGTCTGAATAGGCACCGTAATTAATCTTTTTGGCTTTAAACAATTCACTCATGGTTTTGGCAACACGACAAACGTCTTTCATGAAGGCATTCCTGTCCTCTTCGGATAACTCAAAGAGTTCATTTACATGATCTTTATAGGCAACAACACAACGTCCACGATACGTTTGTTCCTTGAACAAAAAAAGCGTGGAAACGTTTAAATCACATATTTCAATCATTAAATCATGTTGTAGCTGGTTGCGTGTGCAATACAGGCAGTCCGGATTTTTTTCCATGGGTATCTGTTTTGGTTTTATTTTTATTCCAAAAGTAAGGATTTTAATCTAAAAAAAGCGCAAGCAGGTCTATAATATTGATTGGGTATTTTTGTGTTGTAACTGCATACATATACTCTGTGTGAGCCGATTAAAGAAAAATTTCTCTAATCGCTTGCGTCTGCCGACTAATTGGTTTACTTTTGCGCTTTCAAAAACTATCATTCGAATTTTCTATAAAATTCTATAAACACTAATTAATCAAAGGTATGGGTTGTTTTATTTTTAATTCCTCCATCGGAAGGAAACTCGTTATGAGTATCACCGGTATAGCCCTTGTTTTGTTTCTGACCTTTCACGCTATCATGAACATCTTTGTGATTATCTCACCTGAGGTTTATGATACGATTTGTGAATTCCTCGGAGCGAATTGGTATGCTCTGATTGGAACTGCCGGTCTGGCTGCATTGGTTGTTATTCACATGGTTTATGCTTTGTGGCTGTCCATCCAAAACTACATTGCAAGAGGCAAGGACCGTTATGCTGTAACGGCAAATGCTCCTGGCGTAGAATGGGCCGGTCAGAACATGCTGGTACTTGGTATCATTGTTCTTGGATTTCTTGGACTCCATCTTTTTAATTTCTGGTATAAAATGCAATTGCCTGAAATTATGGGACAGGAACCTGCTACTGGTTCCGAGATTGTATTAGGCTTATTCCAAAGTCCGATTTATTGCATCGTTTACATGGTATGGTTTGTTGCTATTTGGTTTCACCTGACACATGGTATTTGGAGTGCTATTCAGACTCTGGGTGGAAGTAACCACATCTGGTTGCCTCGTATCAAGATGATCTCAAACATTTGGGCGACCATTGTTGTACTCATCTTTATGTCTATTCCAGTATTTTACCTGATTACAAATCTTTTGGGCTAAAAATAATTTGCTATGACCACAAATAACGAAAAGAATAAAATAGATTCCAAAGTCCCTCAGGGACCTTTGGCCGAAAAATGGACTGAATATAAAGCCCATCAGAAACTGGTTAACCCTGCAAACAAACGTCGTCTCGACATTATTGTAGTTGGCACCGGTCTTGCTGGAGCCTCTGCAGCTGCATCTTTGGGAGAGCTTGGCTTCAATGTCAAGAATTTCTGTATTCAGGATTCTCCCCGTCGTGCCCATTCCATCGCAGCACAGGGCGGTATAAATGCTGCAAAAAACTATCAAAACGATGGTGATTCTGTTTATCGCCTGTTTTACGATACCATCAAAGGCGGTGACTACCGTGCCCGTGAATCGAATGTCTACCGTTTGGCTGAAGTTTCCAACAGCATCATTGACCAATGCGTTGCACAAGGTGTTCCTTTTGCCCGTGAATACGGTGGTTCCCTGGCCAATCGTTCTTTCGGTGGTGCACAGGTTTCCAGAACTTTCTATGCAAAAGGCCAGACCGGACAACAGCTGTTGCTTGGCGCTTATTCTGCCTTGAGCCGTCAGGCACACAAAGGCAGTGTTAAGTTATATACCCGTTACGAAATGTTGGATTTGGTCATGATTGACGGCAAAGCTCGTGGTATCATTGCCAGAAATTTGGTTTCCGGCAAGATTGAACGTTTCTCTGCTCATGCTGTCGTCATTGCTTCCGGTGGTTATGGAAATGCCTTTTTCCTGTCAACAAATGCCATGGGATCCAATGGATCCGCAGCCATGCAGATCTACAGAAAAGGTGCTTATTTTGCAAATCCTTGCTACGCACAGATTCATCCGACCTGTATTCCTGTTCACGGTGAAAATCAGTCCAAACTGACTTTAATGTCTGAATCGCTTCGTAACGATGGTCGTATCTGGGTTCCCAAGAAGAAAGAAGATGCTGAGGCTATCCGTGCCGGTAAGCTCAAACCAACCCAAATTAAGGAAGAAGATCGTGATTACTACCTGGAGCGTCGTTACCCCGCATTCGGTAACCTTGTGCCACGTGACGTAGCATCCCGTGCAGCCAAAGAACGTTGTGATGCTGGTTATGGTGTAGGTTCAGGTCTGGCTGTTTATTTGGATTTCAAGGAACCAATTGAACGTCTTGGGCGTGACGTCGTTGAGGCTCGTTATGGCAACCTTTTCCAGATGTATTACAAAATCGTTGATGAAAATCCATATGAGACTCCGATGATGATCTATCCTGCCATTCACTATACGATGGGTGGCATTTGGGTAGATTACGAACTTCAGACTTCCATTCCCGGATGTTTCTGCATTGGTGAGGCAAACTTCTCAGACCATGGTGCCAACCGTCTTGGTGCATCTGCATTGATGCAAGGTTTGGCTGATGGCTATTTCGTTCTGCCGTATACCATTCAGAATTACTTAGCAAGCGAAATCAGCACTCCCCGTTTCTCTACGGATCTTCCAGAATTTGAAGCTGCTGAAAAGGGTGTTAAAGAACGCATCGAACGTCTGATGAAGATTCAGGGCCAACGTTCCGTCGATTCCCTTCACAAAGAACTTGGCCATATTATGTGGGAATATGTTGGTATGGGACGTACCAAAGAATCCTTGGAAAAAGCGATTGAAGAAATCAAGCGTATCAAGAAGGAATTCTGGAGCAACGTATTTATACCGGGTGATGGAAAAGACCAGAACAACGAACTGGAAAAAGCCATGCGTCTTGCAGACTTTATTGAAGTCGGTGACTTGATGGCAAGAGACGGACTGCTTCGTGAAGAATCCTGCGGTGGTCATTTCCGTTTAGAGTATCAGACTCCAGATGGAGAAGCTCTTCGTCATGATGAGGAATTCTCTTATGTGTCTTGCTGGAAGTACAATGGTGAAGACAAGGATCCTGAAATGCTCAAGGAAGACCTGAATTATGAATTCACCAAGGTTCAACAAAGGAATTATAAATAATCACGGACATGGAAAATAAGTTAATCAATATTACATTAAAAGTATGGCGTCAACGCGGTCCAAAGACCAAAGGCGCATTTGAAACATACAAACTCGACGGCGTATCTGTCGACAGCTCTTTCCTCGAAATGCTCGATATGTTGAACGAAAAGCTCATCAGCGAAAGGAAGGAACCAGTTGTTTTTGACCACGACTGCCGTGAAGGTATCTGCGGTATGTGCTCACTCTATGTCAACGGTCATCCCCACGGACCAGATGAAGATGTTACCACCTGCCAGCTACATATGCGTAAATTCAAGGATGGCGAGACCATCACCATCGAACCATGGCGTTCACATGGTTTCCCCATTATCCGTGACCTGATGGTAGACCGTACCGCTTTTGACAAGATCATGCAGGCTGGCGGTTATGTTTCTGTAAATACCGGAGGCTTTGCAGAAGCTAACAACATTCTGATTCCGAAGAAGATTGCAGATGAGGCTATGGATTCTGCTTCCTGTATCGGTTGTGGAGCCTGTGTTGCCGCCTGTAAGAATGGATCTGCCATGTTGTTTGTTTCAGCCAAAGTAAGTCAGTTGGCCATGCTCCCTCAGGGTAAGGCCGAAGGTGCACGCCGTGCCAAAGCCATGGTTGCAAAAATGGATGAACTTGGATTTGGAAACTGTACCAATACTGGCGCATGTGAAGCCGAATGTCCGAAGAATATCTCCATTACGAACATCGCACGTCTGAACCGCGAATTCCTTTGTGCTAAATTCAAGGATTAAGGATCATTCTGAATATATATGGAAAGGGTTGTCTGATAAAGACGACCCTTTTTTTTGCCCGCCATGTTGGTTCAGACGATCTTTTTTCCCATAAGAACCTTTAATGAATGCTTCTTGTATCCTTATGGCTTGTCTTAAAATAAAATTATCCTTTCAATAAAAAACAAAATGGTTTTTTTATATTTGTCGGTTACCATTACCATCGTTTGGTTTCAAAAAACATATTTATGGACAGTGTTTTAATTTTGCCGCCGGAAAACATTTCCGCCAATTTCATCTCCAAAGAATATCTTCCAAAAGGAAAAGACGAGTATTACCAACGGAACAAGCAGACCAATACGCCAGTTGAAGGTTGGCGGCACCTACGTTCAGACGAGGTAGAGAGGCTTGTCAAGAATGACAATACGGCAGAAAACTGGGATGACATTCTGGTAACCGATCCCTTCGATCCAAGACAGATAAAAAACAGCCGTTTTTATGGTCTGGTCAGGCTGGGTGCGGTAAGAAATGTTATTCTTCAGCATCATGATCTTAAGTTGCCTGCAGGAATCACCAACAGCCTGGTTATTTCCTGTGATATTGGTAACGATGTGGCCATTCACGATGTGCATTATCTGGCGCATTACATTATTGGTGACAAGAATATGCTTCTCAATATTGATGAGATGCAGGTAACCGATCATGCCAAGTTCGGGAATGGAATAATCAAGGAAGGTGAACCGGAAAATGTGCGTACATGGCTTGAACTCATGAATGAGACAGGCTGTCGCAAGGTTCTTCCTTTTGACGGGATGATCGCTGCAGATGCTTATTTGTGGGGTAAATATATAGACGACAAGCCTTTGCAGAAGAACCTGAAGAAGATTACCCAAAACGGAATGGATGCACGTCGAGGTTATTATGGAACGACCGGTAAAAATTGCGTCGTCAAGAATTCTCTTATCCTCAAGGATGTCAAAATAGGTTCTCACTGCTACATCAAAGGGGCCAGCAAGCTTAAGAATCTTACTGTAAATTCATCTGAAAACGAGTCCACACAAATCGGTGAAGGAGTGACCCTGGTGAACGGTATCATAGGTTATGGCTGCCATATTTTTTACAATTGCATTGCAGTGCGTTTTATCATCGGCGACAATTCCAATCTTAAGTATGGTGCACGGTTGCTGAATTCCTTTTTGGGTGATAATTCCACCATCTCTTGTTGCGAAGTTTTGAACAACCTGATATTTCCCGCACACGAACAGCATCACAACAACTCGTTCTTGGTTGCAGCCGTTGTCATGGGGCAAAGTAACCTGGCTGCAGGAGCCACCATGGGATCGAACCACAACAGCCGTTCCAACGACAACGAGATACAGGCTGGGCGTGGATTTTGGCCAGGGTTGTGTACCAGCGTCAAGCACTCTTGCCGTTTCGCTTCTTTTACTTTGCTGTCCAAGGCTGATTATCCATCAGAGCTGGACATCCCATTACCCTTTGCCCTGCTCAACAACAATGTCTCTAAAAACTATCTGGAAGTGATGCCGGCTTTTTGGTGGCTTTATGATATGTATGCATTGGCCAGGAATTCCTGGAAATACAAGGCCAGAGACAATCGCATTCACAAGATTCAGCACATCGAGTTTGATCCATACGCGCCGGATACCATGGAAGAGGTCATTACGGGCCTCCGTTTACTTGAAATCTGGACAGCCAAGGCTTCTTTACGCAAGGAAGGAAAATCGACGGATGGATTGACGGACGATCAGCTGGCCGCCGCTGGCCGTGAACTTTTGTCGGGCGATGAGGCTCACATTGACAATCTTGAGGTTTTGGGCGAAAATATGGAATCTTCCAAGCGAAAGGTAGTCATACTCAAAGTATACAAAGCCTGGCATGCTTACAAGGATATGCTGTTTTATTATTCCATGAAGAACCTGATGGAGTACATGGTGACTTCACCTGAAGCGTCTCTTCAGACCATGTGTACAGAATTGAAAGGAAAGCGCCAGAGCGAATGGATCAATCTGGGAGGCCAGCTCATGAAAAAGAACGACCTGGACAAACTGCGTGCTGATATCGGATCGGGAAAACTTGGCTCGTGGGAAGAAATCCATGGCAGATACGACCAACTCTGGGATGAATACAGTTTGGATAAACAGAAACATGCCTATGCGGTGCTTTGTGAAATGCTTCATACAGAAAAACTTACCGATCCGTTATGGCGAACTTCCTTGGATAAGGCTAAGGAAGCCCAGCAATACGTATGTGAACAAGTTTATATTTCCAGAAAGAAGGATTACGACAATCGATTCCGAAAGGCGACTTTCCGAAATGGTGATGAAATGGATGCTGCTATTGGAACCATTGAAGATAATGGCTTCATTATCCAGGTAAGGGAAGATACCAGGATTTTCTGTGAATTGGTGGATAATCTCAAAAGTAGATAATATAGCAACCTCAAAACCTAGGAACTATGAACTTGACCGAAGAAAAGTACGCCAATTATGCATTGGTGCAGGAAATGATGCAGACCGTTGATGTCCTGAAAGCTTTTGACCCCAATCAAACCAAAAAGGTAGCCGAGGATATTCGGAAAAAAGGCCGTCTGTTTTTGACTGGAGAAGGTTCCAGCCGTATCTTTCCGGCAAAAAACGCTATGCGTAAGGCGATGACCTGGGGGTTGGACTTAAGCATCGGTACCGACGGCTCCCGCCAATCAGCGCAATACGATTTATCCAAATACGCCGTATTTTTTGCTTCGAATTCAGGTCGGACCAAGGAAGTGGTCCTGCTTGCAAAGAAAATGGCTGAAATTGGAAATGAATATCGTTTTGCGATGACAGCAAACCCTGATACCATGCTTGAAAAGGAATGCAAGGAAACCTTCGTTTTGAATTGTGGATGGGAACAGGCTGTTGCAGCAACAAAAAGTGTCATTGAACAGGCTCTGGTTTACGAATCCATTCTCTGGCATATTCGTGGCATAGACCAATCTTCAGAATTGGCGAAATTGCCAGAATGGATCAAGGAGGCCCTGACGCTTTCTATACCGAAGGAGGTTATTGAAATGGCATCGAAGGCAACCACTGTTTACTTTTCGGGGTATAATGATGGCGTTGCAGAAGAACTGACTCTCAAGACCAATGAAATAACCAGAAAGAAGTCAGATTTTCTGGAAGGGACCTATGCCGTACATGGTATTGAGGAGGTGATGGACAAGACCGACGTTGTTTTTGTGATAGATCCTATTGAAGAAGAAATAGAAAAATTCCAGGAAGTGCTTGAAAAAGGCGTTGGCCTAAAAGTCGTGGCAATTGCAGATCGCGATACACCGTTCACCACCATTCGGATTCCTGCTGCCGGTTCTTTCAAACCATACGTATTGTTGGCTGCCGGTTGGAATTTGCTGGTTGAGATTGGCCTTGCAAAAGGTATTGATCTGGACAAGCCTGATCGTGCACGTAAGGTTTGGAACGAATTGATCATCAAATAAGATTTCTATTGAAATGGAGTTAGCCATTCCGAAAGGCCGTATTTTTTAAATACGGTTTTTTTATTTTCGGGCATCAGTTTCATGTTTGGCCTAACCGATTACCCTTTAGTAAATTAAAGCCTTGATTTGTCTGAACTTTTTTACTTCGTTAATGTTTGTATCATAGAAATCAATTAAAGTTATACTATAGTATTTACTAACTTAATGCAATAGAGCTATGAAAAAGAGCATTACATTTCTTGCGTTGGCTTGCCTGATCCTTTTTGCGGGATGTGAAACAAAAAGAGGGAAAACGGTCCAGAACATTAAGCTTGGAATCAAGACAGAAACGACAGCCAGTGTCAAATATGCAGCGTTTGGCCAGAAAGCAAGGGTGGAAGGCCTTGATACCATAGCCAAACTCTTTGAGGCTGCATCCAAAGCCGAAGCCATTCATGCATCCAACCATGCCGATGTTCTGAAGTCCTTCATGACGGAGATGGACGAATTTAAACCGGAATTCAAGGTAGCCTCCACGGTTGAAAATTTAAAGCAAACCATTGACGGAGAGACTTATGAAGTCAATGAGATGTATCCGATGTTTCTTCAGGATGCTAAATCCAAGAAGATAAAGAAAGCGACCATTGAATCGTTAACCTGGGCCCTTGAAACGGAAAAAAAGCATGTTGCCATGTTTAAAGCTGCGCTTGAAGCTTTGAATTCAGGCTTAAAGTATAACCTGCCCTTTGAATATATGGTCTGTCCTGTGTGCGGAAACACTTATGACAAGGTTACTGCCCCTGAAACTTGTGAACTATGCGGGTCAAGCAAGAATTTATTTATTGACATGAAATAAGTAGGGAGAATCTTTTGATTAAGGATTCATTGAAGAAGCTGCCGTAAGAAGCAGCTTTTTTTGTAAGATTTTGTAACAAACTGGATCCTGCCTCGTCTTGAAATTGTAAAGTCCCGATAAGGGATCGCAATCCGAACAGAAAACTAAAGAATAAATCTATGAAATTGAAAAATGGGCTTCTGGTACTTTTAATGCTGGTATCTATAAACGGTTATGCCCAGAAAAGACTCTTTGACCGTTTCTCCAAAATGGAGGGAGTGACGACCGTCTATATCTCCAAGGCAATGTTACAAATGATGCCCGACATGCCCTTACAACCGGGAGTTGATATCAGAGGATTTGCCGGCAAGCTGGATGGTTTGCTCATCATGACCAGCGAAAATGAATCCATTTGCAGGATGATGCGCAGTGAATCGTCCAGTTTTGCACAGGACAGAGCCTATGAGATTTTAATGAAGGTCAAGGATGGGGAGTCCAATGTCAATTTTTATATCCGGAAAAGGTCGGACCAGTTGATTGCTGAATTGGTCATGTTGGTTGATGGTGAAGACGAGTTTGTTTTTATACAGATGACAGGGAACATGACCATGGACGATATCCGGAAACTAACCGCAGGCATGAATCGCAGGAAGTAAGTTATTTTGTTTATCTTGATAGGGGCGCTTTCAAATGTGAATTTGGAGGCGCCTATTTTTTGTAATCTGCAAATCGGGCATCATGCCCAGAACATTTTATCCGGCAGTTTGTTATGTCTCTATTGATAAACGTATTGATTGTAAACATTTCAAACTAAGATAAAATGAGAAACAATGCATCAATTGCTACATTGCTGTTTGTCTTGATAGCAGCACTGGGATTTGCTCTGGCTTTTACAGTCAGCAGCGACTTGTCTTCTGCCGGTAGTACGATTATTTTAACGACCTTCCTTGTCGTTGCCAGTCTTGTCGCTTGGTCCACCAAGGTGGCATCACAATGGAACAGGGCGGTAGTCCTTCGTATGGGTAAATTCCATTCACTGAGGGGCCCCGGTCTGTTTTTCATTATCCCGATCATTGACAGCATTCCTTATTGGATCGATATCAGGGTGATCAGTACATCCTTCAAGGCGGAAAAAACCCTGACTAAGGATACGGTTCCTGTTGATGTGGATGCAGTACTTTTTTGGAAAGTCGTGGATGCTAAAAAAGCATCTATGGATGTTGCGGATTATTACAGTGCCATAAGTTGGGCATCCCAGACAGCACTCCGAGACGTGATCGGAAAAACGATGTTGGCCGATATGCTGGAAGGCCGTGACAAGATGAGTACGCTTCTTCAAATTATCATTGATGAAAGAACAGAACCTTGGGGTATCAATGTAATCTCCGTCGAAGTCAAGGACGTATTGATTCCGGAAGGTCTGGAAGCAGCCATGTCCATGCAGGCTCAGGCCGAACGCGAGCGTCAGGCCAGAGTCATTTTAGGAGATTCAGAGCGCCAGATTTCCGATATGTTCAATCAGGCAGCCAAGAGCTATGAGAACAATCCGACGGCATTCCATCTTCGTGCCATGAATATGCTTTATGAAGGTCTGAAGACCAATTCCACCATTGTCATCGTGCCAAGTACGGCGGTGGAGACCATGGGGCTTGGAGGTATCAACGGTACCCTTGGACTGGTAAAAGGACTTCAGCATGAAAAGAACGATAAAGAAAGAGAAAACAGCAAAGACAATGATTGAAAAGGCTTTTAAACTGCTTTGAATAAACTGTCTGAATCATCGGGAAGTTGAATCTTGCGTTTTTGGAATAACCTCATTTTCCTAATAACCTCATTTTAAATAGGCCGAAGAGTGTAAAGACGGTCTACAACTTGTTCTCTTTCAGAAAATAGCAGGTATCCCGGATGGTCTTTTGCAAAGGTGTAAACTCAAAATTCAGGGTGCTTTTTATTTGTTGGCTGGAATATTTCTGAGAATTTTGGGCTGTCCTTACCGTTTCCTTAGTTAGTTGGGGTGTCGTTCCTGAGATCTTTCCATTGATGGTGGAAAAAAAAGCTGCCATTTTGAGGATTTTTTTTCCGGCGAGAAAGCGGGGAGCTTTTTTCCCAAATTCTGCACCAATCATGGAAAACAGGGCCTGGTTATCTACATTCTCTGAAACCAGGATGAAGCGCGTGCCGTATATTTCCGAAGCCATTAGCATCAAGGCGGCTCTACAAACGTCGCGGACATCGACATAACCTGTTGTAGCCTTCGTGTAGAAGGGCATGCCCTTGCGTCCGGCCTGAAAAAGCAGAAGACTGCCTTTGTTTGGAAGGCCTGGGCCTAGTACGACGCCTGGGTTCAGGATGACAGTATTAAGCCCTTCGTTCTTACCTCGCCATACTTCCAGTTCAGAGCGGAACTTGCTTTCCGAATAGATGGAAGCCTTGCCGTCATTTTTCCAGGGTGTCTCTTCATCAATGAGTTCTCCCGGCTTTGAATTTCCGATAGCTCCAATCGAACTGATGAAACAAAACCTTTTAACGGCACATTTCAAGGCCGTATCCACCATATTGGCCGTACCCTGGATGTTGGTTCTGAGCAGTTCCTCGCTGTTGTCTGCGTTAAATGAAACGATAGCAGCACAATGGTAAACCGATTCAACTCCTTGCATAAGGTTGCAAAGACCCACAAAATCGAGCGTATTTCCTTCCACCCATTCTACAGATTGATGTAGTTCATCAAAAGAGAGGTTGTAAAACCGGCATATTAGTCGAAGTTGTTCAAAGCTGGATGTGGAACGTATCATTGCACGAACCTGAAATCCTGATTTGTATAGGTGTACCAGAAGATGTCCGCCCACTAAGCCTGTACTGCCTGTCAGGAAAACCAAATTGTGCGTTTGTGGTTTCATAAGAATCTTGATATGACACAAAAATACGAAAAGAAATGCTTATTTTTGCGAAAAATTAAAGACCGGGAATAAATTGCCAGATAATGGAAGCCGATACGCTCACGAAAATTGACACTACTGCTCAGTTGAATGGTATTGGATATCCGGATTCAACACTTCTCATGCTGAGAGAATGTAATTATGCCGGTGATACGACACCCCTGGTCAGTACGAAATGTTGGCTTCAGGACTCTATTCAACTCTATCACCAACGAAATTCTCAATACTACACCAGGCATGAAGGCGTTGAGCGTCCCAATAAGATGATGTCTGAAAGCCTGCTGCTTATCCTGATGCTTCTGGAAGTATTGTTGGTGGCCTATCTGATCAAGAATGGACTAAATTTTATCAACAATTCGCTTAAGGGAGCCTTTTCCGGCAGTCAGAGAAGTGATTATTTGGGAGAGGGCTCTCAGGTGGGCTCACAGATGCGTCAGTATATTTGGATACTGAGCATTGTTGTTATTGCATTGCTATCACCGTATTTGATGAACATTTACGACTCCCGTGTGAATCCCGACATGGATTCCTGGATGTTTCTACGGTTGATTATTTATGTTTCCTGTTATTTTTTAATCAAGAACTTCTTGTACAGGATTCTTGGTATGGTATTTTTCAATACTTCCAAAACTGAACAGTGGATTGTGGTTACGAAGGCCACTCTTTCCTTCTTTGCCTTGTCTCTTACCCCAATCTTGATTGGGGCCGAAACCGGTATCCAGATGAAGCCAACCTTTGTGATTACTTGGGTGATAGGATTTTTGACAGTATCGAAGATTTGGTTACTGGTCAAGGCCATAAACATTTTTTCTCCCCAAGTAGGCCATTTTTTGTATTTCATTTTGTATCTTTGTGCCCTTGAAATTATGCCTATTTTATTGTTTTATAAGGGCTTATTTTTAGTGTAACAACAGCGTCAAATTTTTTAAATTTAAGATTTTGAAAATCAAGAATTTGTTAGTATCCCAGCCAAAGCCGGCTTCTGAGAAGTCTCCTTATTATGACATGGCTAATAAATATGGTTTGAAAATAGATTTTCGCCCTTTCATCAAGGTGGAACCTGTATTAGCCAAGGATTTCAGGCAGCAGCATGTGAATATTCTGGATCATACGGCTGTGATTTTTACAGCAAGAACAGCCATTGATCATTTTTTTCGCTTGTGTGAGGAAATGCGTATAAGTATTCCTGAAACGATGAAATATTTTTGTATCAATGAACAAGTGGCCTTGTACTTGCAAAAATACATCGTATACCGCAAACGCAAGATTTTTCATTCTGCAACCGGAAAATTGGATGATTTGGTTCAACTTGTCCAGAAGCATGCAGGTGAAACCTTCCTTGTACCCGTATCTGATGTTCATAAGGACGATCTTCTTGCTCAGTTGGATGAGAAAAAGGTTGTTTACACCAAAGCTATAATGTATTGTACTGTAAGCAATGATTTCAAGCCTGGAGAGCCTTTTGACTATGACATGCTTGTGTTTTTCAGCCCGTCAGGAATTGCATCTCTTCTAAAGAATTTCCCGAATTTTGAGCAGGGGGAGATTGCCATAGGCTGTCTTGGAGCAACCACGGCCAAGGCTGTTCGTGATGCAGGTCTGCGTCTGGATGTGGAGGCTCCGACTGTGGAAGCCCCTTCCATGACTGCTGCCATTGAAATGTTCATCAAGGAAAATCATAAGGCTGCGAAAAAAAATTAATCGTATAAAACTTCTATACAACACGCTGTTTTCCGGTAGAATATCTACCTTTGCGAAAACAGCGTGTTGATTTTTTATGGCTAACCATCCATTTTCTTTTACAAAAGAAGAACGTCTTTGTAGTGAGATTCAGATTGCTGAACTTTTCCAGAATGGCGATTCTTTCATGTCTTATCCGATGAGGATTGTTTGGCAGGCCTACAAGCCCGTGGATAATCCGACCGTGCAGGTGGTAATGAGTGTGCCGAAGAAGAAGCTAAAACATGCTGTTGACAGGAACAGGGTGAAAAGGCTTCTTCGGGAGGCTTACCGGCTTAATAAGCAAACCCTTGTTCAAGAAGCCCTGAATCAAGGTGTTTCGGTGCGAATGGCTTTTATATGGATTCCTTCAGAAGTCCTCGGGTTTGCGAAAGTGGAGAAGAAAATGAGGGAAGCTATTGTCAAAATGGACAAAGCCCTTGTACAAAAATTCATGGAGCCAGACTTTACCGATATTGCTGATCGGGTTGATGTGGCGCCAAACGATGGATGTGATTTAAACCATAATATCCGCAATGAACAAGGTCTTTAAATGGCTGTTTCTGGGGATTATCCGGTTTTATCAGTATGCTATTTCCCCTTATACCAGGCCTTCGTGTAGATACATGCCTACATGCTCTCAGTATGCAGTTGAGGCTATTCAAAAATATGGGCCGTTTAAAGGAGGCTGGCTTGCTTTTAAAAGGATAATGCGATGCCATCCTTGGGGTGGTCATGGTTACGATCCGGTTCCTTGAAATCTTTGTAAAATGTTGTTGATAGACATTCATAGCCATCATTATTCTTTGCTGCCTTTCCAAAAGCAGGTTTTGACGGTAGATGCGGCCTTCTTGGCAAAGGATGGGTTATCTATGCCTTTTTTATCCAAAAAGGCTCTGCTGAGCGTTGGGATTCACCCCTGGGATGTTTCTGAGGTAAGCTTGGACCTTGTTTCAGAATTGAACAGGATTTTTGAAGATCCAAGGGTTGTCATGATGGGAGAGATTGGATTGGACAAGGTTTCCTCGGCTTCTTTTGAATTGCAGGCAAAAGTGCTGGAGGCTCAGATTTCCATAGCTGAAAGAATAAGGAAACCCATTCTTTTGCATGTGGTGCATGCCATGACTGAGATTTTGGAAATCAAAAACCGGCATCCTTTAGTCCCAACCTGGATCATTCATGGATTTAGAGGGAGCAGAGAGGCTGCAATACAGTATCTGAACAAAGGTTTTTACCTTTCTTTTGGCTTTAAATTCAACCCTGAAAGCTTGCTGGCTTGTCCGATGAATAGGTTGTTTGTTGAAACCGATGAGAGGGAGAATAGCTTGCAGGTTATATACGAACAGATAGCACAGGTCTTGCAGTGTTCCGTCGAGACCTTGGCTGAACAGATAGGGCAGAACTTCTGTGATGTCTTTGGGAATGATGTTTTATAGTGGATTTTGTTAAAACAAAAAGGCCGCTCCAATATGATTGAAACGGCCTTTTGTTGATGGAGGATCTTATCCGACGAACTTATATCCGACACCTTTGATGGTGCAGATGTAATTTTCGCCGATTTTTTCGCGGATTTTGCGTACATGTACGTCGATCGTGCGGTCGCCAACGATGGATTTGTTTCCCCAGACTAACTTGAAGATTTCTTCACGTGTGAAAACTTTCAATGGTTTTGAAGCTAACAAAACCAAAAGTTCGAATTCCTTGCGTGGCAAGAATATGTCTTTTCCGTCTTTGAAGACCAGATAGCGTTCGCGGTCGATTACTATACCTTTTTGAGGTACGGCTTCCTTGCTGCTTCCCAAATATTTGGCGAGAATGTTAAGGATACGACGTGAAATCAGGGTACCATTGGTGTCCCGGGTGCCAAATTCATCAACTCCCAGGTCAAACCATTCGAGTTGTTCTTCGAGGTTCTGGTTGTTGTCAATCAGGAAGTATACGTTAAAACGCATTTCTTCTTTTGCTTTCTTGATTTTTTTGCAAAGTTCAATTGCTTTGGCGTCATCTGATGGAGTATCAAAGACAACCAGGCACGGTGCTTCCTCGGATATAAATTCAAAAGCCTTCTGAACACTGTAGGTGTATTCTACTACAGCCCTGGTGTTCGAAAGGGTCTCCTGGATTTTAGTTCCAAGAACAGAACCTTTTACAGAAAAAATCAACACATTACTTTGGAGTGGTTTCATAAATGTTTGATTTTTTTAATAAATGAATAAATAATATTGGTAAAAATAAACCTAAAGGCCTAATACCAAAAGAATAATAACATACAAAAATAATTCAACGTATTGGTTTAGGCAAATTTTTCAATGAATTTATCATTAATTATGAAATAAGACGTATTTTTGCACTCGAATGTTCATTCTATCTTACTTATTTTGTGGAATATAACATAAATTAACAATCATTCAATATAGAAACCGAAATTTTCAAATGGATTTCATTCAAGAATTACAATGGCGGGGTATGATACATGATTTGATGCCCGGCACCGAAGATCAATTAAAAAAAGAGATGTCTGTCGCATATGTAGGAATTGATCCTACAGCAGATTCCCTGCACATAGGTCACCTCGTAAGTATCATGATGTTGAAGCATTTCCAGCGTTGCGGCCATAAGCCCATAGCCTTGGTAGGCGGTGCAACCGGAATGATCGGGGATCCATCCCTTAAGTCACAGGAAAGAAACTTATTGGATGAGGCAACGTTGCGTCATAATCAGGATTCCATCAAGAAACAGTTGTCAAAATTTCTTGATTTTGAAAGCGATGCGCCCAATGCTGCTGAATTGGTCAATAATTATGACTGGATGAAAGACTACTCTTTTCTGAACTTTATCAGGGATATTGGTAAGCATCTTACGGTAAACTACATGATGGCGAAAGATTCCGTTAAGAAAAGATTAAGCAACGAATCGAACGAGGGTATGTCCTTTACGGAATTTTCTTATCAGCTTTTGCAGGGTTACGATTTCCTGCATTTGTACAAGGAAAAGGGTTGCAAGCTTCAGATGGGTGGCTCTGATCAATGGGGAAATATCACAACGGGAACGGAGCTGATTCGCCGTACCTGTGGTGGTGAGGCTTTTGCCTTGGTTTGCCCGTTAATTACCAAGGCTGACGGCGGAAAATTCGGGAAAACTGAAAGTGGCAATGTTTGGCTGGATCGTCGTTACACTTCTCCATACAAGTTTGTGCAGTTTTGGCTGAACGTTAGTGATGCCGACGCTGAAAAATACATCAAGATTTTTACATTTCTGAGTAAGGAAGAAGTGGAAGGGCTGATTGAAGAACACCGTCAGGCTCCTCATTTGCGCATACTCCAGAAGAGGCTTGCCAGGGAAATCACCTGTATGGTGCATTCGGAAGAAGACTATAATGCAGCCGTTGAAGCGTCGGCTATCCTATTTGGAAATTCGACCGCCGATGCTCTCAGAAAACTGGACGAAGACACATTTCTAGCTGTTTTTGAAGGGGTTCCCTCTTTTGAAATCTCGCTGGAATCGCTCAATGCCGGAGTCAAGGCTGTTGAACTGCTCACAGAGGCTGCTCCTGTATTTCCTTCCAAAGGTGAAATGCGCAAGATGATTCAGGCTGGTGGTTTCTCCATCAACAAGGAAAAGTTTACCGAAGTGGATGGTATCCTGAATGCGTCTAACCTGATACAAGGACGTTACATCCTCGTTCAAAAGGGCAAGAAGAACTATTTCTTGCTTATCGCGAAGTAAAAAAAACGTCGAACTATTTGCGGGGTAAAAGTATTTGCGTACTTTTGCCCCCGCTTTCAAAGGAAAGCAATGAGGATTGTCTCATGGTGTAATGGTAGCACTGCAGTTTTTGGTACTGCCTGTCCTGGTTCGAATCCGGGTGAGACAACAACAAAATCCGGTTATCTGTCAAAGGTGACCGTTTTTTTGTGCCCTTATGTTTCTGATGATTCCTTCGTAACCTGTTCGTTCGAGACAGGTACCCTTAAACCATTTGTTGAATTCTTCTTTTGTCATATTTTCGAAATTCTCCCTTTTCATCGTAAGAAACCTCTTTTCGGGTTGCAATTCGGGACAATTGTTGGCGGAGGCAAACCTGTTCCATGGGCATGCTGTCTGACATAGATCACAACCGAAAAGACAATTGTTTGAACTCAGGAAGGCCGATTCTTCCCTGTTGAAATTTCCATGCTTTTCTATGGTCAGGTAGGACAGGCATCGGTTTGCGTTTAGTCCCCGAGTTTCATTCAGAGCATTGGTCGGGCAAGCATCCAGGCAGCGTCTGCATTTGCCGCAGCGACTGGGCATAGGTGTATCGTAATCCAGGCCGATGTCAATCAAGAGTTCTCCCAGCAAGAAAAAGGAGCCTTTGCCTGGAAGGATAAGGCAGTGGTTCTTGCCTATCCAGCCCAATCCTGCTTTTTGAGCCCAACAGCGTTCAGCGATGGGCGCAGAGTCAGCAAAGGCCCGTCCATGGACAGTTATACCCGTCTCGTTGATGCGTTCCAGCAATATCCTGAGTTTGGTTCTGATGACAGAGTGGTAATCTTTTCCGTAAGCAAACCTGGCAATGGCCGGAGCACCCTTGTCCTGCATTTCAGCTGGTTCGTAGTTCAGAGCTACCACTACGACAGATTGACAACCTTCCACCAAAAGTCCCGGATCCTGCCTTTTCCCCTGATTCCGTTCCATGTACTGCATTTCGGCATGGTAAGAGGTTTCCAGCCATGTCTGAAAACGTTTTTTATCGGAGCAGGAAATTTGTCCGGATTTCGCGATGCCGCAGGCGTCAAAACCCAACTTTATAGCCTGGTTTTTGATAAATGTCGATAAATCAGCAGTTGTCATGTTGCAAAAATACGGCAAAAACTGCAAACATCTTCGTAAGATGACGTATCTTTGCATCCGTAACCCAATAGATCATCTATGAATATTTTACTACTCGGTTCAGGCGGACGTGAGCACGCAATAGCCTGGAAAATTGCTCAAAGTCCTAAAGTGGATATGTTGTTTATCGCTCCGGGAAATGCCGGAACTTCTTTGGTCGGAACAAATGTTCCCCTCTCTGTCAACGATTTTGCCGCCATTAAGGACTTTTCCCTGAACAATAAGGTGGATATGGTTGTTGTCGGACCTGAAGATCCATTGGTGAATGGTGTTTACGATTATTTTGCCGGAGATGCTGAATTAAAGAATATTCCCGTAATCGGACCATCCAGGAAAGGTGCCCAGATGGAAGGCAGTAAGGATTTCTCAAAGGCATTCATGCTTAGGCATGGCATTCCTACTGCAGCTTATCAAAGCTTCACCACCGAAACGCTTGAGGATGGCGTGACTTTCCTTCAAAGTATGAACGCTCCTTATGTGCTGAAAGCCGATGGTTTGGCAGCCGGTAAAGGTGTGCTGATCATCAATGACCTGGAAGAAGCCGTTCTGGAATTGCGTTCCATGTTGGACGGTAAGTTCGGCGATGCCAGCAAGACGGTGGTTATTGAAGAGTTTCTTTCCGGAATTGAATGTTCTGTCTTTGTTATGACCGATGGCAGAAATTACAAGATATTGCCTGAGGCCAAGGATTACAAACGTATCGGAGTTGGTGATACAGGCCTGAATACAGGAGGAATGGGGGCTGTATCTCCTGTTCCTTTTGCAGATGCTGCTTTTATGAAAAAAGTAGAGGATCGTATCATCAAACCAACCATCAACGGATTGGCTGAGGAAGGTATCAACTATAAAGGTTTTCTTTTCCTTGGTTTGATCAAAGTCGATGGAGAGCCTGTTGTTATTGAATACAATGCCAGGATGGGTGACCCGGAAACAGAAGTGGTTATGTTGCGCATCAAGTCCGATTTGGTTGATTTGCTGGAAGGTGTTGCTGCTCAGGATCTTGATAAAAGGACTCTGGAAGTGGACTCCCGTTCTGCCGTGACGGTGATGCTGGTATCGGGAGGCTATCCTGAGGCCTATGAAAAAGGTAAAGTGATGACTGGTTTTGATGATGTGGAGGGTAGTATTTTGTTTCATGCCGGAACAAAACAAGAGGGAGACAAGATACTGACAAATGGTGGTCGGGTGCTTGCTGTCAGCTCCTATGGACAGAATAAGGCTGAGGCACTTGCTAAGTCTTTTGCCAATGCCCATAAGATTCATTTCGAAAGAAAGTATTTCAGGACGGATATAGGTTTTGATTTATAAGGGGGAAAAGATCGGAAGGAACTCTTCCTTTTGTAGCTTTTTTTGGTACCCTATACGTTAACAAGTTGGCGACTGTCTGGCCAGGACAGCCTCTGGTATGAATCTATAAAAAACGAATCGGATGAAAAAAGGTTTCCTGACAAACATTGTTTACTCCAATGGACTATGGATAGCCGGGCTTTTGTTGCTGCTTTTGTCGGTCATTGGAAATATCGTTTATTTCGGAGTCGAGACGAAAAATGTTCTGATTCCTGCTTTCTCCGGGCTGTACGGACAGGATATCCTGGGTTTTCAGTTGGATCAGCTTTTTAGGAATACCCTTGTTGGGTACATCTTCCGTTTCCTGATGCTGCTGGGAAGTGCCATCATCCTGCAGAACATTTCTTCAGACTATCGCCTGATTCGTGTCAGAAGTTTCTTTCCGTTTTTTCTGTTTTGTGTATTTTCCGCCACGATTCTTCCTGCTATTCCGTTGGATGGATCTTCCATATCCTGCTTGTTGCTGTGCTGGTCTTTTTTTCGGCTTTTTGCAGTTGAAGAGAACGGCTCTGCCAACCGTGCGGTGTTTGACGCGATGGTACTTCTAGCCATTGCCTCTTTGTTTCATTGCCGCTTGCTTTTCCTTTTGCCCGTTTTCTGGATGGTTATGGGGGTTTTGCAGATATTTTCTTTCAAGAGTTTTCTGGCATCCATTATTGGCTTTCTAAGCGTATTCTGGATCATAGGAGGGGTATCCTTTCTGCTGGAGGATTACACCTTCCTGCTTAATTATGTCAATGAGCTCGTCGCTTTCGATCTGGTGGACTTTAACAGTTTTTCGACAGCCGAGATCGCTTACATCTCTTTTGTGGGCATTCTGATGATTTCAGCAATGGTTTCTTTTTGGCCAAGGCAAAATCTGGATAAACTCCGTACCAGAAATTACCTGAACAGCATATTGCTTTTGTGGTTTAGCTTTTTGGTGCTTTGGCTCTTTTCAGGAAACGATATGGGCATTCTCCTGATGCTGTTTTGCTTGTCATCCCTGATGGCCGCCCACTTCTTTTCTTTGATGGATACAAGGTATTCCCGGGCCCTTTTCGTGCTGTTTATCCTATTGTCGATCTTTGTCTATTTCCTGATCGGGCGCTGATTTCCTGGCCCTGAGCATTTCTCTTTTGCCTGGAGGGCCTGGTATTCGTTCCACCTGAAAGCCTGACCTCTGTAAACGGCGGCGAACTTCTCCCTTGGCACAATAGGTCACCAGTATTCCGTCCTTGTTTAAGGTTTCAAATAGTTTCTGAAAAAGGTCTTCTTCCCACATTTCCGGTTGCTTGTCCGGCGCAAAGGCATCAAAGAAAATAAGATCGTATTTTCCCGTAAAACGCCATGAAGTGAAGTCTCTCTGCCATTTATTCAGCAGGAAGCAGTCCTTTTCAAGGACGGCAGGATGGTTCCAAGCGGTTTTATGCAATTCAAGGAAGGCATCGGTTGGGAGCTCCGGCACAAATTGCCCGTAGTTGAGTTCACGGAGGAGGACGTCCGATACCGGGAAAGCCTCAATACTATCGTAAACAATGTTAAGGTGGTTCCGATGGGCCTCTCCCCAGGTTAACAGAGCGTTGAGCCCGGTTCCAAAGCCTACTTCGAAAATCCGGATTTGCTGTTTGCTGACCTCTTTGAGCCCGGCCTGAATGAAGACGTGTCTGGATTCCTGTGCTGCACCGTTCACCGAATGGTAGGACTCCTCCATCTCTGGAGAAAAAAGGGTGTCGGAGCCGTCTGCTGTCTTTTTAAGAAAAAAGGTGTTTGGTTTCATCACGATTATTTGCGGTACAGGCTGCTTATCCGGCTACGGATGCAATCAATCCTGTTTCGTCTTTCAGTCTCTTGGCTATGCTCTTCAGTTCTTTCACCGAGATTTTCTCCAGGCTGGAAACAGGCGTTTCCCTGTCGATGGTGTAAATCATGACCGATTCTGGCGCAATTTCTTTCATAAGAACGATCCATGCAGAAACTTCTGTTTCCGAGGTGTTGTCAAAAGACTGCCCTTCATATTGCCCTCGGGTGAAAAGGGTTTGTATAATCAGCTTCCCTTTGAATTTCTTCATTCTTTCTACCTGTTCCCTTATGCTGTAAGAGGATGAGGCGGGGCGGTCGAGTATCTTGACCGTGTTGTCGAAGGCACTGTCAAGTTTAAGTATGGCATTTTCAACTTTTAAAAGAGCCGAATATACCTTTGGCTTGTTCAATTGGGTGGCATTGGAAAGGACACTGACTTTGGCTTTGGGGAAAAAACGGTTGCGAAGGGTGATGGTATCGTCGATGATACGGGCAAAATCCGGATGCACTGTTGGTTCTCCGTTCCCTGCAAAAGTGATGACGTCAAGTGTTGTGCCTTTTTTATGGAGTTCGGTCAGACGGGTTTCAAGAGCTTGTCTTACTTCCTCGGCTGTAGGTAGTTGACCCGTTTTATGTTGGGCATTCAAACCACATTCGCAATACAGGCAGTCGAAAGAACAAAGCTTTCCATGCAAAGGCAGGAGGTTTACGCCAAGTGAAGTGCCGAGTCTGCGGCTGTGGATGGGCCCGAATATAATCTCTTCAAAAAGTATGGTTGCCATAAAATGCCATTTTATGAACCATCGGCTGATGGTTCTGCTTTACTGGTTGCAAAGGTATGGAAAAAATCCACCTTTAGTTCAGAATTTCCAGAGGAACATGCCTTTTACATCCGTCAGTCTGTTGCCTTGAATTTGTTCCGGCCCTGTGCCCACTTGCAGCCTGTCCCGGTATGCTGTTTGCCCCATTTTAAGTTGAATTTTCGCAAATTCGGAAATTTTGTAGGTAAAGAGGATGCTTAGCCTGGATCCTTGTCCGTAAAACGAGGTCATGGCAAAGGTGCCTGGTAAGTCCTTTTCGTACGAATAAATTCGGCTGTCGTAGTTCTCGGCGTCAAAAATGGCGTATTTGACAGACAGGGAGACCGATGTCTGTTCTGGAGAGAGATCGGCTTCTTGAGAGGCTGAGAATCCAAAATTCGGGGCTTTGGGTAGGCAAGATATGATTCTACTGCCATCTAAAACCGTTTTTAATGTCCAAGCTCCTGTCTTGGTCGAGATCTGAAGGCGTAGCTGATCTTTTTGCTGCATTACAACGTCCTTGAAGGTTTTGCTGCCATCGGTTGCATTTCTGGCTTTGGTCTTTGACTTGAAACGAATACTGATTAGGCTTGTTGCCGTGGGAATCCATGTGGCCTGGAGGGCATAGTCGAATCCGAAGGATGGAGAATGGACATAGTATTTCAGCCATGGAAAGCAAAAAACGTCGTAATAGGCATTGAACCTCCATTTCTTGATGAGTCTCCATTCTATGGTTGCGAAAGAGCCGCATTCATTCTGCGTGGATGTGCTTTCTGAGAATCCGTTGCCGTATAGGGCGTGGTAGTCGGTTGCATAATACCGTAACAGAATAGACATGTCCAGTCTGGTATATGGCTTTAGGCTCAAGCCCGAGAGGATGGCCAGATTTGCTCTTTCGTCAACGGCCGATTCTCCAAAGAAAAGAAGCCCTTTGTAACGGAATCGGTAATCCAGCGAGGCGTTGCCTCCATGCTTTCCCCTGAAGTAAAAGACATTGTATGGTTTCCACTCTGGATTGAAATATGCGTTGAACCCATAGGTGAGTGCTGTGAATCCAAACTGCCCCTGACTGGTACGCAAAGAGAAGTGGGTTCCTAAAGTGTACGTTTTCAGCTGATCCATGAGCTCTATTTCCGTTTTGGTCCGATGAAGTTCGCTGGTCGAAAGGGTGGAGAAGCTGCCCTCTGAGATTGCTGCATCCTTGTTTCTAAGAGAAACGAAGGTGGTCATATCCAGTCCATAGCTGGTTCTATTTTCTGAACCTTGCTCTGGATAAGGTTTTAGGATAAAAGTAGAACCGATGCCCCGGAAAAAATTCGACTCTGATGTTGAAAAGTGCCTGCTGAGGTTGTTTCCGGTAAGTTCCGGTATAGTCCCTGTTACACTTTTACCCAAAGAAAAGTTGTTGGAACATGCCAGCCCTTGTCCAAACCGAAGTTGATAGTCTCCAAGTATTAGTGTTTTGATCCTTTTTTGGTTTTTCAGTAAAAAATGGAACGAGCTGTAGTCAATGCCTTTCTTGTGGCTTGACCAGAATCTTTCGCCTGCATCTTTTTCAAATACAATGCCCCATTGCATTTTGTTTTTGTAATTGAATCCGTAACGGAAGCAGAGTTGGAGAGGATCTCCTGCGTACCTTTCATTCAGGGTGCTGTCCGATGTATGCGCGAAACCGGCTTTCTCCTGGAGTACTCTGCCCGCTCGTATGCGAAATTCTTGTTTGCCATAGTTTAATGCATCTTTAAGTGTTGGTCTTACATCGGGAGGCGTGCCCGGTTTCCCAGGGTAAACGAAGGGTTTTAGCCATCTGAGTGTTTTTTCATCCATGCCATCTATCAGCAGGATTTCTGCCATACTGACGATGGGCCCGTATCTGTACAGGTAATAGGATAGAGCTTCGACCTGATCTTCACTCAAAAAAGGAATACTTTCCAGCATTTCTTTGGTGGCGGTATTTAAGGGAATAGGGTTTTCTGCCAGCTCGATGAGAATGTCCTGCCAGTTTTCGGTGTTCTTTTCTTCTTCAGCATTTCCAGCTATTTCTTCAATCAGGCTTGTCCAATCCTGGCTTGTTTCATTCGGCTCTGGCAATTCCTTGTTTTGTGCTTGCAAAGAATGGAGCCACATTAGAAGAAGGATTGCGCCTAATAATCCCTGTTTCATTGCTGCTACCAGTTATAGGAAAGCGAAAAACAAGAACTCAAGCCGAGGGTTGGGTGCATGTTTCCACCCAAAGCGCACCTGAAATGGCGTAGATGGCCTCCAATACCCCAAGATGGTCTAAATGGCGCACCTGATAGGCCAGTTCTAAGGAAGAAGCCTTTTCGCATGCCATACTCAAAACCTATATGCCAAATAAGGTTTTCTTGTTCCATTTTTTCGATTTCAAGTAAGAATTCCGTACTCTCGGAAGGGAAAAAAGACCCGCCAATATTTATGGATTGACCTATAAAAACAGGAGTGTCCTTTTTTTTGAGACTTGAGCCTGTTGGGTTGAAAATGTATACTGAAATCTGCATTTTTTCATAAGGCCGGTATTTGCATTCAATTTCAGACAATAATGTTTGTCCTTTTTCTCCGGTAATCAATCCATAGTGATAGAAACCAGCTTTCACTCCCAGCTGGAAAGATTCGGAAAGATTTTTGGATGCTCCCAATTCAACGACGTCTTCCAGAAAGGTCTCCTCTCCGGTTTGTGACCATCTTATGTGTAGGTTCATCCATTTTGTCTTGAAGTCGCTCTCAATATTTCTGGTCGAGAGTTCTTTCAACTGATATGGTAGCAAATAAGTCAGTGTGATATTCTTGAAAGAAGACTCATCCAGTCCGCTTATTCCGCCTCCGAGGGCCATGCTTCTTCCATCCATCGGCCTGGTGATTCCATTGATGGTTTGATATTTTTCTGATATGACATTAAGTGCAAATAAAGTGTATACTATCAATAGTATATATTTTTTCATAATGCTATTATTTCTTGCAAAAGTATAAATAAATTAATATAAAAGAAACATAAAATACAAACAATTAATCAATGTTTTTTTAGCATACAATGATTAATAAAAGTGAAAGGGTTTATTTTGAGAATCTTCGACCGGAAAAAACCGTATTTTTGCACCATACAGAAGATTGCTTTATGAAGCTGAAATTATTCTATTTCTTGTTTTTTGTTTCTTTTTGCCTGGTCAGCGCCTATGCTCAGCAAAATCCGATAGCACCTGTACAAGAGCCGTATAAGGAAGTCAGAGGTGTGGAACCATCCAACAAACCCAAATACACTACCTATGCTGTTGAAGATAATGGAGACACTATCCCTATGGGGTATCTGACTTCTGCTTATGTCTTTCCCAAGGAAAAATTCAAATCCGAACGTGATGAGAAATATTACTGGAAGTTGGTGCGTGATGTGAAGAAAGTATACCCGCTCTCGAAAGTTGTCTATTATACCCTGCTTGAAACGATGGACTATCTTCAAACTATACCTGATGAAAGAATGCGTCAAAAACACTTGCATCAGATGGAAAAGGATTTGGTGAAGGAGTACGAGCCCGTATTGAGAAAAATGACCTTCAGCCAGGGCAAGATTTTGCTTAAACTGATAAACCGTGAGTGCAACTCGTCGCCGTATGATCTGATCCGGGCTTACAGGGGTGGCTTTGCCGCTACTTTCTGGCAAGGAGTTGCCAGAATCTTTAAGGAGGATCTGAAATCGGGTTATGATCCGAAAGATGAGGATTATACCTTGGAAAGGATTGTTATTAAGATAGAACAGGGCCAGCTTTAGCCGATACGTTTTACGAATCGTGTCTGTATGCTTGTTTTGTACCCATAAAAAAGCACCACAGAAGTTAAACAAAAAACTTCTGGGGTGCTTTTATCTTTGAAAGAAGCCTGTTTTTGCCTCCTTTGACGTCGGGTCAATTCAGGCCGAATACGTTTTTAATTTTGCCTACATAGTCCAATTTTTCCCAAGTGAAGAGTTCCACCTCTACGGATTTTTCTCCTTCATAACGGGAAGTGAAGGTCTTGAGTACGGTTTGGGGTTCACGGCCCATGTGTCCGTAAGCTGCCGTTTCCGAGTAGATAGGGTTACGCAGCTTGAGCCTTTCCTCGATGGCTTTTGGGCGCATATCAAAGAGCTGGTAAATCTTGTTGGCCAGTTCTCCGTCCGACAACCCCAGCCTGGAAGTCCCGTAAGTATTGATGTAGAGGTTCATGGGCTTGGCAACGCCGATGGCGTAGGATACCTGTACCAGCACTTCATCGGCGACACCGGCGGCAACCATATTCTTGGCAATATGACGTGCAGCATAGGCTCCGGAACGATCCACCTTGGATGGGTCTTTTCCAGAGAAAGCACCTCCACCGTGAGCTCCTTTTCCACCGTAAGTGTCCACAATGATTTTTCTTCCGGTCAGACCGGTATCACCGTGGGGACCTCCGATAACAAATTTGCCGGTAGGATTTACAAAATACTTGATATCCTTGTCAAATAAGGCTGCCACTTCCGGGATCTGTTTGGCAATAACCCTTGGAATGAGTACGGATATGATATCCTTTTCGATTTTGTCCAGCATTTCTTTGTCGGCCTTTTCAATGGCAGCATCGCTGTCGTTAGCAGGTTGGATGAAATCGTCATGCTGGGTCGAGATGACGATGGTGTCGATGCGGACTGGTTTGTTGTTGTCATCGTATTCGATGGTTACCTGTGATTTGGCATCGGGACGCAGATAAGGAATAGTCCCTTCCCGTCTGATATCTGCCAGTTCGAGCAGCAATCCATGTGCCAAATCCAAAGCCAAAGGCATGTAATTGGCGGTTTCGTTGGTTGCGTAACCGAACATCATGCCCTGGTCGCCTGCACCTTGATTCATCGGATCCTTTTGGGCAGCACCATCCACGCCACGGTTGATATCGGCAGATTGTTCGTGAATAGCTGAGAATACACCACAAGAGTTACCTTCAAACATGTATTCGCTCTTGGTGTATCCAATCTTGTTGATAACTTTGCGGGCTACGTCCTGCAAATCCACATAAGCTTTGGATTTAACTTCTCCGGCAAGTACAACTTGTCCGGTTGTCACCAGTGTTTCGCAGGCAACCTTGGAGTCGGGGTCAAAGGCCAGAAATTCGTCCAAAAGGGCATCGGAAATCTGATCGGCAACTTTATCCGGATGTCCTTCTGAAACAGACTCGGATGTAAATAAATAAGCCATTTTATAATATTTTTAAATAAAAACCTGGACTTGCACTTTAGAAAGAGCGCGTTGTCCGATATTATAAAATTTGGAGGAGGATATGCGCCGGGGCGCGGACTGGAATCTAATCTTTAGCATTTTTTCATGTGGTTGCAAGCGTCCAAATCCTTCCACAAATTCACTGCAAAGATAAGCATATTTTGAATAACATAAAATATTTCTGCATATACTTGAAAGGCGCTCTGAAGAAAACGTTCTTAATTTTTTTTCTTGTTTTCCAATATTTTCTTGGTTCTATCTAAAGCTGCGTAAATGTCAGGACAAATATTTTCTTGTCCCACCAGCTCGTCAAAGTCGGATCTGTCCAGGACATCGTGCACTTTAAGGTTTACACCTGAAAGGACTGTTATAATGCCTTCGCGTTTGGCAGAGCGACAAAGGTTTTTCAGGTTACGAACGCCGGTAGTGTCTATGAAAGGCACTTTTCGCATACGGATAATACGGACTATCGGGCGTTCACCAAGAAGATCCATCTGCTCTTCAAATTTGTTGGCCACTCCGAAGAAGAAAGGACCATTTACTTCATAAACAGCCACTCCGTCCGGAATATTTAGCATTTCGTCTGTTTCAGAATATTCATCCAGCTTCATTTCTTCGTCAAGGACTTCTACCGAAGAGCTTTCCATGATACGACGCATGAACATGATAACGGCCAGTATAAGTCCGACTTCAATGGCAATGGTCAGGTCGAAAAGTACGGTCAGAAAGAAGGTAATCAAAAGCACGGCAACATCCGATTTTGGCATTTTTAGTAAAGCCTTGAACTGTCTCCATTCACTCATATTGTAGGATACAACGACCAATACGCCTGCAAGGCATGCCATAGGAATGAATTTTGTCAATGGCCCGAGGAAAAGCAAAATCATTAACAAGACAAAGGCGTGGATGATTCCCGCAATAGGAGAGCGTCCACCATTATTGATATTGGTCATGGTACGGGCTATGGCGCCAGTACACGGTATGCCTCCAAAAAACGGAACAATGATGTTGGCAAGTCCCTGAGCCATCAGCTCCGTATTGGAATTGTGACGGTCACCAATCACACCATCTGCGACCATAGCGGAGAGCAGAGATTCTATGGCTCCCAGCATGGCAATGGTGAAAGCTGCCGGAAAAAGTGTCCGGATCAGGTTCATATTGATGGCTGGTGTCTCGGGCGCAGGTAAGGATGCATTGATGGAAAAGCGGTCTCCGATGGTTTCAATACCGGTTATGCCCATTACTTCACGAAGGTAATAGACTATTGCCGTGATTAAAATAATGGCAACCAGGGAACCTGGTATTTTCTTGGATACCTTTGGCCAAAGTTGAATAAGTATCACGCTCACAACACCGATGACTAAAGCTATCCAGTTGGTCGTGGCAAAATTCTGAAAGTAGACAATCCATTTCCCTATGAAATCGCCGGGGACCTTTTCTATAGTCAAACCAAAGAGATCTTTGATCTGGGTCGAAAAGATGGTCAGCGCGATACCGCTGGTAAACCCAACCACAATGGGATAAGGCATAAACTTGATGATGCTTCCCAGTTTAAGTGCTCCCATAGCGAAAAGCATAATGCCAGCCATGATGGTCGCAACGATCAGGCCGCTTGTCCCGTATTGTTCGACGATACCATATACAATAACAATAAAAGCACCTGTAGGTCCACCAATCTGAACCTTACTTCCTCCGAAAAAAGAAATGATGAAACCGCCAATAATGGCGGTGATCAAACCACGTTCGGGAGAAACGCCCGAAGCGATACCGAAAGCAATAGCCAGAGGCAACGCCACTATCCCCACGATAATGCCGGCCATAAGATCTTTGAAAAATAACTCGCGATTGTAATTCTTGATAGAATCAATCAATTTTGGTCTAAAAGGAATGTTCATCTTTTTTTCTTTTTTCACAGCCAATGAGCTGTTGCAGATTTTTATTAGCTCTTTATCAGTATTTTAGAACAGAACCGACAGTGCTAATTTTGAAGGCGCAAAGTTACCCCTTATTTTAGAAAAAGAAAAAATATAAAAGAATCATTTCAGATAAAAATCAATTCAAATCAAAATTGACACGAATGCTAAGGTTAATAAGCTGTAAATCAGTTTTTGGCAAGTGCCCATCCATAAGAATGCCATCGAGAGACTGACCTCTTAAGTCTTTGAAAAGATCCATATTGGTATAGCCGTAGCTGATGGCAAAATCCATATTCTCAACCAGCTCAATGGACAGGCCGGTTTGGAATCCACCGTAAAGTCTTGGATGGCATTCACTTTTCATGCTTGCATTTTCTGTTACGCCGGTCGGAGTATAAATTTCGTCACCGGTCAACGCATTGGTGGTGATGTTGTAGTATGTTTTCTTTAGGTCGACCGTTTGTGCGGAAAATGGCAGAAAATAAAGCTTGGGTTCTACAAAAAAACGAACCTTTTTGTCGTTGATGCTAAAAACAGGAACCTGTGCCCTAGGACCAAACTGTAAGGTCGGTAGGGTTTTGTCGCTGCTCATCTGAAGAAGGGTGGCAGTCGTCGGGGTCTTATTCCCCTCCCAGGAGTCTTTGAATCCGGAGTTCCACAAACCCAGACCGAAGTTGGCGGAAAAATAATTGTTTAACTGGATCCTGCCTTCTATCAGAAGTGGATAAACTGGATCTCCATTATTACGTCCCAAGCCAATGGAGCCATCAACGCCGAATCCCTTTTGAGCGAATCCGTCACCGGCTAAAAGGAAAAGTGCAAAAGAAAAAAGGATACGTTTCATGTAAATGGTTTTATTTTGATTTGATGATATCAAAGCCTTCCCCATAGACTCCGATTACAGAACTTTGCGATACAAAGGCCTGTGGGTCTGTTTGCTTGACTATCCGGAATATTTTGATTGACTCATTCTTCTTTGCCAGGACGACCAAAACTTTGGTTGGGTTCTTGGAAAACCATCCCATTCCATCCAAGACCGTAACACCACGGTGTACTTCAATATTTATACGTTGTGCAATGGTCTCGTACTCTTTGGAAAAGATAAAAAATTGAACGGACTGCCTTACTCCGTTTACGACAAAATCAACGCAATAGGTGCTGATGACCAGTGTGACAACACCAAACAGAATTTTTTCAAGACTTTGGAACAATAGGTAAGAAGACGATATGATGATCATGTCGCAGAAAAGCATCGCTCTGCCTGGCGTGATATTTCTGTATTTGTTAATGATCAGGACAATAATGTCTGTTCCTCCGGTGCTGCCACCTGCCGTGAAGACAATGCCTATGCCTATTCCGGTAAGAACGCCACCAACGACACAGGACATAAAGGGCTCTTCGACCAATAACGGATGTTTGATCAGGCTCTGCGTAATGGTCAAAAAGAAGGTTAGGGTAAACACTCCGAAAATGGTTTTCAGACTGAATTTCCAACCAAAAATCTTGATTGACAGGGCAAGCAGGAAAATGTTAATGGTAAAATAGGTTACGGCAACTGGAAGACCCGTTGCGAAATAAATCAATGCTCCGATACCGGTAACACCACCGGTCGTAATCTCGTGGGGAAGCAAGAAACCTGTCCATCCGATGGCGTAAGTCGCCAATCCAAGGACAATAATCAAGTATTCCTTGACGGATTCTGCTTTGAGGTTATAAGGCATTTTCTGTACGATTAGACTATTTTACAATACAATATTTACAATTTTCTTGGGAACTACAATCATTTTCTTGGGAGTCTTGCCTTCCAGCCATTTTTGGGAAGCCGGATTGGCCAACGCTCCAGCCTTGATGTCCTCAATGCTGGCATCAGCCGGAAAATCCATCATGAATCGGGTCTTGCCGTTGAAGGAAATAGGGTAGGTGAACACGGATTCCTGCAAATAGGCATCGTTAAATTCAGGCCATTTGGCATCACAAACACTGTCTTTGTTTCCAAGTGCTTCCCAGATTTCCTCGCAGAAATGGGGAGCAAAAGGGGTCATCAGGATAATGAGCGGTTGCAGGATGCTGCGTTTGTTGCATTTCAGAGCAGAGAGTTCGTTGACGCAGATCATGAAAGCACTCACCGAAGTATTGAAAGAGAAATGTTCGATATCCCAGCTTACCTTTTTGATGAGTTTGTGCAGTGCCTTTAGTTCTTCTTTGGTGGCCTCCGCATCGCTGAAGTTAAAGTTTTCTTCTTTGGTACAAAGGTTCCAGACTTTTTTCAGGAAACGGTGAACACCGTCAATGCCGTTGGTATCCCAGGGTTTGGACTGCTCAACCGGACCAAGGAACATCTCGTAGAGGCGAAGCGTGTCCGCACCGAACCGTTCCACGATGTCGTCCGGATTCACTACGTTGTACATGGACTTGGACATCTTTTCAACCGCCCATCCACAGATATATTTTCCATCTTCTAGGATAAATTCTGCGTTGGCGTAATCCGGACTCCATTTTTTGAATTGCTCGATATCCAAAATGTCGTTGCTGACAATATTCACGTCTGCATGGATCTCGGTGGTTTCGTATTTGTCTTTCAGGTTGAAGGAAACAAACGTATTTGTGTCCTTGATGCGGTATACAAAATTGGAACGTCCCTGAATCATACCCTGGTTGATCAGTCTCTTGAAAGGTTCGTCCTTGCAAACCAATCCAAGATCAAACAAAAATTTATTCCAGAAACGGCTGTATATCAGATGGCCGGTAGCATGTTCGGTGCCTCCGACGTACAAGTCAACCTGCTCCCAGTAGTTATTGGCATCCTTGCTGACCAGTGCCTTGTCGTTGTGTGGGTCCATGTAGCGCAGGTAGTAGGCAGAGGATCCGGCAAAACCGGGCATGGTGTTGAGTTCCAGAGGGTAGCCGTCTCCCGTTTTCCAGTTTTTGGCATGTCCGAGCGGCGGTTCTCCGGTTTCTGTGGGGAGGAACTTGTCCACTTCTGGCAATTCCAATGGAAGCTTGCTTTCGTCCAGCATGTAGGGCATTCCATCCTTGTAATAAACAGGGAAAGGCTCCCCCCAATAGCGTTGACGGCTGAATATGGCGTCGCGCAAGCGGTAATTGATCTTTATGCGACCCAGATTGTTTTCCGTTACATAGCTTTTTGTTCTGGCGATGGCTTCTTTGACCGTCAGCCCGTTCAGAAAACCCGAATTCATCATGATACCTTCTTTCGCATCGAAGCTTTCCTGGCTGATATCCGCACCTTCAATCAGAGGAATGATAGGCAGGTTGAAATGCCTGGCGAAAGCATAGTCCCTGGAATCGTGGGCAGGAACAGCCATGATGGCTCCTGTTCCGTAACCAGCCAGGACGTAATCACTAATCCAGACAGGAATGGGCTCTTTATTGAAAGGATTGATGGCATAGGCTCCGGAGAATACCCCTGAAACCTTTCTGTCTGCGATGCGTTCGCGCTCTGTTCGCTTTTTGGTGTTCAGGATATAGGCATCCACTTCTGCTTTTTGTTCCGCTGTTGTCAGTTGTGCGACCAGTTCGCTTTCCGGGGCCAGTACCATGAAGGTCACCCCGAAAACCGTATCTGCCCGGGTGGTGAATACAGTGAAATCGATATCGGAGTCCTGTACCTTGAATTTCAGTTCTGTACCTTCGCTTCGTCCGATCCAGTTTCGCTGTGTCTCTTTCAGGGAATCGGTCCAGTCGATATGGTCCAGTCCGTCCAACAGTCTCTGGGCATAGGCGGATATGCGCAGGCACCATTGGCGCATGACCTTTTGCTCAACAGGATAGCCTCCACGCAGGGAAAGCCCTTCGCTGACTTCATCGTTGGCGAGTACGGTTCCAAGCTTGGGACACCAGTTCACCATGGAGTCGCCCAAATAGGCAATACGGTAATTCATCAGCAGTTCCTGCTGTTCTTTGAGACTTTTGGTTTTCCATTCTTCGGCGGTGAAGGCCCATTCTTCGGTACAAGCAACGTCTAGCAAATTTTTGTGTTCGTTGTCGGCAAAACTTCCGTTTTTCTCGAAAGCCTTGATTAGTTCGGAGATCGGGAGAGCCTTGGCTGCTTTGTGGTCGTAATAACTGTTGAACATTTGGATAAATGCCCATTGAGTCCATTTGTAGTATTCGGGTTCGCAGGTTCGGACTTCGCGATCCCAGTCGAAGCAAAAGCCGATCTTATCGAGCTGTTCACGGTAGCGGGCTATATTCTTGGCCGTTGTGATGGCGGGATGTTGACCTGTTTGGATGGCATATTGTTCGGCTGGCAGACCATAGGCATCGTATCCCATGGGGTGCAGAACATTGAATCCCTGTAGGCGTTTGTGTCTGGCGAAAATATCAGAAGCGATATAACCCAGCGGATGTCCTACGTGCAAACCTGCCCCGGATGGGTAGGGAAACATGTCAAGAACATAGTACTTGGGTTTAGAACAGTCTTCTTTTACTTTATAGGTCTTATTTGCCTTCCAGGCTGCCTGCCATTTTTGTTCAATGGCCTTAAAATTATATTCCATTTGGTCCTAAAAATAAATGCGATACATAAATTGGCGCAAAGTTAATCATTTGAAGGGAACCTGCCTTACAAAATAAAAAAAGAAAATCGGGTGTCTTTTCCTGCCAGGTTTCTGACAAAGCAGATTCTAATGTATTTTATTGGAGCTTAGGGAATACTCTAATCAAAAAAGAATTATTTTTGCAATGCCGTTGCAGAACAAACAATTTGAAGTGTTTTCGGGTTGTTGAAAGAACGGCTCAAATAGAAATTATGGTAAAAAAGTATGATTATTTGGTGATCGGTTCAGGTCTGGCAGGCATGAGCTTTGCACTCAAAGTGGCAGGTAAAGGTCAAGTGGCACTTTGCTGCAAAACCGGGCTTGAAGAAGCCAATACCAATTTGGCACAAGGTGGCATCGCGTCTGTCACAAAAACCACCGATGAGTTTGAGAAACATATCGAAGATACGTTGATTGCAGGAGATGGAGTCTGTGACCGTGCGGTGGTTGAAAAGGTTGTCAAGGAAGCTCCGGGCCAGATTCGGGAACTGATAAATTGGGGGGTGGATTTTGACAAGGATGAGAAAGGCCGTTTCGATCTGCATCGCGAGGGAGGTCATTCGGACTTCCGCATTCTCCACCACAAGGATTCGACGGGGGCGGAAATCCAGAAAAGCCTTATTAAGCGCGTAAAAGAACACCCCAATATTCATGTTTTTGACCAGCATTTTGCCATTGAGATACTGACTCAGCATCATCTGGGCCAGAACGTGACCCGACATTCGGACAACATCGAATGTTACGGGGCTTACGTGCTTGATATGAAAACCCGAAAGATTCATACTTTTCTGGCAAAAGTGACCATGGTTGCCACCGGAGGCATCGGCAATATCTACCAGGTTACGACCAATCCTTCCATTGCCACCGGTGATGGTATTGCCATGGTTTACCGAGCTAAGGGGCAGGTAAGTGGAATGGAGTTCATTCAATTTCATCCAACATCCTTGTATAATCCAGGTACCAGACCTTCTTTCCTTATTACGGAAGCGATGCGTGGTTATGGTGCAGTTCTGCGTACGCAGGATGGCGAGGAGTTTATGCAAAAATACGACAAACGTCTCTCGCTTGCTCCAAGAGATATTGTGGCCCGTGCTATTGACACGGAGATGAAGACCAGAGGAGAAGAGTTCGTCTATCTGGATGCAACCCACAAGGATGCAGAAACGACCAAAGAACAATATCCGATGATTTATGAACATTGTCTTAAACTGGGTATTGATATTACGAAAGATTACATTCCTGTAGTCCCTGCCGCTCACTACCTTTGCGGCGGTATTAAGGTGGATTTGAATGCCATGACTTCCATCAAACGTCTGTATGCTGCCGGTGAATGTTCCTGCACGGGGCTCCACGGTGCGAACCGACTGGCTTCCAATTCTCTGATTGAAGCCATTGTTTATGCCGATGCAGCGGCCAGAAGTGCTCTTTCTGTCATTGATACGCTTGGTTTTGAAGAACGTATTCCACTCTGGAACGATGAAGGAACCAGGCTCCCCGAAGAAATGGTCTTGATCACGCAGAGCAGAAAGGAAGTAGAACAAATCATGACCACCTATGTGGGAATCGTACGTTCCAATCTCCGTTTGAAAAGAGCTATGGACAGGTTGGACATTCTCTACAAGGAAACGGAGAGATTATTTGCCCGTTCTGTGGTTTCCAAGGAAATCTGTGAATTGAGAAACATCATCAATACGGCGTATCTGGTCATTAAGCAGGCGCAGGAAAGAAAGGAGAGCAGAGGGTTGCATTATACGCTGGATTATCCCAATAAAAACCCGCTGTAAATCGAAATTTGTTTTCATATTGCCATTCCTTCGCCTGTCTTTTCATTTACGAGACTTCCTGTTAGGGGAAACGGGCAAAAACAAGGTTTGCTGGCGTTTTAGCTGTATAGAGAAAGGCTGTTCAAACAATGCTTGAACAGCCTTTCTTGTATGGGATTTTTTTTAATCTTTATCGTAGAGGTCTTTCATAACCAATCCAGCCAAAGTGAATCCAAAGATGCCGGTAATATGGGCAACGGTACCGTTGATTGCCGCTTTCTTGCTGCACCATTCGTGATTGGCCAGTTCTGGATCGCCTTGGTCCAGGTTATCTTTCGGACAAAGGCATTTTGCTGTTCCACAAGATTTGTTGACACCTTTGTTTTTTAGAACTTCTTCACTGTATACGCACTGGAATTTTTTTGCCGGCATTTCTCCTTTTCTGAGGATTCGCCGTATGCATGCGGCCAGTGGGTCTCCTTTAACTTTCCAGAATTCAGCAACCTGGATTTTTGTCGGATCGATCTTGAGTGCGGCACCCATGGATGAAAGGAAGACGGCTTCGGTGCGGGTAGCAGCCTGAATCAAGTCTACTTTGTTGCTTAGGCTGTCAATAGCGTCGATGATGTAATCGTACTCGTCCAGTTTGAAAGAATCGCGGTTCTCTGCATGGTATATTTTCTGGATAGCCGAGATTTCAGCATTGGGATTGATTTCCAGTAAGCGTTTTTTCAACGCGTCGGTTTTGACTTCACCCACTGTTGTCATTGTGGCGTGTAGTTGTCTGTTTACGTTGGTGATACAAATCCGGTCTGAGTCCACGATGGTGAGGTACCTGATTCCGCTGCGTATAAGGCTTTCTGCGCACCAACTTCCTACACCTCCTATGCCAAAAATAATGACTTTTGCCGATGCTATCCGTTGCATCTTTTCTTGTCCGTACAGTAATTCCGTCCGATGAAAGATCCCTTGTTCCAATCCCATTGTTTCTTGTTTCCTTAAAATGATGATCAATCGATTTTGACCTTGTGAGCTGCGTTTTCTGCAAGGATTCTGGCCTGATCGGTGGTTTCGGCGGTGGAAAGCGCAACTCCCATGCGTCTTCCGGCTTTACAAAGCGGCTTACCGAAAAGACGGATCTTGGTGTCGGAAACCTGGATGGCTTCGGTGATATCAAAAACGGGATTCCATTTCTCTTCAGTGGCTTTCACGACATGAGAAGCTCCCGGTGTCAACAGTTTGATGTCGACAGGCAAGCCAAGGATGGCACGGACATGGAGCTCAAATTCGGACATGACTTGGGTGACCATGGTCACCATACCTGTATCGTGGGGACGTGGAGAAACTTCGGAGAAGATAACTTTTCCATTTTTGATGAACAGTTCAACTCCGAAAAGACCATAGCCTCCAAGGGCATCGGTTACTTTCCTGGCTACATCCTGAGCCTGTTCCAGAGTATCCTGGGACATGGCGCAAGGTTGCCAGCTTTCGTGGTAATCACCGTTGATCTGAATGTGTCCGATGGGAGCGCATAATTTAGTGCCGAAAGCGGTACGTACGGTAAGCAGGGTGATCTCGTAATCAAATTTTATGAATTCTTCCACAATAATGCTGGAACCTGTTCCACGAGCTGCTTCATTGGCATAATGGAAAGCTTTTTCAATATCGTTCTCACTTTTGATGGTGCTCTGGCCTTTGCCGGAAGAGGACATGATGGGTTTGGTTACGCATGGGATTCCGATTTCCTTGACTGCTGCGATGAATTCCTCGAGCGTTTCTGCGAAAAGATATTTGGCGGTAGGCAGTTGAAGGGTTTCTGCAGCCAGTCGACGAATACCTTCGCGGTTCATGGTTAGTTTAGTCGCGTTGGCGGTTGGTATCACATGAAAACCTTCTTTTTCCATTGCAACAAGAGTGTCGGTGTTGATGGCTTCGATTTCCGGTACAATCAGATTGGGATTTTCCCGTTCGATAACTGCCCTGAGGGCTTTCCCATTTTTCATGTCGATGACATGACTGCGGTGTGCCACTTGCATGGCTGGTGCGTTTTCATAGGAATCGACGGCTATGGTTTCTACTCCCAGTCTTTGGGCTTCAATCACCATTTCTTTGCACAGTTCCCCACTTCCAAGAAAAAGTATTTTGGTGGCACTTTGCTGAAGGGCCGTTCCGATTTTGTTGGTTGTCATAGTTTAAGCTTTTTTCGATGCCGCAAAGTTACAAAAAAAGTGTAAAGCAGGAAGTCTGTGATCTGGGCATAAAAAAAGGTCTTTGCAACAATATTTGCAGAGACCTTTTTTTAGAGCAAGGATTGATCGTTTATTTATTTTCTGGCATCAGGAGCATTTCTATGCAATTGTTTTGTTCCAAGATGGCCTTGGCTGTTGCTTTGATTTTTTCAGAGTCAATCTTGTTGACAATGTTTTCATAATCAGCCTTAATATTCAGATTTTCCCTGTAATAAGAGGAGATGGTGCTCACCCACCAGTTGTTTTCGGTGAGATCTTCGTTGTATTGTTTGATCAGATTTAGTTTGACTTTGTTCAGATCTTCGGCTTTTGGACCGTTTTCGGCGATCGTCTGAATCTCTTTATGGGCGATGTCAAGCATTTTTTTATAGATCTTTGGATCGGTGTCGAACTGGATACCGAGTGTGGCAGTTTCTACCGGCCTTTTGGAAAGGAATCCGCCAACTCCGACACCATAGGATCCTCCTTCTTCCTCACGTATAGTCGCCGTATAGCGTAAACGAAGCAGGTTTCCCAACGTGTTCATAACGACCTGATTTTCGAGATTGTATGGCATATCGATGGTGTATCTGATATAGTTGGTTGTTTTACTTACCTTGAGTGGTTTTTCTAATTCCTTATAGATTTGCCCTTTTTGTATGCGAATGTTGTTGTCTTTCCAGTTTTCGAGTTTCTTGTTGGTTTTGAGACTTCCCAGATACAGCTCAATCAAAGGTCTGAACGTCTTTTCTTCTAGATTTCCGACAAAAATGAAAGTGAAATCGGCAGGATTGGCAAAGCGATCCTTGTAAATGCGCATGATGCTAGGGTAGTCTGTTTTTTTGAGATTTTCCATATTGCTCAAGAGAACCCTGGGATTATTTCCGTAGACGGTCGTAGTGATGGAGTCGTAATAGGCATTTTCTGGGTTGAGGGCTGCATTTTCAAGATAGGTTTTCATGGATTTCATGACATACTGATAGGCATTCTCGTCTTCGCGCGGAGCTGTAAAGTTCAGGTTTGTCAGCTGTAACAAAGTTCCCAGATCCTTTACGGATGAAGTTCCCCAGAAGCTTTCGTCGTATTCGCTGATGCTTGGGCTGACGTTGGCAATCTTGCCCGTCAGTTTTTTGCGAAGTTCGGACTGATTGAATGTGCCTAGTCCGCTTTGTCTGATGACAGCAGTCGCATACATTGCAGAAGGTAAATCTTCCTGTTGTAAAAGACTCTTACCTCCGTCACTCCATGCAAACATCAACATTTCGTCTTCCTTGAATTTGGTCGGTTTGAAAATGACTTTGATGCCATTGGACAAAATCCATTCTGTCGTTCCCAGTGTTTCGTTGGGATAGGCCTTCTTGATTTTGCCGGGTTTCAGTTTCTTTGCAATGAGCGGTTCGTTGGAGACATTATCCTGATAAGCTTTGATCTCGGTGGTTCTGGTAGCCATGAGCTCTTGCTTTAATTCATCGTTGGTAGGGTAGGTCAGACCTTCTTTTTCAGGCCCGGCCATTGTATAGATGATGTTTTTTTCACCTAAAAAACTCTTGGCAACCTGGTTGACCATATCAATGTTGATGGAGGGTAAATTTTCTGACAGAAACCGATATTCCCATTCAATGCCTGGTATGGGCTCTGCCGATAGAAAATTACGGGCGTATTCTCTGGTCAGGTTGTTGTTTTTTCTCTGGTTGCGTTCATTGTATGCTTTTTCATAGTTGCTGAGCATATTTGTCTTGGCACGCTCCAGTTCGGACTCCGTGAATCCGTAGCGCCTAATTTTTTCGGCTTCCTTGAGCAGTCTTTCCCTTGCCGTTTTCTCCTTGCCTGATACGGGGGTACAGCTAAAGCTGAAGGTGTCTTTGGTCCTGGTCAAGCCCGATATGTATGCATAGGAACCGGTGAATGGGGTTTCCGGTTCCTGCTTTATTTCGTTCAACCGCATATTTGCCATGGAGGTGATCAGGCTGCTCACCTGATCGAGCATGTAGCCCTGAACGGTAAGCCTGACCGTATCCGGTATGGCATCGTGCTTGAAATCGAGGCTTATATCTGTTGTTTCCAGTTCAGGATCGGTGAAGACACCGACAATGGGTTCGTCGTTGTCTGGAACCGGATAAAAAATACGTTTGGCAGGATTTACCGGAGCAAGAATGTCGGAGAATAGATCCTTGATTTTGGATTCAACCTTTGCGACATCAATGTCTCCGACGATAATGATGGCCTGAAGATCTGGTCTGTACCATTTTTTGTAGTAGTTTCTGAGTGTTTGGTAAGGGAAATTATTGATGATGGCGGTATCACCTATGACATCACGTTTGGCATATTGTGAACCGGCCAATGTTACTTTTCTGGAGGCGTCCGCAACCCTGCTGTATGCACTTTGACGAGTTCGCCATTCTTCGCGTATGACACCTCTTTCCTTATCAATTTCCTTGTCTTCCAGTAAAAGGAAGCTGGACCAGTCGTGCAAGACCAGCAAGGCGGAATCGATAACCACTCCACGGGTGGTAGGCACTTCGGAAAGATTGTATACGGTTTCGTCCAGTGAAGTATAGGCATTGATATTTTGTCCGAATTTGACTCCGACGGTCTCAAAGTAGTTCAAAAGACTATTGCCAGGAAAGTGCTTTGTACCATTGAAAGCCATATGTTCCAAAAAATGGGCCAGACCATTTTGAGAATCTTCTTCCAGAATGGCTCCTACGTTTTGAGCAATGTAAAATTCGGCTCTTTCTTTCGGCTGCTCGTTGTGCCGGATGTAATAGGTCAAACCGTTGCTGAGCTTTCCATAACGAATGGCTGTGTCCATAGGCATTGGTTGAAGGCCCTGAGCCTGTGCCACAAAAGGAATGATGAATAAAATGACAAATAGAACTTTAAAGTTTTTCATACTTTCCTGTTTTGAATTAATATTTAATTAATAGAGCAAAAATAGTTATTATATTTAAAAATTGTTTTTTATAAGCTAAAAATATCGGGTGCTCTCATTATAAATGAGAATATTGTCTCTTTTTTTTATCTTTGTCGTTTTAAACGAAATCACTTGAAGCAAGCATGTCGACGCGTTTTATCTGTTGGGGTGCATGGGCGTTGTATGTGTTACTGTCTATAAATTAAAACTTTACTTATGAAAAATTTCAAGCTCGCGAATAATCTGTCAGGCTGGATTGCTTTTGCAATTGCCGCAGTGACGTATTTATTGACGATTGAGCCTACCGCAAGCTTCTGGGATTGCGGAGAATTTATTTCAACTGCCTATAAACTGGACGTAGGACATCCCCCCGGAGCTCCTTTTTTCATGATCATTGGCCGTTTCTTTGCCAATTTTGCTTCAGATCCCACGACAGTGGCCAAGATGATCAATTCCATGTCTGCTTTGTTCAGCGCATTGACCATTCTTTTCCTGTTCTGGACCATTACACACCTTGCACGGAAGATTGTCCCCAAGGATGAAAAGAATATGACGACCGGTGAGATCATCACCATTTTGGGTGCCGGTTTTGTCGGAGCTCTGGGATATACATTCTCTGATACTTTCTGGTTCTCTGCCGTCGAAGGTGAAGTTTACGGTTTCTCCTCCTTGTTTACAGCTGTCGTCTTTTGGGCTATGCTGAAATGGGAAGATGCAGCCGATGAACCTCATTCAGACCGTTGGATCATTTTTATAGCTTACCTGATGGGTCTTTCCATTGGTGTTCACCTTTTGAACCTTTTGTGTATTCCGGCCATCGTGCTTGTTTACTATTTCAAGAAGTCTGAAAAAGTTACCGCCAAAGGTTCCTTATTGGTTTTGCTCGGCTCTGTGGCTCTCATAGCCATTGTACTTTATGGCATTGTACCTGGTTTCGTGAATATGGCAGGTTGGTTTGACCTGCTTTTTGTGAATGTGCTTGGCTTCTCGTTCAACACTGGTGCTATTGTGTATGTGGTGCTGATGATAGGAGTTATTTGCTGGGGCCTTTATGAAACGTTCTCGGGTAAGAATGAGATGCGCATGAAAATTGCTTTTTGCACCAACCTTATTCTGGTCGGTATTCCTTTTTTCGGTAATAGTGTTTTTGTATGGGTTGTACTTTGTGCAGTCGTAGCTGCACTCTCTTTCCTTTGGAAAGGCATGAACCCGAAACTCATGAATACGGTTTTGCTTTCTCTCATGGTAATGTTGATCGGTTATTCCACATATGGGGTTACCGTGATTCGCTCCTGTGCCCAGCCTCCAATGGACCAGAACTCTCCAAACAACATGTTTACGCTCGAACGGTATTTGAACCGTGAACAATATGGTGAGACTCCGTTGATTTATGGTGAGACCTTTGCCTCGGATGTCGCCTGGGTGGCAGATGGAGACAACTGTACTCCCGTGTATAAAAAAGGAGCTCCTATCTGGAATCCAAAAGCAAAGAAATCCGCCGATGAAAAGGACAAATACGTCATCTCCGGATATAATGAGAAGCCTCAGATGCAGGAAGAATGCAATATGTTCTTCCCTCGTATGTACAGCAGAAACCCTGAGCATATTGAGGCTTACAAGAGTTGGAGTAATTTCAAGGGGCAGACGGTTACTTTTGACCATTGCGGTCAAATGCAGTCGGTTCAAAAGCCAACCATGGCTGAGAATCTACGTTTCATTTTCTCCTATCAGGTCAATTTCATGTACTGGAGATATTTTATGTGGAACTTTTCTGGTCGTCAGAATGATATTCAGGGACATGGGGAAATAGAAAACGGGAACTGGATAACCGGCTTTAACTTCATAGATAAGGCTTTGGTTGGCGATCAGTCTCACCTCTCTTCTGAAATGGAAAACAACAAAGGCCATAACAAATATTACATGCTGCCGTTGCTGTTGGGACTTATTGGTCTTTTATACCAGGCCTCGGCAGGAGACAAGGGCATTCAGGGCTTCTGGGTTACATTTTTTCTTTTCTTCATGACAGGTCTGGCCATTGTGCTCTATCTGAACCAAACACCTTACCAGCCACGCGAAAGGGATTATGCCTATGCCGGATCTTTCTATGCTTTTGCCATTTGGATCGGCCTTGGTGTCCCGGCCATTGTGCAGCTGTTCAAGAAATTCTTGCCGGAAACTCCTGCAGCCATTGCTGTTTCCCTGCTTTGCCTGTATGCTCCGACATTGATGGCTATGGAAAACTGGGATGACCATGATCGCTCAAACCGTTACACCTGCCGTGATTTTGCCTACAATTACCTGACTTCCTGTGATAAGGATGGAGTCATTTTTACCAATGGCGACAACGATACTTTCCCTCTTTGGTACATCCAGGAAGTGGAAGGTTACAGAACCGATGTTCGTGTCTGCAACCTGAGTTATTTCCAGACAGACTGGTATGTCAATCAAATGCGCAGGCCATACTATGAATCCAAAGCATTGCCCATTAAATGGACAAAGGAGATGTATTCGAACGGCAAACGCGATATCGGTCGTATTTTCAAACTGACCGATGATTCCATCAGTCTGGATATGGCCATGCAATGGCTTGAAACCGATGACAAGCGTTTCAAGAGGATTCCTGGATACGACGAAGATGTGGATTTCATTCCGTCCAACAAGATCTATATGAATATAAATAAGGATCAGGTAATCAAAAACAATTACCTTGAACCCAAGTTTACCGATAAAATTGCTTCACAGCTGAATATTAATCTTGGTGACAAATCTTATTTGGGCAAACAGGAAATGATGATTCTGGAAATGCTTCAGGAAAATAAGTGGAAACGCCCATTGTATTATGCCGTCACTGTGAGCGATGACCAGTTCCTTGGCCTGAAGAGTTCGTTCCTGCATGAAGGGTTGGCTTATAAGATCACGCCGATGAAGAGTGTTACCGGTGAGCCTATTGTTAATACGGACAAAATGTATGACCTCATGGTCAATAAATTCCGTTGGGGTAATATTCAAGATCCGAAAGTCTATTTGGATGAGAATAACCTGAGAATGTGCCGTACCCATCGTGCGATGTTCGCCAGTCTGGTTGTCGCTCTTTACGACGAGGGTAAGTTTGACAAGGCGGAAAAGGCCATTGATTATTGTTTGAAGGTTATTCCTATGAACACGGTCCCTGGCAATTATCACAATGTGCAGATGGCTGGGATTTACTATAGGCTTGGAAAGCCGAAAAAGGCTTTCGCCGTTCTCAAACATTGCGCGGATATGTGCATTGAAAATCTGGAATGGGCTTACTCTCTGAATCCTCAGCAGTATCAATCCGCCAATTCACTGGTTAGCTCGAACCTCTATACTTTGCAAGAAATTGTAACTATTTTGAATCAGTTTGACAAGGCACATTTGCAACCCTATATGAATGCATTCCAAAAGCATGTTCAACCCTATCAGCAATTTTCAGCTATGAGAAATGCCGCCCGAAATAACCAGTAAAGTTCATGTGGATTGAACAACTTCCTAGATTCATGCGTGCCATTTATCCACTTGCAACGTGGAGAATGAGCAGTCATGAAAAAGTAATATATCTCACTTTTGATGATGGTCCAATACCCGAGGTAACCCCTTGGGTATTGGATATTCTGGATAAATACAATATAAAGGCGACGTTTTTTTGTGTGGGCGAGAATGTGATGCGTTATCCTGATTTGTATCAGGAACTCCACCGAAGGGGGCATCGTACCGGAAACCATACGTATAATCATATGAGAGGCTTTACGACCACCTCAAAGACGTATATGGCCAATGTTGAAAAGGCTGCCCAGTATATAGACAGTGATTTGTTTCGCCCGCCACATGGTGGGCTGCGCAAGTTTCAGTATTGGGAAGTCCGGATGAAATACAAGGTGATTTTATGGGATGTCATTTCCCGGGATTATGACAAGGATGTGCCTGAAGCTAAGGTTTTAAGAATTGTCAAGAAATATACCCGGAACGGCTCTATCATCGTATTTCATGATTCTTTAAAAGCTGAGCGCAACATGCGCTATGCTATGCCCAGGGCGGTAGAGTATCTTTTGCAGCAGGGCTATGAGTTCAGAACCCTTTAGCTTTCAAACTCTTTTTTACAATAGCAACCTCCTGGAAGGGGGTTTATGAGCCCTTTCATCTCAAGCAGCATCAGGATGGAAAGTAGATCCCCGATCTTAAGGTTCATCTCGATGCTAAGCTGGTTGTTCGTGTATTTTTCCCCCGTTTCCATGAAATGGTACAACCTTTCTTCTAATGGGCTTAACTCAGGAAAGAGTTCTGTCTGTTTCTTTTTTGCCTTTTTGGGCAACTCCCAATTCATTTCCTTTATGACGTCTTCGGCTGATTCGATAAGGCCGGCCACCTGCTTTTTGATGAGAAGGTTGCAGCCTCTGGATCGTTCATCGCATTTTCGTCCCGGAAAAGCAAAGACATCCCTGCTGTAATCAGCCGCCATGTGTGCTGTAATAAGTGACCCTCCCTTATCGGCTGACTCTACCACGATGCAGGCGTCACACAAACCGGCCACTATCCTGTTCCTTTGTACAAACCGCCAAGGTTCGGAAGGTACTCCCCAGGCCAATTCGGTGATCAGAGACCCATTTTCGAGCATTTTTGAAGCTGTTGTACGATGCATGGCCGGATACACTTCGTGAAGGCCATGAGCAAGTACGGCTGCTGTGTTAAGACCATATTCCATGGCCGCTTTGTGAGCACAGATATCTATACCGTATGCAAGTCCACTAACAATGACCATGTCAGGAAAAGCAACAGCAAAGTCCTTTACCAGATGTTCGGCCAGGCTTCTGCCGTAGGCTGTGGCATTACGAGTTCCCACTATAGCGATCATTTTACTGGCGTTCAGATCGCTTATTCCCTTGCTGTATAAAACGATGGGTGCATCCGGGCAAGTCCGAAGCCTGACCGGATAATCCTCGTCATCAATAAATCTGACCTGGATATTGTTTGACCGGATATTCTTTAGTTCCTTATCTGCCATCTGCAGCGCATGGCCATGAAGAATTTCTTGCTGAATCTTTGGGTTGATGTCATTGAATAGTTCCGGCTTTTCTCCCGAGAACAAGGCTTTTGCCGATCCAAAATGATCCAGGAGTAGTCTAGCATCCACAGGGTTTAGACCAGGAATAAGTGCAAGTGCTATCTTGTAGCGTAAGGCTTCCTCCATCATACGTTCAATCTTCCTTTTGACCAAAAATAGCGTCCAAAGGTTTGTAGTCAGTCAGCTTCCCGTTGACTATAGATACGGAATCAACTTTACCCCGAACCACTACCTTATGGTCAGGAAGCCTGAGGATGTCCTGAACGAAAACCCATCGTATACCTTCTTTTTTCATGGAGACGGTTACGATAAAATCATCCCCGCTTTTCAGCGGAGTCTTGAAGGCCATTTCAATGCGGGCAACTACAAAATCGACTCCCTGGTCGTGTAGGCCGGAGAAACTGATGCCAAGCGTTTTGATGTATTCATGCCTGGCGTGTTCCAGATAATGCTGGTAATTGGCATTGTTAACTATTCCCTGAAGGTCGCATTCGTAATCGCGTACGCGGAATTGCACACTGTATTTTTCCATATTGAATTGAATCCTTTGTGGCAAATGTAATTATATTATTAATAAATAGAAAATAAAATACAAATAAAAAGATCACATAAACGTTTTTTCAGCATCCACCAATTTGTAAAGCTTATCCGAAGGGCGGATTTTTTCCTGGATAGGAATGGAAATATGGTCTCCTTTTACTGCTTTTTCCACTGTTTTGAGGTCTACGCGTATTTCCTGGACCGTTGTTTCCACAGCACCGGTTGTCGGACCTGTAATCAGAATTTCATCACCAACGGTCAAATCCTGACTTTCAATAAGAAATTCAGCCACTCCGAGTTTGGAATAATACTTGATGCCTTTTCCTATCAGAATCTTTCGTTTGGTAGCGGAGGATCCGTATTTGTGTGTCCACTCACCGAGACGCTGTCCCAGATAATAGCCGTCCCAAAATCCCCTGTTAAAGACCGTGGCCAGCTTTTCGTCCCAGTCTCTGATCTTTTCTTCGGTGAATGTATTGGAAAGTTGTGATTCGATGGCTTCACGGTAACATGTCACTACGGTCTTAACGTATTCGGCACCTCTGGCGCGGCCTTCAATCTTGAAAACACGTACACCAGCATCCATCATTTTGTTCATGAAATGGATGGTTTTCAGATCTTTTGGAGAGAGTATGTATTGGTTGTCAATATCCAGTTCAACGTTGGTCTCCTTGTCTTTGACCGTGTAACTACGTCTGCAGATCTGTACACAGGCTCCTCTGTTAGCAGAGGTATTGTATTCATGGAGGCTTAGGTAACATTTTCCGGATACCGCCATGCACAAGGCACCGTGGCAGAACATCTCGATGCGTACCAGCTTGCCTCTTGGCCCGCAAATGTTCTGTTCAACAATTTGATGGTGTATTTCTGCCACCTGGTCCAGACTGAGCTCGCGGGCCAAGACCACCACATCGGCAAACTGAGCGTAAAATTTGAGGGCTTCCACATTTGCAATGTTTAGTTGGGTGGAAAGGTGTATTTCCACGCCAACCTGTTTGGCATAAGACATGACGGAAACATCCCCGGCAATGATGGCACCGATTTCAGCATCTTTGGCTGCATTTACAATCTGTCGCATCAATTCCATATCCTGATCGTACATGACTGTGTTGACTGTCAAATAGCTCTTGACACCACGTTCCTTGCAAGCGGCAGCAATGGATTTTAAGTCTTGGATGGTAAAATTATTGGAAGACTTTGAGCGCATGTTCAGGTTCTCTATTCCAAAATAAACGGAGTCTGCCCCTGCCTGAAATGCTGCGGCCAAGGATTCATAAGAACCAGCCGGAGCCATAATTTCAAAATCCTTGCGATGAATATCTTTGTTTTGAAGCATTTTTAAAATCTTTAAATTGAGCGCAAAAGTACAACAAATGAACGAATTCTATGAACTCTCTGCTCCCCATTGGTTAAAAATCAATACTTTTGCAGCAAACTTTGGGTCTGGAAAAACTTCCTTCCCGAAAGGAGAACATTGGAATATGAAGATTGGAAACCTCGATTTAGGTAAGAATCCATTGTTGCTTGCGCCGATGGAAGATGTGACAGACCCGTCCTTCCGCTTGATGTGCAAACGGTTTGGAGCAGATATGGTATACACTGAATTTGTGTCGTCTGATGCATTGATCAGAAATGTCAACAAAACGCAGCAAAAGCTGCACATCAGTGATGACGAACGTCCTGTCGCCATTCAGATTTATGGAAAAGATCCGGAAGCCATGTCCGAGGCCGCTCAAATATGTGAAGCTGCCAATCCGGATATACTGGATATCAATTTTGGCTGTCCGGTAAAGAAAGTTGCAGGTAAGGGGGCAGGGGCCGGCATGCTTCGCGATGTTCCCAGGATGTTGGAAATAACCCGTAGGGTCGTGAATGCTGTTAAGATACCGGTAACAGTTAAAACGCGTTTAGGTTGGGATGACAATTCAAAAATCATCGTTGACTTGGCTGAATCTTTGCAGGATTGCGGCATTGCAGCTCTTGCCATTCATGGGCGCACGCGTGCCCAAATGTATACAGGCGAAGCTGACTGGTCATTGATAGGGGAGGTGAAAAACAACCAAAGAATGAGTATCCCTATTATTGGAAATGGTGACATCACGACTCCCGAGATCTGCAGGCAGCGTTTTGATGAAACAGGTGTAGATGCTGTAATGATAGGGCGTGCAACCATAGGGCATCCTTGGATTTTTGAAGAAATGAAATATTTTCTCAAACATGGCGAATCTATAGATTCTTTCTATGCGAATACGGATAAAAAAGAAGATATAAAGCCGTATTCGTTTGATTGGAAGCTTGATATTCTAAAACAACAAGTGAAACAAAGTGTGCGAAGGCTAGATGAGAGAATAGGTATAATCCATATTCGCAGGCATCTTGCTGCAACGCCCTTGTTTAAAGGTATTCCTAATTTTCGGGAAACCAGAATAGCAATGCTTCGCGCTGAGAACGTCCAGGAACTTTTTCGGATATTTGACTCTATTCCAAGATTATAAAAAGCAGAAGCCGTCACTAAAGTGACGGCTTCTGCAACGTTCTATCTTATTCGAATTGTCTTTTTCTGTTCAGGCCGGGTTGGTTAGTAGACGCTTTCTGCCACCCTTTTAACACTCTGGGTCGCCATCATTGAGTAAAAATGGATACTCGGTACCCCTTGCTCCTTCAAGTCCCTTGCCTGCAGCGTACACCACTCTACACCAACTTCCGTGGCTTCCGCATCCGTCTTGCACTTTGCCAGTTCGCTGGATAAGGCTTCAGGATAGTCAACGTGAAAAATCTTGGGCAGGGCTGTGAGCTGGCTCATGAGTGTGATGGGCTTGATGCCCGGAATGATGGGTACATGGATATCCGCTTCCCTACATTCTGCTACGAAATCAAAATATTTTTGATTGTCAAAAAACATCTGGGTCACCAGATAAGATGCACCAGCATCCACTTTCTGCTTTGCCCAGTAAAGGTCTGAAGCCATATTGGGTGCTTCTTCGTGCTTTTCCGGATAACAGGCCATTCCGTACGAGAAAGGTGCATCCTGTTTCTTCATTTTGGAACCGTCCAGAAAGAATCCCTGATTGAAGGCGTTTACTTGTTTCTGCAGGTCTGTTGCATGTTCATGTCCTGTGGGAATGAAAGACTTGTCATGCCTGGCTTTGTCACCTCTTAGTAACAGAAGATCCTGAATGCCCAGAAATTGAAGGTCCATGAGCACATATTCTGTTTCGCTTTCTGTAAAACCACTGCACAAAACATGCGGTACTACTGGAATCTTGTATTTATTTTGGATGGCAGCAGCAATGGCGACCGTCCCGGGTCGATGACGTTCAGCAACACGCTCAAAAAGTCCGTTGGGCAGTTCACGATAGACCATTTCGCTCCGATGGGTAGTGATGTTGATGTATTTGGGGTCAAATTCACGCAGTGTATCTATTGTTCTGTAGACACTATCGATGGAGTTCCCTTTCAACGGAGGCAGCAGTTCAAATGAAAATGCGGTGGTCTTGCTTTGAAGGATTTTGTCAATTACGCTCATACTTGTTTCTAATTATTTTCTTTTCAAAAGTTCGTCATAAGCCTTCTTGTCGTTCAGTATACGTAAGGCTTCTTTCAGGGATTCATTTTCTGTCCACATCACCTTGTAAAAATCGGCTGTTTTGCCAAAATCCCTGGCCATGTAGGCTTTCAGCTGTTTCATCAGGAGGGATTTGTCGGATTTTTTATCCTCGTCCTTGATGGTTATCTTTTCCGATTCGGCCATACGAATCATTTCATCTATCATGCTTTCGCTGATGTTGAATTTTTCGATGAACTGGTCCATGCTCGGGTATGCTGCTTTCAGTTCCGAACGGTGTTCGTCAATGTACTGAATGCTGAAGCGGTTCATGATGCCTGACGCTGCAAGGATTTTGTGCAACTCTGTATAACGTGTGGTGTCCATAGGTACGAATACATCCGGCATAATGCCTCCACCTCCGTAAATGGTACGTTTGTTTATCAGGGTGCTGGTTCTGAGGGAATCCGGGAAATGAATGCTGTCTGCATTGGACATCTCTCCTCGATTATACCGGTCAATCAAATCCTTGCTGTAATTCTCCGCATTTTCATACGGTTTCTGGATGAACCGTCCGCTTGGGGTGAAATAGCGGGCTACGGTCAACTTGAGCATGGATCCGTCGGAGAGAGGAAGCGGACGTTGTACTAGGCCTTTTCCAAAACTTCTGCGACCGATAATAACTCCTCTGTCCCAATCCTGAATGGCACCCGACAGAATTTCACTGGCAGAGGCGGAATACTCGTCAATAAGAATGACCAGTTTGCCCTTTTCAAAGCCGCCGCTCAAGGTCGCATTGTTTTGCTGGCGAGGACTGTGCAACCCTTCGGTGTAGACGATGCATTTGTTCTGGGAAAGAAATTCGTCGGCAAGGTCGATGGCAGCATTCATCAACCCACCGCCGTTGGATTCTAGGTCAAGGATGAGTTGTGTCATACCTTGTTTCTTTAAATTCGCAAAAGCCTCTTTGTATTCGTCGACAGTGGTCGCTCCAAAGCGGTTCAGGCGAATGTACCCTGTATTTTTATCCACCATAAAAGCTGCATCCAGACTGTAAATCGGAATTTTATCCCTGACGATGTTAAAGTCTCTCAACTCATTTAGTCCGCGGCGTTTGATGGAAACACAGACGGTGGTGCCTTTCGGCCCTTTCAGCCTTTTCATGATTTCTGTGTTGGCCATCTTGACTCCAGCTATGGGCTCTCCATTAACCTTGATGATGCGATCACCCGGCAGGAGCCCGATTTTTTGGGAGGGGCCTCCTGAAATGACTTCGACAATAAATAGAGTGTCGTTGAGCATGTTGAAAGAAATACCGATGCCATCAAAACCACCCATCAGCGGTTCGTTCATTTCTTTCACTTCGTCGGCAGTCATGTAGGCAGAATGCGGATCAAGATCCTTAATCATGGCACGCAAGCCTTCCTCCACCATTTTGTTCTCGTTTACATCGTCGACGTAAAGGTTTTTGATGGCGTACATAGCCATATTCATTTTCGTGGCTGCAGGAGAGTTGGTGTATTGCGCCTTTAGGGCAGGAGACAGGCATAATGCCCACGCAAAACATAGAATGATTTTTTTCATTATGTTATTTTTTCAAAAGTTCAATGATGGAAGAGGGGACAAATTCACGGACGTCCTGACCGTATTTGAGCAATTCACGTACCACATTAGACTGAATGCTTGAATACTCCGGCTCTGTAAAAAGGCAGACTGTGTCAATTTCCGATATTTTCTGGTTGACGTCGGAGAGCAACCGTTCATATTCGAAGTCGGTTAGGGTGCGGATTCCACGAAGAATGAATCCTGCATTCTTTCTACGGGCAAAGTCTACGGTCAGTCCTTCGTAGGAACAGACTTCAATTCTAGGCTCATTCTTGAAGCAGGCTCTGATCTGTTCCAATCTTTCTTCCAGAGTAAACATGGTACTTTTTGACTGGTTGATACCAATGGCGATAATGATGTGATCAAAGATGCGCAATCCGCGTCTCACCACGGAAGCATGTCCCAAAGTAAAGGGATCGAACGTTCCCGGAAATACAGCTGTTTTCATCTGTTATTATTTTTTGCCAGACATTGGTGGGGGCTTCGCAGCGACCATTCCAATGTTCCGGCGATTATAAGGCGGGATTCTTTCATTAGAGCGTTTCTTCGTCAACAACCAGGTTGTCGATAATGAAGTTCTGACGTTCCGATGTATTCTTGCCCATATAAAATTCCAACAAATCTTTCACCAGATCTTCTTTGCGTAAGGATACCCGATCCAGGCGAATGTCCTTCCCAATAAAATACTTGAATTCATCGGGAGAGATTTCTCCAAGACCTTTGAATCGGGTTATTTCAGGATTTGGACCGAGTGTACCGATGGCGTCAACCCGTTCCTCTTCGGTATAACAGTAACGAACCTCTTTCTTGTTCCTGACCCTGAACAAAGGAGTTTGCAGGATGTAAACGTGTCCCTTTTTGATAAGTTCGGGAAAAAACTGAAGAAAGAAGGTCATAAGCAGCAGGCGGATATGCATTCCGTCCACATCGGCATCGGTGGCGATGATGATTTTGCCGTATCTCAGGTCGTCAAGTCCATCCTCAATATTGAGAGCAGCCTGCAGCAAGTTGAATTCTTCGTTTTCATAAACAACCTTTTTGGTCATTCCAAAAGAGTTGAGTGGCTTTCCACGAAGGCTGAAAACAGCCTGGTAGTTGACATCCCGGCTTTTGGTGATGGAACCGCTTGCGGAATCTCCCTCCGTGATAAAGATACAGGTATCTTCCAGCATTTCCCCTTTGGTATCGTTAAAGTGGAAACGGCAATCACGTAGTTTCTTGTTGTGCAAGTTCGATTTTTTGGCGCGTTCCCGGGCCAGCTTCGTTACACCGGCTATGGCTTTACGCTCTTTTTCCGATTCCGCTATTTTCCGGAGCATGGCTTCGGCTACATCTCCGTTTCTGTGTAGGAAATTGTCCAGGTCGTTTTTCAGAAAGTCGCTGATGAATTTGGAGACTGATGGTCCTTCCGGTCCCATATCCCTGGATCCAAGCTTGGTTTTGGTCTGCGATTCAAAGACTGGCTCTTCCACCTTGATGCTGACAGCGGCGATAATACCCATGCGGATATCTGAATAGTCGTGGTTTTTGTTGTAGAACTCTTTGATGGTTCGCGATAGCGCTTCGCGAAAGGCGGACTGATGTGTGCCGCCTTGTGTCGTGTGCTGTCCGTTAACGAAAGAGTAATATTCTTCCCCGTATTGGTTTCCATGGGTGAAGGCCACTTCTATGTCTTCACCCGATAGGTGGATGATGGGGTATAAAGGTTCCGAAGTGATGTTTTCGTTGAGTAGGTCCACCAATCCGTTGCGGGAAAGGAATTTCTTTTCGTTGTAATAAATGACAAGCCCTGAATTGAGAAAAACATAATTTTTGATCAATGTCTCAATAAAGCCATCCTGATATTCGTAGTTTTGGAAGATGGTGCCGTCCGGAATGAATTCGATGAGAGTTCCGTTACTTTCGCTGGTAGCTTCCTTATGGGTGTTCTCGGTGATTACACCTCTGCAAAATTCCACACACTTAGTTTCGCCGTCGCGGAAACTCTGGATGCGGAAGTACGAGGAGAGGGCGTTGACGGCCTTAATGCCGACCCCATTCAATCCTACAGATTTCTTGAATGCTTTGGAGTCGTATTTGGCACCGGTATTCATTTTGGAGGAAACGTCCACTACTTTGCCAAGGGGTACGCCACGGCCGTGGTCACGTACCGAGACAAAACCTTCCTTTACGGTGACTTCTATGGTCTTGCCGAAGCCCATCATGAACTCATCGATGCTGTTGTCCAGGACTTCTTTGAGCAGGACGTAGATACCGTCATCCGCGGAGTTTCCGTCTCCCAGCTTTCCAATATACATACCGGGACGGCGACGGATATGTTCCTGCCATTCGAGCGTAATGATGTTATCCTCTTCGTAACTCCCGGTAAGGAGTGGCGTTGCGATCTTTTCTTCCATAAATTATTAAAATTTTTCTTGGATCGTTTCGCAAATGTACTAAGAAACTGGCTAAAAAAATACTGTCATTTTTTGAAAGTAACCTTTTTTTCTTTCTCTTAGCAGGTTTTAAAAGAAGATGTTCAAGTAAAAAGACAGCTGCTTTTTCAGGAAAAAGCAGCCGACCCTTTAAATATTTCTGATATAGACTCTGCGGGAGCGATGCTGACGTGAGCTGAACTCAGACCAAAGTACCTGAATGCGTCCGTTTTCTTCAAGTTCCGGATTGGTCTCGGCCAGCTTGTAGCCGTTCTTGATGAAAATGGGGATGAGGTCTGCGAATATTAAGGAGTTCAATCCTTTGCTTTGGTAGTCCGGATGGATACCCATGAGGTAGAGGTCTACGGTATCATTTTTGCGAAGTGCCTTAAGCAGATGGAGAAATCCAAAAGGAAAGATGTCGCCTTTCGTTTTTTGGAAAGCCTTGCTAAGGGATGGAATGGCTATGCCCATACCTACAACATTGTCGTCCATGTCAACGATGAGGCTGATAAGGTCGGCACGGGCAAAGGAAAGGTACATCTTGATGTAATATTGAACCTGCTTGTCATTCAGCGGAGCAAATCCATAAAGAACATTGTAGGTTTCATTCCAAAGTTTGAAGATCTTTTCACCGTATCTTTTGACCAGTTCCTTGGCTGTCTTGAACTTGACAGTATGGACGTTGTACTTCTGGGATACGATTGCGGCCATCCTGGTATATCTCTCGGGAATTTTGTCCGGGATGGTTATTTGGTATTCTTTCCAATCCACATCTTTTTTGAAACCGAGATTTTCCATGTGTGTTGGATAGTAGGGGTAATTATAGATGGTTGCAAAGGTTCCCATTTCATCAAAGCCGCTGACCAACATTCCTTCGTGGTCAAGATCTGTGAATCCCAGCGGTCCTTTGAGGGCGTTCATCCCTTTGGCTTTTGCCCAGCTTTCTACTGCTTCCAGAAGAGCTTTGGTGACTTCCTGATCGTCAATGACGTCAAACCAGCCGAATCTTGCGTGTTCCTGTTTCCACCATTTGTTGGTGTCGTGGTTGATTATACCGGCAATACGTCCGACAATTTCACCGTTGCGGATTGCTACAAATTTGACTTGTTCGCAGAAATCGAGAGCGGGATTCTTTTTAGGATCAAAAGTGTTGATTTCGTCGTAGGTAAGGGCAGGGACGTAACAAGGATTGTTTTCGTAAAGTTTTAGTGAAAATTTGATAAATGCTTTTAACTCTTTAGCTGTTTTAACCTCTTTAATTTCTAAACTCATGGCATGACTTAAGTTAAGTTTCAGAATATTCCTCTATGCAAAACGTTTCTTCTTTCTATAATACTGGCCAAAGATATAAAAAAAAGCCGTTGCTCTTTCGGCAACGGCTTTTTTTTGCGTTAATCTGACGATTAGCGTCTGATACCCAAGTCCTTGATCAAAGTACGATATTTTTCAATATCTTTTTCTTTGAGGTAATCAAGTAAACGACGACGCTTACCGATAATGGCCTTCAAGGCGCGTTCAGTGCTATGATCTTTGTGGTTTGACTTGAGGTGCTCAGTCAAATGGTTGATACGGTAGGAGAACAATGCTATCTGGGCCTCTGGAGAACCAGTGTCAGTGTTGGACTTCCCGTATTTACCGAAGATCTCTTGCTTTTTCTCTGGATTTAAATACATAAGAATTGATTTATTATTGTAATATCTAACAAATAAGGCCACAAAAGTAGAGAATGTTTTCGATAAAACAATGATTTTCTGCAAAAAAACCACTACTTTTGTTCCCGATTTGGTTTTATAGGTAAAAAAGAGTTAAAACAATAGGATGCAAGACATTAGAAACATCGCAATTATCGCTCACGTTGACCACGGGAAAACAACACTTGTTGACAAGATGCTGCTGGCCGGTCAATTGTTCAGAAGTAATGAAGCCGTCGGGGAGTTGATTCTCGACAATAACGAACTTGAACGTGAAAGAGGAATAACCATTCTTTCAAAAAACGTTTCCATTAATTACAAAGGAACAAAAATCAATATTATTGATACCCCAGGCCACGCTGACTTCGGTGGAGAAGTGGAACGTGTACTGAATATGGCGGATGGCGTGGTTTTGCTCGTTGACGCTTTTGAAGGGCCAATGCCCCAGACCCGTTTTGTGTTGCAGAAAGCACTTGAAATTGGCTTGAAACCAATTGTCTGCATTAATAAGGTGGATAAGCCCAACTGCCGTCCTGAAGAAGTTCAGGAAGCCGTTTTTGACTTGATGTTCAGTTTAAACGCTACCGAAGACCAACTTGATTTTCCTACCGCTTATGGCTCTGCCAAAAAAGGGTGGATGTCTGACGATTGGAAAAATGAAACAGACAACATTACCTATCTGCTCGATCTCATCATTAATAGCATTCCTGCTCCAACGCAAATGGAAGGTACGCCTCAAATGCTGGTGACTTCGCTGGATTTCTCTTCTTATGTAGGCCGTATAGCTGTAGGTCGTGTTCATCGTGGCACCTTCCGGGAAAATATGGATGTTAGCCTGATCAAGAGAGACGGTACCATTACAAAATGTCGTATTAAGGAATTGCATGAATTCGTCGGTTTCGGCCGTTCGCGCTGTGCAGAAATGAGTTCTGGCGATATTTGTGCCATGGTCGGTATAGAAGGTTTTGAAATCGGCGATACCGTAGCCGATGCTTTGGAACCGGAAGCATTGCAGCCAATTGCCATTGACGAGCCGACTATGAGTATGGTTTTTACCATCAACAACTCTCCGTTCTTTGGCAAGGATGGCAAGTTTGTTACCTCCCGCCACATCAACGACCGTTTGATGAAGGAGTTGGACAAAAACGTTGCCTTGCGTGTTGAAAAGAGCACGGATTCGGATATATGGACGGTTTATGGCCGTGGTGTATTGCATTTGTCCGTATTGATAGAAACGATGCGTCGTGAGGGATATGAGCTTCAGGTAGGCCAACCCCGTGTTATCATCAAGGAAATTGATGGTGTCAAGTGTGAGCCAATTGAAGAAATTACCATTAACTGTCCCGAAGAAACGGCAAGCAAAATGATTGATGCCGTGACTCGTCGAAAGGGCGAGCTGACCATGATGGAAACAAAAAATGAACGTGTTCACATGAACTTTACAATGCCTTCGCGTGGTATCATCGGCCTGCGTGGCGTACTTATGACCCTTTCTGCTGGTGAAGCAGTTGTTGCTCATCGTTTTATGGACTTTGAACCATATAAGGGCGAGATCGAGAGACGTGAAAATGGATCCATGATAGCCATTGAGACTGGCACTGCTGTTGCTTACGGTATGGACAAGCTGAAAGATCGCGGACGTTTCTTTATCTATCCTGGCGAAGACGTCTATGCCGGACAGGTTGTCGGCGAGAGTAGCAAGGAAGGTGATTTGGTCATCAATGTGAATAAGACCAAGAAGCTGACCAACGTCAGGGCTTCGGGTACGGATGAAAAAGCCACATTACCGCCACCTGTTGTTTTCTCGCTGGAAGAAGCTCTTGAATACATCAAGGAAGATGAATATGTGGAGGTTACTCCAAAGCACATGCGTATGCGCAAGATTATTCTGGATGAAACCGAACGCAAGCGCGTATCCAAGAAATGATGTTGATTTTACCCCTATAAGAATAAGGTGCTTCAAAAGAGCACCTTTTCTGTTTTTCATTAAAAGTTTGGTCTAGATTATTCTGTTTCTTTGAATCCTTCTTTGATCATCTTGGCTGCTTCGGACAGTTCGTCATACCATTCTTGTCCGAACTTTCTGATCAATGGCTCTTTCAAGAACTCATAGACGGGCAGTCCCAATTGTTGTCCGTAGAGTCTGGCTCCTGAGCAAATGGACCATTCTTGATAGTTCACCGCTGTGAAATCGGAAAACTTTTTGGTTCGAACAGGGTAAAGGTGGCAGGAAATGGGTTTCATGAATGAGATCTTGCCGGCTCGCCATGCTTTTTCGATAGCACAGTAACAGATGCCTTTCTCATCATAACAAGTAAACACACAGTCTTTTCCGTTTACGATGCTGGTCACCATTTCGCCGTCGTGGTCTGCATAAACGACCCCTTGTTTGTTGATGATCTCTCTGGCTTCGTCGGATAATTCTTCCCAGATGTGTGGCAGGGCGTTTTCAAGCTCTGCGATTTCGTCCAGTTCGACCGGTGCCCCAGAGTCTCCTTCTACACAGCAAATGCCCCGGCAATGGGCTAGGTTGCAGCAGAATTTCTGCTGGATCAGGTCGAGGCTAATTAATGTATCTTTTATCTGTAACATAAGTACGTTTGTCGATGTCGGTTGGCGTATAAGCAACTGATGACATCCCGGGAAGGAATGTCATCAGTTCTGTTTGGCAATGTATGTTGGTTTTAGTCTTCAATCAGGCATTTGCCCGTCATTTCAGCAGGCTGTTCAATGCCAAGGATGTGGCAGATGGAAGGTGCTACGTCTGCAAGGATACCATCAGCAACCTTCGCAGAGGTGTTGTTGGTGATGTATACGAAAGGAACAGGATTCAAGGAATGGGCCGTGTTGACGGAGCCGTCTTCATTCATGGCGTTGTCTGCATTTCCATGATCGGCAATGATGATGACCTCGTAATCTTTGGCTTTTGCGGCTTCAACCACTTTCCTTACATTTTCATCCACGGCAACCACCGCTTTCTGAATGGCTTCGTAAATACCGGTGTGACCAACCATGTCACCGTTAGCGAAGTTGACGGTGATGTAGTCGAATTTTTCAGTTTCAATGGCTTCTTTTAGTGCGTCGCCTACTTCATAAACACTCATTTCGGGTTTCAGGTCGTAAGTAGCAACTTTTGGAGAAGGGATCAGGATACGTTCTTCACCTTCAAAATTCTTTTCACGACCACCGGAAAAGAAGAATGTCACATGCGCATATTTTTCGGTTTCAGCGATACGAAGTTGCTTTAGCCCTGCATTCGCTACGATTTCTCCAAGGGTGTTCTGAACATTGTCCTTGTCGAAAAGGATATGCAGGCCGTTGAATTTTGCATCGTATGGAGTCATACAGAAATATTCCAATGGAATGGTTTTCATTCCTGCTTCTGGCATGTCTTGTTGAGTCAGTACGATGGTCAGCTCTTTGGCGCGGTCGTTTCTGTAATTGAAGAAAATGACAACATCACCTTCTTCGATTTTGGCGACCGGCTTACCATTGGCGTCCACATGGACGATGCCTTTGATAAATTCGTCGGTCACACCTGCGTCGTAAGAGTCCTGTACGGCTTGAATCATATCTGTTGAAGTGGTTCCTGTACCATGGACAAGCAGGTCGTAACTTTCCTTGACGCGTTCCCAGCGTTTGTCGCGATCCATGGCGTAATAGCGGCCAATAATGGAGGCAATGGCACCGGTGTTTTGGGCAAGATGTGTTTCCAGATTTTCAATAAAGCCTTTTCCACTGCGGGGGTCGGTATCGCGACCATCCATGAAACAGTGTACAAAAGATTTCTCAATGCCATATTCTTTGGATATTTCAATCAATTTAAAAAGATGTTCCAGAGAACTATGAACGCCGCCATCGGAAACAAGGCCCAGGAAATGGATCTGCTTATTGTTTTCTTTAGCATAAGTGTATGCGCGTACAATCTCAGGATTTTTCTGGATGGTGTTTTCTCGGCAAGCCTTGTTGATTTTGACAAGATCCTGATACACGACACGTCCGGCACCGATATTCAGGTGTCCTACTTCTGAGTTACCCATCTGACCATCAGGAAGTCCGACGTTTTCGCCGGAAGCTTGAAGTTGTGAGTGTGGATACTTTTCTAATAAGGAGTTCCAGTAAGGAGTGGGGGTGTTGAAAATAACGTCTTCTTTTCCGTGATGTCCCAGTCCCCAGCCGTCCAGGATCATCAACATAGCTTTTTTACTCATACCTAATGAACTATTATAATCTTAAATTGTTTTCTAAAAAGTTTTTATGCCGCAAAGATAGTTATTTTTGCTGAAATTCAGATTCAGTCAGCCAATGTCAATTTCCTTAGAAATACAATGGGAAAGAAAAGTCTCAGTATTAAAAAAAATCGTATTTTTGTCAAAAGACATTTAATATAATATATAAGTATTCATTTTAAAAATTATCATTATGAAAGGAACACGTTTATTGGTGGTTAGCTTATTGAGTGTATCATTGGTATTTTCAGGATGTAAATCCTGGTCTAACGCCGTTAAGGGTGGTACAATCGGTACAATAGCCGGTGCCGCAGTTGGCGCTGGTGTTGGGAAATTACTTGGAAATACAGCAGTAGGAGCAATAGCCGGTGCTGCAGTCGGTGGTACAACGGGAACCTTGATTGGAAAGAAAATGGATAAGCAGGCTGCAGAACTGGAAGCCCAACTGGGACAAAATGCAGAAGTCGAACGTATCGGTGAAGGCATCAAGGTTACTTTTGACTCTGGTATATTGTTCAATACAGGTAAGGCTGATTTGAGCACTTCTTCAAAGACGGCTTTGACTAAATTTGCCCAGACTTTGATTGATTATCCTGATACAAACGTCATGATTTACGGTCATACAGACAACACCGGTTCTGATGCCATCAACCAGCCACTTTCAGAAAACCGTGCAAATGCTGTAAAGAACTTCTTGGTTAACACAGGTGTAGGCTCATCACGTCTTACGACACAAGGAATGGGTTCTTCTTCTCCTGTCGCTTCCAACGATACTGAAGCCGGACGTACACAAAACCGCCGTGTTGAAATTGCTATCACAGCAAACGAAGCTATGTTGAAAAAAGCTCAGGCTGGCGAACTCTAAGCAAGGAACGATCTTTAAAGAAAAAAGCTGCTCTAAATATGGAGTGGCTTTTTTTTGTTGCAGGATGATCCATGAGAAACCCTTGCGCTCAATATGTATATTTTGTGGATTTTTTTTGTAAAAGTACTGAATATTTGTATCTTTGCGCTCGTTAAGAGGATGTGAGGGGAGCGGAGGTTCCCCTATTTTATTCTTTATACTGAAGGTTCGTTCTCAAAAATGCTTGCAGAAATGGAAATATGCAGTATGCCTTAACGACATAAAATACTATCAGATGATACAGAAAGACCTTGTAGTTCAGATTGTTGATGAATGGATGGAAAATACATCCTTTTTCCTGGTTGACGTGAAGATCAACAAGGAAAATGAAATATTCATTGAATTTGAATCGGAATCCGACGATATCAACATTGATGACTGCGTCGACTTGAGCAAGTTTGTGGAATCAAAACTGGACCGAGAAAAAGAAGATTTTGCCTTAGAAGTGGGATCCGCAGGCTTAGGGCAGCCCTTCAAAGTCCTGAAACAGTACGAAATTCATCTTGGTGACGAGGTTGAAATCGTGACAAAAGCCGGTAAAAAAGAGACCGGTATCTTAAAAAGCGTCGACGAGGATGGTTTTGTGTTGACCGTAAACCGGAAAGTAAAGCTCGAAGGCAGCAAGAAAACAATGAAAATGGACATTGATGAGACTTATCATCACATAGACATCAAATCTATAAAATATTTGATCCGTTTTTCCTGAAAAATCTAGAATATAAATATATCAAATCAACCAATGGCTAAGAAAGTTGAAACAATCAGTTTGATTGATACCTTTGCTGAATTCAAGGAATTGAAGAATATCGATCGTCCTACGATGGTGAGTGTGTTGGAAGAGTCTTTCCGTAATGTTTTGGCAAAAATGTTCGGAACAGACGAGAATTATGATGTCATCATCAATCCGGACAAAGGGGACTTTGAAATCTGGCGTAACCGTCAGATCGTAGAGGATGGTGCCCTTGAAGATGAAAATTTACAGATAACATTGAGTGAAGCCAAAAAAATCGATGCTGATTTCGAAGTAGGCGAAGATGTGACCGATGAAGTCCATTTTGCTGATTTCGGTCGTCGTGCCGTGTTGAATCTCCGCCAGACGCTGGCCTCAAAAATACTTGAACTTCAGAAAGACAGTCTTTACAACCGCTTTATTGATCGCGTTGGGCAAATAGTAAGTGCTGAGGTTTATCAAATCTGGAAAAAGGAAATCCTGTTGCTCGACGACGAAGGCAATGAAATGTTGCTTCCCAAGACGGAACAAATCCCTTCCGATTTCTATCGCAAGGGTGAAAGTGTTCGTGCCGTAGTGGAACGCGTGGAAAACAAGAGTAACAATCCTAAAATTATCCTTTCCCGAACATCTCCGGTCTTTTTGGAAAGGCTTTTTGAGCTGGAAGTCCCTGAAATTCACGAAGGCCTTATCCTGATCAAGAAAGTGGCCCGTATTCCCGGAGAAAGAGCCAAGGTTGCTGTTGAATCCTACGATGAAAGAATCGATCCGGTCGGTGCATGCGTCGGAGTGAAGGGAGCCCGTATTCATGGTATTGTCCGTGAGCTCCGCAACGAAAATATCGATGTAATCAATTACACCTCCAATATCAATCTCTTTATTCAAAGAGCATTGAGTCCTGCCAAAATCTCTTCCATCCGTTTGGATGAAGCAAACAACAAGGCGGAAGTATTCCTGAAACCGGAAGAAGTGTCACTTGCCATCGGTAAGGGTGGTATGAACATCAAACTGGCATCCATGTTGACAGGATATACCATTGACGTCTTCCGTGAGACGGACGACATTGAGGATGACGATATCTACCTGGATGAATTTAAGGATGAAATTGATACATGGGTCATCGATGCCCTTAAGAAGCTTGGCTGCGATACAGCCCGCAACGTTTTGGCAATGTCCCGTGAAGATTTGATAGAAAAGGCTGACCTCGAAGAAAATACTGTTGACGAAGTGTTGAAGATTTTGCGTGCTGAATTTGAAGATTAATCTTCGGGTGGTTTTAAGCAGAAAGTAAATTCTGCCTCTGTTTTTAGTTTTATATTTTTAAACCCAATTTATGTCGATTCGATTAAATAAGGTAACAAGAGATTTAAATGTAGGAATGTCTACGCTGGTGGACTTCCTGCAGAAGAAAGGTCACGCAGTGGAAAACAATCCCAACTCGAAGATCACAGAAGAAGAATACCAATTATTGGTCAAAGAGTTCAGCCAGGATATGTCTCTCAAGCAGGAAGCAGAGCGATTGGTTCAAGAGCGTTCCAACCGTGACAAGCAGAAGGTTGAAACACCAGTTGCACCTGTTGAAGATGTTAAATCGGTTATACCTAGGGTTGAAGATGAAGTGATAGAATTGCGTCCCCAAATCAAGCAAGTTGGGAAAATAGATCTTGACGCTTTAAACAGGAAGCATAAGCCCGAAGAGAAGTCCGAACCGAAACAGATAGTTCAGGAACCTGTCTTGGAAACGGCAACCCCAGCAATCAAGGTTGTTGAAGAACCTATTGTTGTCAAATCCGTTCCGGCAGAAAAACCAGTTGCTGTTGTTGAACTTCCCGTGGAACCAGCAAAACCGGAGGAATCAGCAAAGCCAGCCAGACCTGTTGAGGCAGAAAAGCCTGCAGAGCCTGTTGTGCTCGAACCGATAAAAATTGTTGAGCCTGTCAAGGTAGAAGAGCCTGTAAAAGCTCAGCCGATTGCTCCTATTGCTGAAAAAGAACCCGTAAAACAGGAAAAACCGGAAATCGTCAAACCTGTTCAAAAAATTCCAAAACCTGAACTTCACAAAAAGAAAGTGGAGATTGAATCCAAATCGGAACCACAGGAGGAAAAAAATCAAAAAGAAAATGAAGTCTTCAGAGTAGGCGTTCAACGTCTCGAAACCAATATAAAAGTTATCAAGACCATTGATCTTGATGCATTGAATCAGTCTACCAGACCAAAGAAAAAGACGCAGGCTGAAAAGCGCAAGGAAAGGGAAGAAAAGCTTCAGAATGACCGTAATCAACGCGGACATGCTTCAGAAAACAAGCCGACCCGTCCGGGAGAGCAAACCTCTACCATTGCAAAGCCTGTTATCGGAGACAAGACCGATGCGGGTTCTGCTGCAGAAGCCGCCAAAAAGAAGAAAAGAAATCGTATCAAGGACGGAAAAGTAAGGGTCAATGATACGCACCCGGGAAATACTCCACGTCCTCAGGCACCTCAGGAAGTTAAGTCTCGTCTCAAGAAACCTATCCTGAAATCCGAGATCAGCTCTGAAGATGTATCCAAGCAAGTGAAGGAAACGCTCGCCCGCTTGACGTCCAAGCCCAAGAAGGGTACCAAATACCGTAAAGAAAAACGTGAAGCCGGTGCACAACGCCGTATGGAAGCTGCTGAACTGGAAAACCAGGAAAATGCAGTGATCAAGATCACGGAGTTCGTTACAGTAAACGACTTGGCAAGCATGATGGATGTTCCTGTAGTTCAGGTCATATCAACCTGTATGAGCATTGGTCAGATGGTTTCCATCAACCAGCGCCTGGATGCCGAAACCATCAACTTTGTAGCGGAAGAATTCGGCTTTAAAACCGAGTATGTCAGCGCAGAAGTAATGGAAGCCATTCAAGTGGAAGAAGATTCGGAAGAGGATCTGGTACCGCGTCCACCTATTGTTACTGTGATGGGACACGTTGACCATGGTAAGACTTCCTTATTGGACTATATCCGTAAAGAAAACGTGATTGCCGGTGAAGCTGGTGGTATCACACAGCATATTGGAGCGTACAATGTTACATTGTCCGACGGAAGAAAGATAACATTTCTTGATACTCCTGGTCACGAAGCGTTTACCGCTATGCGTGCCCGTGGAGCCAAGGTCACCGATATTGCCATTATCATTGTTGCAGCCGATGATGACGTGATGCCCCAGACCATTGAGGCCATCAATCATGCTTCTGCTGCCAATGTTCCTATGGTTTTTGCAATCAATAAAATAGATAAGCCTCATGCCGATCCTGAGAAGATCAAGCAGAAGCTTGCAGAAATGAACTATCTGGTTGAAGACTGGGGGGGCAAATACCAATCTCAGGACATTTCAGCCAAGAAGGGCGTAAATGTCAAGGAACTGTTGGAAAAAGTCCTTCTCGAAGCAGAAATGTTGGAGCTGAAAGCCAATCCGAACAGAAAGGCGACCGGTTCCATCATCGAATCTTCTCTGGACAAAGGTCGTGGATATGTGGCAACGGTATTGGTTGACAACGGCACCTTGCATATGGGCGATATCGTCATTGCCGGTATTAACCATGGCCGTATTAAAGCCATGTTCAATGAGCGCGGTCAGCGCGTCACTGAAGCCGGCCCTGCAGAACCTGTATTGATTCTAGGCTTAAACGGTGCTCCACAGGCCGGTGATAATTTTCATGTACTGGATACAGAACAGGAAGCCCGTGAAATTGCCAATAAACGTGAGCAGTTGCAACGCGAACAAGGCTTGCGTACCAACAAACTTCTTACCTTGGCTGAAATCGGCCGTCGTATAGCTGTTGGAAACTTCAAGGAATTGAACGTGATCGTGAAAGGTGATGTGGACGGTTCCATCGAAGCCTTGTCCGACTCCTTGATCAAGCTTTCTACCGAAGAAATTCAGGTGAATGTCATCCATAAGGCTGTAGGTGCCATCTCTGAATCCGATGTAACGTTGGCTTCTGCTTCGGATGCCATCATCATCGGCTTTCAGGTTCGTCCTTCTCAGGCTGCTCGTCGTCTGGCCGACAAGGAAGGAGTGGATATGCATATGTACTCCATCATTTACGATGCCATTGAAGAAGTTAAGTCCGCTATGGAAGGGATGCTTTCTCCTGAAATTAAGGAAGAAATTACCGCAACCATCGAGGTTCGTGATGTCTTCAAGATTACCAAGGTTGGTACGGTTGCAGGATGTATGGTCAAAGAAGGTAAGGTTAAACGTGGCAATAAACTTCGTCTTATTCGTGACGGCATCGTTATCTATACCGGAGAAATGGGTGCCCTTAAGAGATTCAAGGATGATGTAAAAGAAGTTGCCTTCGGATATGAATGTGGTTTGAGTTTCGCAAACTATCAGGATCTGTATGTAGGCGATATTGTTGAATCTTTTGAAGAAATCGAAGTTCGAAAAACCCTATAAGCGTTGACTGATCCTTGTTTCTCTGAAATAAGGGTCAGCAACCCGGGATAATTTTCAGGCAAAGGTACCGGGACGGAAAAGTTTTCGTTCATGTGCCTTTGTTTATTTTATGCCAATGAAAATGATTGACATCCTATTTGCCATTTTGCTGATCTCTGAATTGCTCAGAGGCCTGAAAAGAGGTTTTGTTGCCGAAGCTGGAACAATTATAGGCATTCTGGCCGGTTTTTATATTGCAACAGCATTAAACGGGTCCATGTCCCATCTTTTTATCCTTATTTGCTCGGGCTCGGTACCATGGAGCTCCGTTTTTGGTTTTTTGTTCACATTCTTGGTGATCTTCCTCCTATTTGCTATCTTGGCAAAGATTTTTGAAGGTATTTTAGGTATCATTGCTTTAGGTGGGGTCAACCGTTTGGCCGGAGGTGCTTTTTGTCTGTTAAAGAGTGTGTTGGTGCTGAGTATTGTTTTGAATTTGTATGAAACGATAGATCAGGATCGTAGCTTTGTTGGAACCAAGCATATTGAATCTTCCCTATTGTACAAGCCGGTGTTGAATTTTGCCCCAAGTCTGTTTCCCCTTTTCGGTTCAGTGAAATCACATCCACAACCTGAAACCTCAGAATCCAATGATTCGAAAAAAATTACGATATGAAGGAAGAAAACCCACAAGATATTATTGACCAGGTCACCTCTGGAGAGTACAAATACGGTTTTGTCAGCGATATTGATGCCGAGAGCATACCTTTTGGCTTGGACGAAGATGTCATCAGACTCATCTCTTCCAAAAAGAATGAACCGGAATGGTTGCTGGATTTCCGTTTAAAAGCTTACAGACACTGGCTTACATTAAGAATGCCGGATTGGGCCCATCTCCAGATCCCGGATATTGATTATCAGAATATTATCTATTATTCTGCACCGAAATCCAGAAAGGCCCCTAAGAGTCTGGAAGAAGTTGATCCTGAACTTCTGAAGACCTTTGACAAGTTGGGTATTCCGCTCCAGGAACGTCAGCATCTTTCAGGCATGGCTGTGGATGCCGTGATGGACAGTGTTTCTGTCAAAACCACATTCAAGGAGAACCTGGCTGAACTAGGCATCATCTTTTGCTCATTCAGTGAAGCCGTACAACAATATCCGGATTTGGTACGTCAATATCTCGGTTCTGTGGTTGGCTATCGTGACAATTTCTTTGCAGCTCTCAATTCCGCTGTTTTCAGCGATGGGTCTTTTGTCTATATTCCCAAAAGGGTACGCTGTCCAATGGAACTTTCCACTTATTTTCGCATCAACGCGGCCAATACCGGCCAGTTTGAAAGGACCCTCATTGTTGCCGATAATGATAGCTATGTGAGTTACCTCGAAGGTTGTACAGCACCTATGCGTGATGAGAACCAGTTGCATGCAGCCATCGTAGAAATTATCGTGTTGGAAAGGTCTGAAGTGAAGTATTCTACGGTGCAGAACTGGTATCCCGGTGATAAAAACGGAAAAGGCGGCATCTATAATTTTGTGACCAAAAGAGCGTTGTGTAAAGGCAGGAACTCGAAGATATCTTGGACACAAGTGGAAACAGGATCGGCCATTACCTGGAAATATCCAAGCTGCATTTTGGCTGGAGACGATTCCACCGGTGAATTTTATTCCGTTGCCGTAACGAACAACTACCAGCAGGCGGACACTGGTACTAAGATGATACACCTGGGGAAAAATACCAAGAGCCGTATTGTTTCCAAGGGTATTTCTGCCGGGCATAGCCAAAACAGCTACCGTGGTTTGGTGAAAGTTTCGCCAAAAGCCGACAATGCGAGGAACTTCTCACAGTGTGACAGTTTGCTTTTGGGTGACAAGTGCGGAGCACATACTTTTCCCTATATTGACATTAATAATGAGACGGCTGTGGTTGAACACGAGGCGACCACCTCCAAAATCAATGAAGACCAGCTTTTTTACTGCAACCAACGTGGCATATCGACCGAAGATGCAGTCGGTTTGATTGTGAACGGTTATGCAAAAGAGGTTATCAACAAGCTTCCTATGGAGTTTGCCGTAGAGGCGCAGAAGCTTTTGCAGGTATCATTGGAAGGTAGTGTCGGATAATGGATGTATTGAACTACACGCTAATCACGCTTTGGGATTATCCTTTGAGCGTTTTGGAACTGATTGCAGTGGTAACCGGTTTCGCAGCCGTTTTTCTGGCATCGCAGGTTAGGGCTGTCAATTTTATTTTTGGTGTGGTGAATGCTGTTGCGTATTTTTTGCTTTATTTTCAGTATCGCCTATATTCGGTCATGTTGCTGCAAATAGCTTATTTTTGTTTCAGCATTTACGGCTATTACCACTGGAAACATCCAAAGCCTGAAGAGGCAGACGTGAATAAGGAGCAAAAGATACAGAAGTTGCCCTTAAAAGAGTTGTTGATGTATTTGGTTGCTATCTTTGTTTCCGGGCTGATTTGGGGATGGGGAGTCGTTCATTTTCAGGCACGTTTTCCCGAGTATTTCGATCCTCCAGCATATCCTTGGTTGGATGCAGTGCTGACCATGGCCAGTTTGGCCGCACAATATCTGTTGTCGCGTAAGATTTTCAACAATTGGCAGATCTGGATTGTTGTAGATAGCATCAGTACGATATTGTATGCCTATATGGGGATGATTTTTACTTCCGTTTTGTTCGGAGCATTTACAATAATAGCGATCAGAGCGCTATATGAATGGAAAAAAACGTATGAAAAATACGATTGAAGATATTGAAGAACCGGTAAAGAAAAGTTGGAAACTCCTTTTCTGGGGAATACTGGTGTTGGCTTTTCTATTGGGAATAGGAATATTCCTGTTGGTGGAGGCCTTTCAAAAACCTGAAAATCCTCAGGATGTATTGGATATGAAACGGATGTTGGTCAGTGGGATAGGGGTCATCCTTTTCTCTCTGGCAATTGTGGTCTTCCTGTACAGTGTTTATGGGTCGGGGAAAAAGAAGAAGTCACACGCTGTGATTTCCAGAAGGAAACCTGTGAAAAGAAAAACGGCAAAAAGAAAGGCCAGATAAGGCTTTAAATGGAAATAAACGAATAATACATAGAATATGTTGTTGGAAATCAAGAATCTGCATGCATCCATCGAAGGAAAGGAAATCCTGAGAGGCATCAATTTAACGATCAAGGAAGGTGAAATACATGCTATCATGGGCCCTAATGGCTCTGGTAAGAGTACACTTTCTGCTGTTCTCACAGGAAATCCAGCTTTTGAAGTAACTGATGGAGAAATTTGGTTTCGTGGAAAGAACCTAATCGGGATGTCTCCCGAAGACCGATCTCGTGAAGGGCTTTTCCTGAGCTTTCAATATCCGGTGGAGATTCCGGGTGTGAGCATGGCCAATTTCATGCGCTCTGCCGTGAATGAACACCGTAAATATCGTCAGGAGCCACCGTTGTCAGCTTCTGATTTTCTGAAGCTCATGCGTGAAAAAAGAAGCGTGGTGGAGTTGGACAGCAAACTGGCCAACCGTTCGGTCAATGAAGGCTTTTCCGGAGGAGAGAAGAAACGTAACGAAATTTTCCAGATGGCCATGCTTGAACCAAAATTGTCCATCCTTGATGAGACAGACAGTGGCTTGGATATCGATGCACTCCGTATTGTGGCTCAAGGCGTGAACAAGTTGCGTACTCCTCAGAATTCTACCATTGTCATCACCCATTACCAACGTCTCCTGGACTATATTGTTCCTGACATGGTACACATCCTTTACAAAGGACGTATCGTTAAGACCGCGGGTCGAGAACTGGCGTTGGATTTGGAGGAGAGAGGCTACGATTGGATCAAACAAGAAGTTGAAGAATGATGCAAACAGAAGAATCCTATATTGATCTTTACCTGCAACATGGCAAAACCCTGGACAAAACCTCCAGTGAACTGATCAACAGCAAGCGTATGTCTGCTTTTGAACTGTTCCGTAAAGCGGGATTCCCCAAAGTCAGTCAGGAGGAGTATCTCCATTGCGATTTGCAGGAAGCCCTGTCGGTTGACTACGGTTTGAACCTACATCGGGTCAAGATCCCTTTCAATCCGCACGATGTTTTTAGTTGTGATGTGCCCAATCTCTCCACAAAGCTTTTCTTTGTGGTAAATGACCAATTCTACAATAAAGACAAGGCTGTTGGACTTCCTGAAGGAGTATTATGTGGCAGTCTCAATGAAATATCCCGCAAACATGCCCGTTTGCTGGAACCTTATTATACCAAACTGTCGGAAAAATCCTCCGATGGAATGGTTTTTTTTAATACGACCTTCGTTCAGGATGGCTTTGTTTTGTTCGTCCCTGCAGGTGTTGTAATTGAAAAACCCATACAACTGATTCAGGTATTGCACGGTGCAATGGACTTGATGGTCAACCGACGTTTGCTCATCATTCTTGAGGAAGGAGCACAGGCCCAACTTCTGGTTTGTGACCATGCGCTTTCCGGCCAAAAACTTTTTTCCAATCAAGTGACGGAAATTTTTGTAGGGAAGAATGCGTCGCTGGAATATTACGATCTGGAAATGGACAATAGCAGCACGACCAGAGTGGCCAATACCCTGATTTCTCAAGAGGCTTCTTCCCGTTTGTTAATGAATGGAGTGACCTTGCAAAATGGGCTTACCAGAAATAATATCCGGCTTCGTTTTGAAGGTGAAGGAGCCGATGCCCATCTTTCGGGTATGGCATTGGGAAAGGACGCTCAGTTGATAGACAACCACCTTTTTGTGGATCATGCAGTGCCACATTGCAACAGTCAGGAATTGTTCAAATATGTACTCGACGATGCAGCCAAAGGCATTTTTGGTGGCCGGATTCTGGTTCGAAAAGGCGCTCAGAAAACGATGGCTTATCAGTCAAACAAGAATCTTTGTTCCATCAGGGAAGCCAAGATGTTTGCAAAGCCTCATCTAGAAATTTATGCCGACGATGTGAAGTGCAGTCATGGTACGGCTACCGGCCAGATTGACGAAAAGGCGCTGTTTTATATGCGCTCCCGTGGTATTTCAGAACCAGAGGCCCGCTTATTGCTCAAATTTGCTTTCACTGCCGATGTTATTGACAACATCCGTATGGAACCTCTTAAGGACAGGATGCGGATGCTGGTTGAAAAATATTTCCGCGGAGAATTGGCAAAATGTGCCGGTTGCTCTGCCTCTAATTGTTCTTAGCTTATGGATTCATTTTTTAAGGATATACGTTCGGAATTTCCCATTTTATCGAGGAAAATATATGGTAAGGATATGGTTTACCTGGATAACGGTGCCACAACCCAGAAACCTCGCCGTGTGGTTGAACGAATCGAGAACGGCTATTATGAATGCAATGCCAATATACACCGTGGGGTTCATTTTCTAAGCCAGCGCGCCACGGATGCTCATGAAGCTGCCAGGGAGCGTGTCCGGCGGTTTATCAATGCCGGATCAGCATCTGAAGTTATCTTTACCAGAGGTACGACTGAATCCATCAACCTGGTTGCCTTTTCCTTTGGAGAGGCTTTTTGTCATGAGGGCGATGAAATCGTTGTTTCTGTGATGGAACATCATTCCAATATTGTGCCCTGGCAAATGCTTTGCGAACGTAAGAATATGAAGCTCAAAGTTATTCCGATGAATGACAGCGGAGAGCTTCTCCTTGAGGATTATAAAGCGTTGTTGACGCCGAAAGTCAGACTGGTTTCCATTGCACATGTTTCCAATGTGCTAGGTACTGTTAATCCTGTTGGTGATATGATAAAGCTGGCTCATGAGGCCGGTATCAGGGTTCTGGTGGACGGAGCCCAGTCCGCACCTCATATCAGGGTGGATGTTCGCGCACTGGATGCGGATTTCTTTGCTTTTTCCGGACATAAGGTTTATGGGCCTACAGGCATTGGAGTTTTGTATGGTAAGGCAGAATTGCTTAATCAATTGCCACCTTATCAGGGTGGTGGTGAAATGATTGATCAGGTGCATTTTGAGAAGACCACCTACAATGTCCTGCCATATAAGTTTGAAGCAGGAACTCCTGATTTTATAGGCTCTACAGCCTTGTCTGAAGCATTGGATTTTGTCGATGAAATCGGGCTGGAGCGTATAGAAACTTACGAAAACTCGTTGCTCGAATACGCTACTCAAGAGATGCTGAAGATTCAGGGAATGAAAATCATTGGAACAGCGGCAGACAAGAGTGCCGTGCTTTCCTTCCTGTTGGGTGATATTCATCCTTTTGATGTCGGAACATTGCTGGATCACCTAGGTATAGCTGTAAGAACCGGTCACCATTGTGCTCAGCCTCTTGTCGACAGGCTTGGTATTGATGGAACGGTCAGGGCATCCTTTGCTCTATACAATACTTTTGAGGAAGTGGATGTTTTGGTTGCAGGGCTTAAACGCATCAAAAACATGTTTTGATTGTCACAGCCCTTAAAAATAAGACCTCATTAAAAACGGAGATAAAGATTTTGTATCTTTGTCTCCGTTTTTAAGTATAAGTACAATGACTATCAATGAAATTCAAGACGAAATCATCGAAGAATTCGAAGTGTTCGATGATTGGATGGACAAATATCAGTTGCTGATAGATATGGGCAACTCCCTGGAACCTTTAGATGAACAATATAAAACGCCTCAGTTCCTCATAGAAGGCTGTCAGAGTAGGGTGTGGGTTCATGCCGATTTCGTCGGTGGAAACGTGATTTTGCAGGCCGAAAGCGATACGGTGATCGTCAAAGGTATTGTGACTCTTCTTTTGCGTGTGCTTTCTGGACGAACTCCTCAGGAAATCCTGGATACAGACCTGTATTTCATTGAACGTATCGGTCTGAAGGAACATCTTTCTCCAACGCGCTCCAATGGTCTGGTTTCCATGATCAAGCAGATACGCAATTACGCACTCGCTTTTAAGCTGACTGCACAATAATCCACTTTTTTAAAAATCCAGACAGAGCTGGTCCTCCAAAAGTCTGAAGCTGGTGCGGTGGTGTTCGGTTACTCCGAATTCCCTGATGGCCTTGCGATGTTTGGCTGTAGGATAGCCTTTATTTGATTTCCAGTCGTAGGCAGGATATTTTTCATCCAATAGTTTCATGCAGTCGTCACGGTATGTTTTTGCCAGAATCGATGCAGCCGCGATGGAAAGAAATTTTCCGTCTCCTTTGACAATGCAGGTGTTGGCTATCTCAGCGTATTTTTCAAATCTTTTTAGATCCGTTTCCTGTTCCGGAAGCAACCTCATGGGGATTTGTCTGAGATAACGGAACCGGTTTCCGTCTATAAGAAGGTGCTCAGGCTGGCTTTTCAGTTGGATGATGGCTCTGTGCATGGCCAGGAAGGAACTGTTCAGTATGTCTATCCTATCAATTTCTGCAGATTCCACAATGCCCACACTCCAGGCTATAGCTTCTTTTTCTATTATTTTCCGAAGCTCGTATCGTTTTTTCTCGCTCAATTGCTTAGAATCGTTGAGATCCTCGCAGCGAAAGTCTTTGGGCAAAATGACAGCGGCGGCATAGACCGGACCGGCCAGGCAGCCTCTTCCGGCTTCATCGCAACCGGCTTCGATCAACTTTTCATTAAGATATGGAAGTAACATGTCTCTGATAGTCTTATTCTCCGTAAATAACGTTCATTAGAGTCTCACCGACCATTTTCAGGGTACTTTTATCGATGTTCTTCATCGTATCGCCCACGGTGTGCCAGTAAGGAACAAAGCCACTTTGGCTGTCAGGGGCATAGTCAATCATGTCTATGCAAGGAATCCCTGCAAGTTTGTTGATGAAGAGGTGATCATCCGTAATGGCTCCTCCTCGTTCTGGTTTGAAATAGTTTCCATATCCAAGCTCTGCGGCTTTGGACCAAACCGCCTGAAGCACTTGTGGTGCATATTCCATGGAGTAGTAATCCCATTGAAAATTGGGAGCTAAGCCTCCAACCATATCCAGCAATATTCCAAATTTGGCCTTGTAACCTGGCGTGTGTGGATTTTTTGCCCAGTATTGGGTACCCAGACACCAACTGTCATCGCTTTTGGTTCCGGTGTAAAATTCCGGTTCACCGTAATCCTCCGCGTCCAGTAAGAGAAGATCTATACCGCAATTGGGATGATTGCCTTTGGATGCTTCCTGTCCAAGAACTCTGGCAATTTCCATTAGGATGCCGACTCCACTGGCTCCGTCGTTGGCTCCCATTATGGGCTTATGCCAGTTCGCTTTGTTGGAGTCATGGTCAGCCCATGGCCTCGAGTCCCAGTGAGCACAGAGAAGTATGCGGCTCGATTTTTCAGGTTGGTAGGATGCAATGATGTTGGTCGATTTCAGAATTTTTCCATCGAAAGCTTTGAGGTCTACCGATTGTTCAGTGACTGTTGCTCCAGCTTTTTTCATGCTGGAAACCAGATATTCTTTGCATGCCTCGTGGGCGTCGGAATTCGGAATCCTTGGCCCGTAAAGAGTCTGTTTTTCCACGTATTTGTAGGCACTGTCTGGATTGAAAGCCGGAACTACAACGGTTTCTTCTGTTTTTTTCTGCGTTTTTTTGACACCAATTCCGCAGGAGGTTGTCAGGAACAGGATCAATATGTAGGTTAGCGGTAAAACGATTCTTTTTGCATTCATATTCTAATGTTGCGTTTTGTTGTTCATTAATAGGTGGAAAGCTTATTTCCCGGATTTTATTTCTGGCCTTGGAACAAGGTATGGCTTGCTGAGCGAAACATTGCTTCTACGCACAATTTCGAGATCCTTAAAGATGATGCTGCAGGGCAGGATCAGGCTGATCTTGGTATTTCCGTTTAGGGTGTTGTGTAAAACTTCTTCCCTGCCAATGTGCAGGATATACTTGAACTGTTTTTGGCTGAAGTCGTTAATGGAAAAATTTCTGACCATTTTTTCCCGACCATCTTGGCCGATCTTATAGAGAAAGCAGCCGGACATGTGTTCGTATCCTCTATAGATATATGCGTAATGGTATCCTTCATCCCTGGCTGCCATGAGCAGACTGTCTTTCATCGCATTCTGGGGTATGGTCTGTGAAGCTTTCACCTGAAGCACACCTGCACTCAGGTTTGCTTCGGGACTATCTGCGTCAAAAAGATTGTGCCCGTTACTCTTTGGATTGGTTTTGGTGGGTGTGCGGTCTGAAAGCAGGTTCTTGAGTATGCCGTTTTCGACAAGTGTCAGAGCGGTGTCAGGCCTTACTCCCTGAGCATCTATGGGAGTATGGCCAAACAGTTTTTGTCCGTTCCATTGGCTTCTTCCTGTCATGGAAATGAAGTTCAGCCGACGGTCTGCCACTTTTTTGCCTATCATTTGTTCCATGCGGTTTTCGCTGTAACCGGAATTTCTGGTTTCCGGAATTTCCCTTCTTTTTGCAAGCAGTCCGTTTTCTTTGTTCAAAAATTGAGCTTCAATGGCGTTCGTGAGGGCATTCCCTTCGTACAGGATCGGCCCTGAGTATGCTTCTGAAATTTCGGGCGCTTTGCTCTCTTCGATGAGATAGCCATTGAATAACTGCATTTGTTGGCACAGTTCCTCAATCGGAGTGATGTCTTTTAGGTCGTCGAAATAATAACTGTACCGTTCGGATAATTTCTGTCCTTCTTCAGATCGGCATTCGACATTTCCGATCATCTCAACGTATCTCAGAGGCAATCGGTACGTGAAACCGTCTGTGCTGTAATAATAAAGATCACCCTGAAGGATTTCCATCCTGAAATCGCTTGAGATGATGGCTTGATTTTCGCTTAATGCCTTGGAGGCTTTTCTGCAGTATTCACCCAAGGCATCGAGGTCGATTTCCTGTAATTCCTGCTTTTGATAATACTGAACAGGACTTGATTGATCAAAGTCATGGATTTCCAGTTCTTCTTTGGGAATGTTTTGCTGAATGATCTGGACTTTTTTTCGTTCAAAAGCCTCTGCTGTTTTTTTGTAGAGAGGGTCCAACTGCGTCCAGATAGCGATTTTTACAGCTGCCTCAAGGTTTGTTTCACCAACTCTCATACTGCCGATTGGCTTGTTAAACTGATAATTGTTGTTGTTGAAAGCGTAATCGCCCATCAGCAGGTCGGCAGAGCCTATATTGTTTTGTCTTGTTTCCTTGCTGACCAGATTTCCTCCAGCTGCAACAATGACCGTCCGGCTTGCATTCATAAGACGATAGGAAATCCAGAATGGATGGTTCAGGTTACCTACATGTAATCCGACCTTGTTTCGGTCCACTTCGTTCTTGATAGCATTGAGCACCGGGTCATTTTGCACTTGAGCCTGAACGAAGCTCAGGCTCAGGAGTGAGAGGATAACGGTTATGGTTTTTTTCGTAATTGACATAGTGATTGATTATGGGCGTTCAAGAATGGGTGGGATCACTCCGGATTTCATTTTTTTTTGGGTCTCAACCTGACGGACAAGGATGGTAGGAGCAATACAGGAAACCGGAATTGATCCAGATTCGGCTCCGCAATATCCATTGAAAATGTGATAGTCCTTTCCGCATTCCAGAATTTGTGAAAATACGGAAAGCGGGGTCCCTATCATGTTTACACCTCTGACTAATTGAGCAGGACGGTTGTCCGAATAGATTCTGTAGACGACCAAAGGGCTTACGTTAAATGCATTCGGCGATATACGCGAAGTATTCGTGAAGCCGCCACTTACCGATTGGAACAAATATCCATACTCTTTGCCACCTTTTATCAGCTCCTGTTTCAATCTGTAGGTCATGGAATCATTGGACAAAGGTTGATTGCTTGTTACCAGCATGTTGCTTTGTCTGGTAACAGGATTTAGATAGAAGGCGGCCCTTCCATGCCCGTTGGATTTTGGAAAACCTTCAAGTGGTGTCCGGCTCATCAGAAAAGTTCGGAGTATGCCGTCTTTCACGACTTCAACGCGTTGTCCTCTAACACCTTCATCATCCATTACATAGCTGCCACTAAGATCTTCCCCCTGAAATTTACGAAGGGTCGGATCAAAAATGACGGAGATGTTTTTGGAGAGTACCATTTCACCAATTTTGTTTTTGAAAGTCTGTGCATCTCCGTCTTGTTTCATTCTGGCTCCTTCTATGCGGTGTCCGAAAAACTCATGAAAAAAGACGCCGGCGGCTTCTGCACTCAAGATGCACGGTCCAGAGTAAGGGTCGGCAATGGGGGCATTTCTGAGTTCGGAAAGAAGTTGGCTCATTTGGACAATCTGTTGTTTCATTTCCGATTCTGAAGGCAAGTCTTCAGGTGTGGTTGCAAAATAGCTCTTGAAAAGCGGAAGCTCCATCCCATCTTCAGCAATGGCTGTCATGCTGATCTGAATTCTGAAAGAAATGCTGTTTTCTGCAAAGGAAGTACCTTCCGTGTTGGTGAACCAGCGCCTTTGGACTTCTCCGGTGAATGCTACCGAACCTTTGTTGATGTCTTTGTTGGCATCCATCAGTTTGGATAGGCGGATTAAGGTCTCTTCAAGCTGATTGGTATGGAGTTTGTAGCCTTTCAGGTGTATGGGCTTTTCGTAATAGTTTTCCGCTTTTTCTAGGGTGAAATCGGGCGATTTGTCTTCCGATTGGGTGCTTACGTAATTGTTGGCTTTGATTTGTTCGTATTTTTGAACGGCATCCTTGTAAATCGCGTCCGTTTTCCTCCACAAATCGTCAGGGAGGGAAGCTGCACCATCTTCATAGGAAATGGTCTCTGTTCCCGACTCGTTTGTAAAACCTGCATTTTTGATTTCGTGACTATTGTCGGACTCGTAGTCGCCAACCCTGGTTTGAACCTGCAAATACCTGGAGTGCCATGGGGTTTTCTTTCCCGAGAAACTTCCAAAAGAAGCGGAAAAGGATAATGTTTCCAGGTCTGTTACCCTGTATGCGATAAAATAGACTGGAATAGTTTGCTTCTTTAGTATCTCAAGATTCCTGCTTGCTTCATTTTTAAGGGTTTTTAAAACGATGTCTTCAGCTTGCAGGGATAATATAGAGCCAAGGAGCATAAATATCAGGAACATCCTTTTTTTCATATTTATTGGAGTTATTTGTTGAGTTTCGTATTCTGCAGATACGAGACCTTCGCCATCTCGTCATTAACAACCATCTTGACCATACTGCCTGTCATCAGCGGTAGGTTCAGATCCGTATGTCCTGTCGGAAAGTTGAAGCATACAGGAAATGAATAATCTGAAACAGCATCAGCAATAATCTGATAGATGGTTTTTCCAAAGGATGGGTCTTCTTCATAATCGGTAAACTGGCCAACAATCAAGCCGGAAAGGTCTTTCAGGATTCCGCCCAGTTTAAGATTGTGCATGATTCGGTCGATCACATAGGGCTTTTCTCCAATATCTTCGATGAAAAGGATACTTTTGGCCGGAATGTAGTCGTAGGGTGTTCCCCGAAGACTGTATAAGATGGAGAGGTTGCCACCTCTAAGGATACCGGAACACTCGCCTTCGTGGTTCAGGGGGGAAGCTTCTGTATGGTAAACGGGAAAGTGCCCAAAAAGGAGGTCATGCAGATGGTCCGCAGGGGCTGATTCATCTTTGGTTACGGTGTCGGACATTTGTAGAGAAAGCATCTTGGCCATACCTCCATGAATGGAAAGAAATCCTTCTTTTTGCAACAGGGAATGAAACATCGTAATATCGCTGTAACCGATCAGCCATTTGGGTGCTTTCCGAAATCCATCCAGATTGATTTTGTCGATTAAATGTATGGACCCATATCCGCCACGCGAACAAAATATGGCTTTGCATTTGGGGTCATCAAAAGCTTCTTGCAAATCCTTCAGACGTTGTTCGACAGAACCTGCAAACCGTCCTTCCTGATTGGTTACATTTTTACCCTTTACAACGGAGAGTCCCCAAGATGTCAGGCAGGATTCGGCACCTTTCACGATATCCTGATTGATGGCTCCTGCAGGAGAGACCAGGCGGACACAGTCTCCTTTTTGCAGAAACGGTGGAGTAATCATAAAACTATTTTTGTATTAAATTTAGTCTTTTTCGACAAACTCACAAATTTAGTATTTTAATTGGCAATTAGTGAACATGTTGTTTGAAACGTTGGAATGTAAATGTTTAGAACTGTATTTTCTTACAAAAGTTTGTAAAATCAGTAGAAAAATATAGAATTTATTCTTAATTTTGCTCCGTTTTATTTCAAATTGAAAGAAAGAACCAATTTTAATATAGAATTAGATGGAAAAAACAACACTGGTAGGATCCAAAATCAAATCTATCCGCGAAGCGAAGAGCATAACCATTGATCAGGTGGCAGAGCGTTCCGGACTGGCAGTGGACCAAATCGAAAGAATAGAAGAAAATAAAAACCTTCCTTCGCTTGCACCACTTATCAAAATAGCCCGTGTGCTAGGCGTTAGGCTGGGAACCTTTTTGGATGACAGTGATCATCTTGGTCCTGTGATCTGCCGTAAGGACGAACAGCCGCAGGGCATCAGTTTTTCCAATGAAACGGCAAATTCCCACAATAATCTTAATTTCTTTTCTTTGGCGCAGTCCAAGACTGGAAGGCATATGGAGCCATTCCTTATCGATATCGATTCCGCTTCCAAAGAAGATTATCAGCTTTCCTCCCACGAAGGAGAGGAGTTCCTTTTTGTCCTTGAAGGCGTTGTTGAAATTACTTACGGTAAAAGCAAATATGTGATCAATGCGGGTGAAAGCATTTACTATGATTCCATTGTTGATCATAACGTGCATGCAGCTAACGAATCCAAAGCCAAGATTCTGGCAGTAGTTTACACGCCGTTTTAATTTGAAAGATATGCAATTATTTGACAGAACGCTGGGTGATTGGCTCGAACATTGGGCCGAGGCAACCCCTGATAAGGAATACATTGTCTATTCTGACCGTGATTTGCGCTTTACCTGGAAACAGTTTAATAAACGGGTGGATGAGGCGGCTTTGGGCTTTTTGGCTTTGGGTGTGAAAAAAGGCGATCATGTGGGTATTTGGGCACAAAATGTTCCGGAATGGCTTACTTACATGTATGCCTGCGCCAAAATCGGAGCTGTTTATGTTACTGTAAATACCAACTACAAGCAAAGCGAGCTGGAATATCTGGTGGAGAATTCAGATATGCATACTCTTTGCATTACTGATGGAACCTGGGATTCCAACTATGTGGACATGACTTACGAGATGCTTCCTGAATTGAAAACATCACAACGGGGTCAATTGAGCAGTGCACGTTTCCCCAGAATGCGGAATGTGATCTATATCGGACAGGAAAAGTATCGTGGAATGTATAATTCTTCAGAGCTTCAATTGCTTGGCAGCAATATTGATGAGCAAATTCTTTTGGATGCGAAAAAAGAAGTTGCTCCTGATGATGTCCTGATGATGCAGTATACCTCAGGAACAACCGGTTTTCCGAAAGGAGTCATGTTGTCACACTATGGCCTTGCCAATAATGGTTATCTTACGGGTGAACATATGAAATTCACTGGAGAGGACAAGCTTTGTGTTTGCGTTCCTTTGTTCCATTGCTTTGGCGTTACATTGGCTACGATGAACTGTCTGACTCATGGATGTACCGAAGTCATGGTAGAACGTTTTGATGCTCTTGTTGTATTGGCTTCTATCCATAAGGAGCGATGCACTGCACTTTATGGAGTGCCTACCATGTTTATTGCTGAATTGAATCATCCGATGTTTGATATGTTTGATATGAGTTCCCTGCGTACCGGTATTATGGCAGGGTCGCTTTGTCCTGTCGAATTGATGCGTAAGGTGAGTGAGAAGATGTATCTGAACATAACCAGCGTATATGGTTTGACGGAAACATCTCCGGGTATGACTCAAACTCGTATAGATGACTCCTTTGATGTACGTTGCAAAACGGTGGGGAGTCCTTATGAATTTACGGAAGTGAAGATCTTTGATCCCGAAACAGGCGAAGAATGCCCTGATGAGGTTCAGGGTGAAATCTGCTGTCGCGGTTATCTGGTCATGAAAGGTTATTACAAAAATCCGGAAGCAACAGCTGAGGCTATAGATAAAGACGGATATCTGCATTCCGGTGATCTTGGAATAAGGGATAAGGAAGGCAATTATAGAATTACTGGACGTATAAAGGATATGATCATCCGTGGCGGTGAGAATGTTTATCCTCGCGAGATTGAAGAATACCTGTATCATCTGGAAGGTATCAAGGACGTTCAGGTTGCCGGTATCCCTTCGGAAAAATACGGAGAAGAAGTCGGAGCGTTCGTCATCTTGCACGAAGGTGCTCAAATGGATGAGGAAACTGTCCGGGAATTTTGCCGTGGTAAGATTGCCCGTCACAAAATTCCAAAGTATATCTTCTTTATCAATGAGTTTCCCTTAACCGGAAGTGGAAAAATTCAGAAATTCAAACTGAGGGATATTGGTCTTGAAATGCTAAAACAACAGGGCGTAAAAGTTGTATGATATCTTTTCCGATAATCGGTTATCAAAAGACCGGAACAAGTGAAAACTTCGTTCCGGTTTTTTGATGGAAGGCTCTGTGTCTTGGATCAATGGTTTTCAGAAAACGCTTTCTCTCTTGATTTTTCAGCCTCGATATCTGCTCTGGACTTGCTGCGTGTCACAATATATACACCTGTGAAAACCAGAATGGCAGCAATGCCTTTGGATATCGTAAAGGAATCCTGACCTATCATTACTGCCAGAATGGAAGCAATGATGGGTTGGACGTAATTGTACATGGATACTGTTGTCGGGCGCAATCTTTTTTGACCTATAGGGATGAGCATGTAAGGTATAAGTGTGGCGCATACCAGCACGAAGCTCAGTGAAGCCAGATTTGCTTTACTGAATTCAGAGAAATGGATGGAAAGAATGTTTTGGTAGAAAAACGGTAATGTAATAATGATTGCAAACAAAAACATCCATTTCATCATGGTTATTGGGGAGTATTTTAGGGAAACAGGTTTTGTTATTACCAGGAACAAAGCATAGCAAACGGCACTCCCCAGGCAGAGCAGATTGCCTATCAGATTGCTGTTTCCAGAAAGGTCATTCTGAGAAGTGTACACCAGAAAGATGGCCCCGCTCGCCCCGATCATTACCCCGGCTGCCTTGAGCCAGGTAATGGGCTCTTTTAGGAAAAAAGCGGAAAACAGCATAGTCAGAATAGGCACTGAAGTTGCGATGATGGAAGCGTCGATGGGAGAGGTTCTGGACAATCCCTGTACAAAAAAGATCTGGTTTCCGATAAGTCCAAGCAAGGAACCTACAAATAGAAGCTTTAAATCCTTGTTATTGACTTTCTCCTTGTAGAGAAAGGATAAAGCCCAGAAGCAAACGGCTCCAAAAATGAAACGAAGAGCGTTTAGACCCATCGGACTGAGGGCTCCTCCAAGCAAATCCTTTGACACGGCCACGTTTATTCCGAAAAACACATTCACAATTAATATGGCTGAATGCCCCAATGCTTTTTGATTATTCATCTAATAAAACTAGAATTGTCCGCAAAACTTAAAAATAACCTTGTCGGAAGGTCTTCCCGGTTTCTTTCAAGCGAAAGCCCCATTGATAGAATGAGGCCATGGTCAGCGGAGGTGAATATGTTGAAAACCGCCTATAAAGGTAATACTTTTTTACCACTCTGGATGCTTGCATATTTTTGGACAGAATTTATCAATCAACGATTATTTACATATCTTTGATGTGTTCGAAAAAATTAAACAATTATGGAAAAGACACGTGCAGGCCGTATAAAGAAAAAAGATCTCCTGACTGAGATCATCAAATTTTTCCAGGAAGATACAGGCAAGGCTTTCAATTATCAACAGGTTTCAAATGCACTTGGCCTGACCAAACAGGCTTTGAAAACCATGGTTGCCGAATGCTTGGCGGAACTGTCACTACAGGATCATCTGATTGAAGTTTCGACTGGAAAATACAAATTCAATGAACGTGGACTTTATGTAGAGGGAACCATTAAAAGAAGCAGAAACGGAAAAAATTATCTGATGCCTGATGATGGCGGAGATCCCATATTTATAGCAGAAAGAAATTCTGCCCACGCAATGGATGGTGACAGGGTTCGTGTGATGCATTCTGCCAAGAAAGCGTTCAGTGAACCAGAAGGAGAAGTCGTGGCTGTTCTGGAGCATTCGGAAAACACTTTTGTGGGTGTTCTGGATGTGGAGAAAGCTTATGCTTTCCTGATTACAGATAGCAAGAAGCTCGCAAACGATATTTTTATACCAAAAGATAAGATTAAAGGGGGAAAATCAGGTCAGAAAGCCGTGGTCCGTATCGTTGAATGGCCTGACCGGGCTAAGAATCCAATCGGAGAAGTGATCGATATCCTTGGAGAAGTGGGGGATAACAATACCGAAATGAACGCCATCATGGCTGAGTATGGTTTGCCCTATACCTATCCTGAAGAAATGGAGAAAGCCGCTGAGCAGATTCCAGACATAATTTCATCCGATGAAATCGATAAAAGAGAGGATTTCCGGGGTACAACGACCTTTACGGTTGACCCGCACGATGCTAAAGACTTTGACGATGCCTTATCCATAAAGAAACTATCAGGAGGACTTTGGGAAGTGGGTGTGCACATTGCTGATGTTACCCATTATGTAAAGCCGGGAACAGCCATCGACCGTGAAGCTGAAAACCGTGCCACTTCTGTCTATCTTGTAGACAGGACGGTACCCATGTTGCCTGAACGCCTTTGCAACCAGATTTGTTCCTTGAGGCAGGACGAGGAAAAGTTGTGTTTTTCCTGTGTTTTTGAAATGGATGAAAATGCGGTGGTTAAAAGTCACCGCATCGTTCGTACGGTCATCAAGTCTGACAGGCGTTTTACTTACGAGGAAGCGCAGGCAATCCTAGAAGGCGATGAGGGCGATTATGCCCAGGAAATCAGGAGTCTTGACCGTTTGGCCAAAAAACTTCGTCAAAAGAGATTTGATGCAGGAGCCATCAATTTCGACCGTTGGGAGGTGAAATTCAATATTGATGAGAATGGGAAACCTCTTAGCGTCTACTTTAAAGTGGCTAAAGATTCCAACAAGATGATTGAAGAATTCATGCTGCTTGCCAATAAGACTGTAGCGGAGTTTGTAGGGAAGTCTAAGACTCCAAAGACATTTGTTTACCGTGTGCATGATTTGCCGGATACAGAGAAAATGGAGAATTTTGCCGATTTCATCAGACGTTTTGGCTATAAATTGAAAACAACAGGAAATAAGTCCGACGTTTCTAAATCCATTAATGGCTTGTTGGACGAAGTGCAGGGAAAGCGTGAGGAAAACCTGATTGAAACGGTTGCCATACGCGCTATGGCAAAAGCCGTGTATTCTACCACCAATTTGGGGCACTATGGGCTTGCATTTGATTATTATACCCATTTCACTTCGCCTATCCGAAGATATCCGGACATGATGGTGCACCGTTTGCTTGAACGGTATCTGGCCGGTGGTCGTAGTGTCTCTGCCGAAAAATGGGAAGAACTCTGTGTCCATAGTTCTGAAATGGAATTGCTGGCTTCTCAGGCAGAGCGTGCCTCCATTAAGTACAAACAGGTTGAGTTTATGTCTGAAAGGCTTGGCATGATTTACGATGGGGTCATCTCCGGAGTTACGGAATGGGGTTTATATGTCGAAATCAATGAAAACAAATGCGAAGGCATGGTACCCATTCGTGACCTTGACGACGATTATTACGAATTTGACGAGAAAAGCTATTGCCTGACAGGACGACGAAACCACAAGTTCTATAGATTGGGCGATCCAATCCGGATACAGGTAGCTCGTGCTAATCTTGAACGTAAGCAGCTTGATTTTGCCCTGGCTACAGATGTTATACCCGATGAAAACGGTAAAGCACCACTTAAAGAATCTAAAAGCAATAACGATCTGCCTGCTTTTGATTTCTCAAAGAAGACTTCCTATTCCGGGGCTCATTCCAAGTCTTATTCCAAGCAAAAAAGGAGAAAGAAATGATATTTTCAGGCACTTGATCGTCGTTTAAAAAACAGACTTTGCTGCTTTGGCTTTTTAGAATTCGAATTTTTTCTTACATTTACTATAAGAAGTTAGAATGCTTATTTTCAATACCTAAAAAATAAAATTGTTATGAAAGATTTGTTTGACTTGACCGGGAAAGTCGCTGTTGTCACCGGCGGTAACGGCATACTGGGCCGTTCCTTCTGTTGTGCACTTAGTGGAAAAGGGGCAAAAGTTGCTGTTCTTGGCCGCAATAAAGAAAGTGGTGAAAAGGTGGCTGCAGAGATCCGTCAGGATGGAGGTGACGCAACCTTTTTTGCAACCGATGTCTTGAATATTGAACAATTAAAAGCTGTCAAGAAAGAGGTTCTGGCCAAGTATGGTAAAATCGACATACTTGTCAATGCTGCTGGTGGCAATATGCCAGGTGCCTGTGTTCAACCCGACCAAAGCATTTTTGATGTTGACATGGAGGCCATGAAGACTGTTATCGAATTGAATTATTTCGGTACATTGTATCCTATTCGCGTTTTTGCCGAAGATATGGTAAAGCAAGGTCACGGAAATATCATCAATATCACATCGGCGACTGCAGAACGTCCATTGACACGTGTTTTAGGTTATTCTTCCGCCAAGGCTGCAGTAAAAAACCTAACCGAATGGCTGGCTGTTGAATTTGCTCAAAAATATGGTGAAGGGATACGCGTGAATGCGTTGACCCCAGGATTTTTCCTGACCGACCAGAACCGCTTTCTTTTAACCAACAAAGATGGGAGCTTAACTCCGCGTGGCGGATTGATTATTCAAGGAACACCTCAAAAGCGGATGGGTGATCCCGAAGATCTACAGGGAGCTCTGATCTATCTGGCCAGTGATGCCTCTCGTTTTGTTACTGGAACCACAACCATTGTGGATGGTGGTTTCAATGCATTCAGTGGCGTGTAGTGCTGATCTATAATAGCATAATAAAAGCCTGATTCTTAAGAGTCGGGCTTTTTATTTATTCCTGATCGTAAAAATGCTTAAATTTGTCGGCTCAAAGTGAACCAACTGAATGATGAAATTTATAGTTGACGATAAGATCCCCTACATCAAAGGCGCGCTTGAACCATATGGGAAAGTTCTTTATCTTCCTGGTTCAGAAACGACGGCTGAATTGGTGAGGGATGCTGATGCCATAGTCACCAGGACGCGTACTGTCTGCAATGAACGGTTGTTGTCTGGTTCTTCTGTAAAATTTATAGCTACCGCAACCATCGGTTTTGACCATATAGATACAAAATACTGCCGGAAAGCTGGAATCCTTTGGGTCAATGCTCCGGGTTGCAATTCCGGTTCGGTGGAACAATATGTCACTTCGTTGCTTTTTGTCCTTGCCAATAAAAAAGGTTTTGAATTAAAGGGAAAAACCATCGGAGTCGTAGGTGTTGGTCACGTGGGCAGTAAAGTCGCAAAAATAGGCAGGATGCTTGGTATGAATGTCCTGATGAATGATCCGCCACGCCAGCGGATAGAAGGAAAAGAACTATTTTGTTGCTTCGATGAAATTGCTGAGAAATCCGATATCATTACGTTTCATGTGCCTTTGAAACGCAAGGGCGATGACGCGACCTATCACATGGCAGATTCCCATTTCTTTCAAACTTTGAAAAAGAAGCCTTTCGTAATTAATACTTGTAGAGGGGAAATTCTCGATTCAATCTCAACCAAAGCGGCATTGAAGAAAGGTTTGGTTTCCGGTATGGCTATTGATTGCTGGGAGAATGAGCCTCTGGTTGATTTGGAATTGCTTGAAATGGTTGATTTGGCAACACCACATATTGCAGGTTATTCGAAAGACGGAAAAGCAAAGGGGACAACGGTGAGCGTTCAGGCGATCAGCCGTTTTTTCGGTTTGGGCATCGATCATTGGCAGGCAGGCCCGGTCGATCTTCCTGCCAACACGGTGTTGAATCTCAATGGCCAAGGCTTGTCGGAAGAGGAAATAATATCTAGAGCAGTTTTGTTTACATACGACATACGAATGGACGATGCTCCTTTCAGAAAAAATCCAGAATTGTTTGAGCAGTTGCGCGGAGATTATCCAGTTCGAAGGGAGTATCCCGTATATACCCTTAATGTTCGGAATGTGCCTGTTTCAACTCTGCAAAAGCTTGAAACAATGGGCTTTCGTATAGGCTGATCGCTGTAAAAAAACAAAGCCGCCACAACATCACGTTGGAGCGGCTTCAATGTATATAGAGGAAATTAAAAAGAGTCTTTGAATTTTTCCTTTTCAGGAAGCTTTTACTCTGTAAAGATGCAAGGCTGAAAGAAACGCTACATCAAATACGTTTTTTTTATAAAAAATTTCTTTTCTGTTCTTTTTGCATCAAGCATAGGGCTTTTATTTTACCGTGACATCTTTCTATTTTTTAAAACGAAGCATCAAACCGACTGATAGTTTTGCACTTTTTGTATCTTTGTTCCTCATAAAGTGGAGTTCGTGCTAAAAGAAATCATCCGCTAAAGTTTGGAATACATTGAAATATAATTATATGAGTTTATTTACAACCGAATCTTATAAGGTTGCCGACATTAAACTGGCCGATTTTGGCCGTAAAGAAATAGAGTTGGCTGAGTATGAAATGCCAGGCCTGATGGCCTTACGGGAAAAATATGGCAAACAGAAACCTCTGCAAGGAGCCCGCATCATGGGGTCTCTGCACATGACCATTCAAACAGCTGTTCTTATAGAAACGTTGGTTGAACTGGGTGCCGATGTGCGCTGGGTGAGTTGCAATATTTACTCTACTCAAGATCATGCCGCCGCCGCCATTGCTGCTGCTGGGGTTCCGGTTTTTGCCTGGAAAGGAGAAAACCTGAAAGAATACTGGTGGTGTACGCTTCAGGCTTTGAATTTTCCTGGTGGAGAAGGCCCCACGCTCATTGTTGACGATGGAGGTGATGCTACCCTGATGTGTCATCTTGGCTTTAAGGCTGAAAAAACGCCTGCAGTCCTTGATGGTACTGCCGGGACTGAAGATGAGGTGGAACTTAAGTCCCTACTAAAAGGTCTTCTTTCTGAAGATCAGAATTTCTGGAGCAATCGTGTGCCTTCCATCCAGGGTGTATCTGAGGAGACTACTACGGGTGTACACCGTTTGTACCAGATGATGGAAGAAAAGGAGCTGTTGTTTCCTGCGTTCAATGTAAACGATTCCGTAACCAAATCCAAGTTTGACAACCTTTACGGTTGCCGTGAATCTTTGGCAGATGGCATCAAGCGTGCAACGGACATCATGATAGCCGGTAAGGTGGTTGTTGTCTGTGGATATGGAGATGTAGGCAAAGGATGTGCACATTCCATGCGTAGCTATGGAGCCCGCGTGATTGTTACAGAAATTGATCCGATTTGTGCGTTGCAGGCCGCCATGGAAGGCTTTGAAGTCAAGACCGTGGAAGATGCACTTGCAGAAGGTAATATTTATGTTACCACAACCGGAAACTGCGATATCATTCGTATCGAACACATGAACAAGATGAAAGATAATGCCATTGTCTGCAACATTGGACATTTTGACAACGAAATACAGGTAGCCCAATTGAAGAGTTATCCTGGTATCAGGGCCCGTAATATCAAGCCTCAGGTAGACCAGTACTTTTTCCCGGAAGGCCATTCCATTCTGCTGCTGGCAGACGGCCGCCTGGTGAATTTGGGTTGTGCCACCGGCCATCCTTCTTTTGTGATGAGCAATTCTTTCACAAATCAGACTCTTGCTCAGATTGAACTTTGGACAAAAAAATACGAAGTGGATGTTTACCGTTTGCCCAAACATCTGGACGAAGAAGTTGCCAGGCTCCATCTGGAAAGAATCGGAGTCCGGCTCACCAAGCTCACCAAAGAACAGGCTGATTACATAGGCGTTAGCCCGGATGGTCCCTATAAGGCCGACCATTACCGTTATTAATGCCAGATTGAAGTGTGAAACATTAAACAATTCGTATGAAGACGGTGATCCTTTGTGGAGGTTACGGAACGCGAATCCGGGAAGTAGCTGAAAATCTACCCAAGCCCATGATTCCAATAGGAGAGTATCCTATCTTATGGCACATCATGAAATACTATTCCCGGTTTGGGCATACGGATTTTGTGTTGTGTTTGGGCTACAAGAGTGAAGTCATTAAAAATTATTTTCTCAACTATGGCAGCGTGCCGGAAGATGTGACGATTACTTTGGGCGGAGAAATACCACCTTTGACCAGAAAAATTACCGATGAAAACGGCTGGAAAATTACATTGGCCGAGACAGGACTGAATGCTATGACTGGTGCCCGTCTCAAAAGAATCCGGAGACATATTGGAGCCGATGAACATTTCATGCTGACATACGGTGACGGTGTCGGAGATGTGGATTTGGATGCTTTGATGAAATTTCATCTTTCACATGGGAAAATCGCAACAGTAACAGGTGTTCATCCTCCCGGACGTTTCGGTGAATTGCACTATGATGCGCAAACCAAACAAGTAGTAGGCTTCAATGAGAAGCCCCAGGTAAGCGGAGGCCGCATCAATGGGGGATTTTTCATTTTTCGTAAGGAAGTGTTTGATTATCTGAGTGATGATGAAAATCTTATTCTGGAACAGGATCCAGTCCGAAATTTGGTTGCAGACGGACAGCTTCAGGTTTTCGAACACGATGGATTCTGGCAACCGATGGACACATCCCGCGAATTCAGTTTATTGAACGACATGTATAAGAACAATAATGCACCATGGGCAATATGGAAATAAGCAATCAGGCATTTGGAGGCATTTATGCCGGGAAAAAAGTCTTGGTAACTGGAAATACTGGATTTAAGGGCAGTTGGCTCACGCTTTGGCTGTTGGAACTTGGTGCAAAGGTGTACGGAATATCCAATGAAGTGCCGGGAACACCCTGTATGTTCAATGTCCTGAATATTGAAAATAGAATCAATCATTTCTGGGCCGATATCAGAAATGCAGAAAAGATGAGGGAGATCGTCCGGGAGATTCAGCCCGACTATGTTTTTCATCTGGCAGCTCAGGCTCTGGTATCTGTTTCCTATCAATATCCTTTGGATACGATTTCTACCAATGTTTTGGGTACAGCCAATGTGCTGGAGGCTCTTCGGGTCGAAAATCCCGAATGCACTGCAGTAATCATCACCAGTGACAAATGCTACGATAACGTAGAGTGGGTCTGGGGATATAAGGAAACCGATGCGATGGGAGGAAAAGACATTTACAGCGGTTCGAAAGGTGCTGCCGAATTGGTTTTCAAATCTTATTTTCATTCGTTTTTCAAGAATCCGGGAAGTCGCGTACGCCTGGTTACGGCTCGTGCAGGAAATGTAATTGGAGGAGGGGATTGGGCACAAGACCGGATTATCCCTGATTGCATTCGTTCCTGGAGCGAAGGGAAGTCGGTTGAAATACGCAGCCCAAAAGCTACAAGGCCCTGGCAGCATGTGCTGGAGCCACTTAGTGGTTATCTCACCCTGGGGCAAAGACTTTCTCAGGATCTTAGTTTGAATGGACAATCTTTCAATTTTGGACCGCAGGCTGAAAACAGTCATACCGTCATAGACCTGATTTCTGCCATCGGCAAGATTTTCGGTCAGCCCGATGGACAAGAACCTTACACCATTACCGACAACATCCCGTTTCATGAAGCCGGTTTGCTGAAACTCAACTGTGACAAGGCTCTTTTCCATTTGAGATGGAAACCGACCCTTCAATACGATGAACTGATCCATTTTACAGCCGAGTGGTATCGCAACTGGGATGCAGCCCAGGTGAACATGTATGATTTTACCATGCAACAACTGCAGCTATATCAGGAAATAGCCTCTAAACGGGAACAAGTTTGGATCAAATAAGGAAGCATCATGATAGAAGGTGTACTCTTGACCCCGCTCAAACAGATTTATAATCCTAAGGGAGACGTTTTTCATGGAATGAAAAAAAGCGACCTTGGATATACAGCGTTCGGGGAAGCCTATTTTTCGACTATCCATTCAGGAGATATAAAACCCTGGAAAAAGCATCTCAGAATGACACTCAATCTGATTGTTCCCGTGGGTAGGATTAGATTTGTGATACACGATGATAGAAGAGGGAGCCCCACAGATGGTCAGACATATTTTGTGGAACTTGGGGAAACAAATTATCAACGTTTGACAGTTCCACCAGGCCTGTGGATGGCTTTTGAAGGAATTGGAGAAAATTTGAATTTATTACTGAATGTTGCAGATCTGGAACATGATCCGCAGGAAGTAGAAAGAACAGATTTGGAACGTTTTGCTTATCCCGAAAGATAGTATGATTCAGGTACAAAAAATCTTGATAACCGGTGCCAATGGCTATTTGGGAGCACAGCTCAGTCGACATCTGGCATTACAGGGACATTCTATTACTGCCCTTTGTTATCCCGAAGCGCCCAAAGACGAGGAGTGGTGCGAGCTAATGGATGAAGTGTTGGTAGGGAACGTGTCTGAGAGAAAAACAATTGATGGACTCAGCCGGAGAACCTTTGACACCATTATACACCTCGTTTCCATGGATCATCATCAGTCGCAAGCTGTTGCACCTGAAAAGGCTGCGTCTGTCAATGTCCAGCCATGTTGGATGTTGCTTGATGCATTTAAGGAAAGAGGTCTGAAAACGTTTCTTTATTTCTCAACCATTCATGTATATGGTGCTCTTCCCAATATATCCATTACCGAGCAACAACCGCTCAATCCGGGCAATGTCTATGCTCTGACCCATGCCCTTTGTGAGCAGATATGCGATTACTACAACCGGACGACAGCCATCAATTGCCTGACGGTTCGCTTGTCCAACAGTTTTGGGCATCCTGTCTTTTCTGAAAACAATTGTTGGTGGTTGGCTGTAAATGATCTTTGCAGGACCGCCTTCCTGGAAAAGAAGATCAAGTTGCTTTCCGATGGCTCGCCAGTCCGTGATTTCATTCATGGCAGCGATGTTTGCCAGGCTGTAGAGCTTCTTTGTGAGAAAGCTCCCAAGACGACAGCCCGCAACACCTACCATATTTCATCGTCAAAAACCTATACCCTTCTGGAACTGGCGGGCATTGTCCGAGAAGAGTATGAGGAGATGTATGGTGAGATTATTCCTGTAAGCACTCCTGTGGAAGAAAACGTCACGGACTTTGAGAAATTTTCCAGGATAGATCGTTATCGAATAGATAATGCAGCATTGCAGGCTCTTGGATTTGCCTCTAAATGTGATATCAGGGAGGGTATCAGAAGGTTGTTTATTTACTTTGAGAAAAATTCCCCGTATGCCTAAGTACAGTATCATTGTTCCTATATATAATCGGCCCGATGAAATGGCTGAGCTTCTGGAGAGCCTCACCTTACAGAACTTTAAAGATTTCGAGATTCTCATCGTGGAAGACAACTCTCCCATGAAAAGTGACCAGGTGGCCAAGGACTATGCCGGTAAACTGGACGTACGTTATTTTTTTATACCAGGTACAGATCGGAGCTATCGCCGAAATTACGGAATGCAGCAAGCCAAAGGCGAGTACTTCCTTTTGTTTGACTCGGATTGTGTCATTCCTGAAGGTTATCTTGCTGCTGTAGATGCAGCTTTGAGAGAAACTCCCGTTGACTGTTTTGGCGGTCCGGACAATGCAGACGAGCATTTTTCGGATATGCAGAAGGCTGTGAACTATTCGATGACATCTTTTTTTACGACTGGTGGAATACGTGGTGGATCCAGGCAAATGGAAAAATACAATCCCAGATCTTTTAACATGGGCATTTCCAGAAAGGCCTTTGAAGTGACCGGTGGTTTTCGCTCTATGATTGGAGAAGACATTGACTTTAGCCTCAGGGTGAGGGAAGCAGGGATGGAAACCAAACTTTTTCTTGCTGCATTTGTCTATCATAAGCGCAGGGTCAATATCCGTAAATTCTATAGACAGACCAACACCTTTGGGAAGGCGCGCGTTGTACTTACCAAGGCTCATCCTGGTTCGCTCAGAATGGTGCACCTTCTGCCCGTGGCTTTTGTGCTGGGACATGTCTTTTTGGCGTTGTTGGCTATTGCTTGGACACCAATGTGGCTGTTGTTTGTTGCTTGTTACATATTGCTGCTGTTTTTGGACTCCTGGAACAAGAACGGAAGTATCAAGATAGCTACCCTTTCGGTGGTGGCTGCTTATGCCCAACTCAGCGGATATGGCATGGGATTTATGGAAGAGGCCTTGACTCGAAAGGCTTCTAAAGAAATAAAAGGACAAGAAAAATTATATAAATAAAAGCAATGACTATGTTTAAAGGTTTGGATTTCAAAAAGGACATTTTGCCCTATTTGGTGGCGATTTTGGCATTCTTTGCCATATCGGTCATTTATTGTTCTCCGGTCCTGGAAGGAAAACAGCTGTTCCAGCTTGATGGCCGTAAAGGTGCAGGAATGGGACAGGACATCAAGACTTTCAAGGATGAGACCGGAGAGAAAAGCTTGTGGACCGGTTCCATGTTTGGAGGTATGCCAGCTTACCAGATTTCGCCTAGCTACAAAACCTATCCGTTTTCCGATCTTCGCAGGGTTTTTGAGGGAATGCTGCCTACTCCGGCTTCTCATTTGTTCCTGTATATGCTTGGCTTTTTCATTCTGATGTGCGCTTTTGGTATCAACCCTTGGATTGGCATTATCGGAGCCATAGCGTACGCTTTTTCATCGTATTTCATCATTATTATAACGGCGGGACATATCTGGAAAGTGTGGGCCTTGGGGCTTATTCCACCAACTTTTGCGGGAGTTATATGGGCATACAGAGGTAAGTATCTCAAAGGAGCGGCAGTTTTTGCGCTCTTTTTTGTCCTGCAGCTTTTTGCCAACCATATTCAGATGACTTACTATTTCTTTGTTTTTGCTGGCGTTCCTTACCTTGTTTACGAGTTATCCAAGGCTGTCAGAAGCAAGGAATACCTGCATTTCTCAAAGGCAAGCGGCGCATTGTTGCTTGGGGCCGTTTTGGCTGTCGGCGTGAATGCTACAAATTTGTTTTTTACCGCAGAATACAGCAAGGATACCATCCGTGGAAAGTCTGAGCTGACGACCAACGTCGGTGACAAAACCTCCGGCCTGGACAAAAGTTATGCTACAGACTGGAGTTATGGCATTGCTGAAACATTTTCCCTGTTGGTACCTGACATTAAAGGTGGAGGAAATGCCCCCATCGGAAATGCTCCTGATTTGATGAAAAATGTGGATCCGTCCTTTAAACAGGATGTTGCCAACAGTGACCGTTACTGGGGAGATCAGCCTTTCACTGCAGGGCCTGTCTATGTAGGTGCTTTTGTGCTTTTTCTTTTTATTCTTGGCCTTTTCATCGTTGATAGTGGGGTTAAGTGGGCGCTTTTGTTTGCAACAGTTTTCTCCATCCTGTTGGCATGGGGAAAAAACTGGATGCCGCTGACCGACTTTTTCCTTGATTATTTCCCGATGTACAACAAGTTTAGGACGGTCTCTTCCATCTTAGTCATTGCCGAATTGTGCATTCCTATACTGGCAATACTGGCATTTTCCGAGGTTATCAAGAAGCCTGAAATCATCAAGGAAAAAGCAAAGGCCTTCTGGATCAGCTTTGGCCTGACAGGAGGTTTGGCTTTCCTGTTCTGGATTGCTCCCCGGATGTTCTTTAATTTCTTCAGCCAAAGGGAAATGGATCAATTCGCCCAAATGTTCCAGCAGAATTCCGGAGCGGCAGCACAGATCAAAGTCTATATGTCCGGTTTGGAGTCTGCTCGTGTGGCCATCCTGCAATCGGATGCCATTCGCTCTTTCTTTATTGTTGTACTTGGCGCAGGAGCGTTGTTGCTTTATCAGAGAAAGAAGGTCAAGAAAGGTTTTCTGGTTTTGTTTGTCGGCCTATTGGTCATCGCTGACTTGTGGTCTATCGATAGACGATATTTGAATGACAGTCATTTCGTTCCCAAAAGAGAGACTGTTGTAGCTTGGCCAAAGACCGATGCTGACAAGATTATCCTTCAGGACAAGGATCTGGGTTACAGGGTCCTGAATTTGACAGTCAGTCCTTTCCAGGATGCCAGTACTTCCTACTATCACCGTTCTGTAGGTGGATATCATGCAGCCAAGCTTCGTCGTTATCAGGATGTGATAGACCATTATTTCACGTCCAGCATGAATATGCCTATACTCAATATGCTCAATACGCGCTATTTCATCGTTCCCGATGAGGCCAAAAACCCTCTAGTACAGCGAAACCCGGACGCATTGGGTGCCGCTTGGTTTGTTGGAGGGTTCCGTGAGGTGAACAACCCGGATGAGGAAATTGCAGCCATTGGTAAGTTTGATCCTGCCCGGGAGCTGATCGTTGACAAGCGTTTTGATAGCCAGATAGCTGGCAAGACTTTTGTAAAGGATTCGGCTTCGAAGATTACCTTGATCAAATATGTTCCCAATCATCTGACCTATCAAACCCATACCGCCAGAGAACAACTGGCTGTTTTTTCTGAGATTTATTATGCTGCCGGTTGGCAGGCAAGCATTGATGGGAAGGATGTTCCGCATTTCCGTGCCAATTATATCCTGCGTGCCATGGTGGTGCCGGCTGGAGACCATACCATCGAATTTCGCTTTGAACCCAAATCTTTTGAGAGGGTTGAAAATATGTCCATGGTTGCATTGATAGGTCTTATCCTGTTGATTGTCGGTGCTGTGGTCTATGGTTTTGTACAGGCAAAAAAGAAAGAAACGGCTGAATAAAGAATCAAACCAGCAAATCCAAAGGCAGATGATTTTATCCAATCTTAACTATAAGATCAAGAGGCGTACCTGGAGCAGACTGGTTGGCTGTTTAAGAAATAAGGATTTTTATCCGAAAATATACAGATCCTATTGGCATGGTCGCCTTCATAGGCCCCGTGTCACTCAAAACTTCGAGAATTTTTTTACAGCTGTGCCCAACCCCGGAGCGGGGATTGGGCACCAGTTGGCAAATTGGATAGCTGGATATTGGTATGCAGAACAATTTGGACTGCAATTTGCGCACACTCCTTTTTCAAAGGAAAAATGGGAAAAATTCCTGGGTTTTGGAGAGGATGAAGTGACCGCCAAAGAACTGGTCGGAAAGTTTGGCTACAGAAAAGTGATTCTTCCTCTCTTTGATGAAAAAAACGACGATGAAATCGGTCAAATCAGGAAAATCATCCATTCTTACGACCATCGGAAAGTTTTGTTTGTGGCGGAACAGGACCAGTTTTATCGGGATCAGTTTGGAGTGATGGAAGACCTCAAGAGGAAATTTCGTCATGCCAGTGCAAGGCAAAACGATCATCTTGTTTATAGCAAAAGTTTTTTCAATATTGCCATACATGTTAGGCGAGGAGATGTGTTTGTGGATGCTGGGAACGTCAATCCAAACCTGTTGCTGCGTTGGCAGGACAACAATTATTTCGAAAAGGTGCTGACACGTACTCTGGAGGCCCTGAAGACCGAAAAACCTGTTGCTATCTATCTTTTTTCGCAGGGTGAGAGAAAAGATTTCCCCGAATTTGAGCAGTATGAGAATTTCCATTTTTGCTTGGACATGAGTTCGCAGGATTCTTTCTTGCACATGGTGAATGCCGATTTGCTGATTACCAGCAAGAGCTCGTTCTCTTACAAACCAGCCTTGCTTTCTGACGGAATCAAGGTTTGTCCTGAGAATTTTTGGCATGGCTATCCACAAACTTCTGACTGGATTTTGGTCAAGGATGATGGATCTTTTGATGCAGAACGTATAAATAGCAGATATCAACGATGAATGTTCTTTTCATATCTTCGGGTAACAAAATCGATTACCAGTGTGATTGCCTCTTTCATGGACTGAATTGTATGGATGAGGTGACGGTTTATACCTTGAATGATTACTGGTATATGTACCGCGGAAATACTCCTGAAGAAATCAGCAAACAATATGGTATGGGTTTTACCATAGCCAATCGTATACCCATCGACCGAAGACATATCCATTCTTTTTCTGAGGCGAAAGAAAAGGTTCAGGCCCACTTTTACGATTTGATCGTCTATGGTTCCATTTATCGTTGTGACTTTTTGTTGTCTGAGGCCCTGGAAAAATATGCTTCAAATCAGCTTGTCTTTATCGATGGCGAAGATCACGATTTCAGCCCGTTTTTTTACAAGAGTCATAAGCACTATTTCCGAAATCAGAAAGATTTCTTGCGGAAAAAGAGAAAGGCCAGGTTTCTGGCCAGCAAAGGCCAGTTTTTTAAGCGAGAACTCAGGGAGAAGGACGTTCTTTTTTTCCATCCCATCTCTTTTGCTGTCCCTTCGGAAAACATTGTTGAAGAGTTGCCGGTCAAGAAAGTGGAGATGGCGACCATCATCCCTGGTGAGAAAAGCACCTATATCTACGACAATGAAAAGGATTACTACCTGGGCTACCAGGATGCCAGATTTGGCATGACATTCAAGAAAGGAGGCTGGGACTGCCTGAGACATTACGAGATTCTGTCCAACGGCTGCATTCCTTATTTTCCTGGGCTTGAAAAATGTCCATCCACGACGATGTCCAATTTCCCCAAAAAAATGGTTCTCGAGACGAACCTTTTGTATGAATCGCATAACTATTCCGAGTCTTCTTACCGGGATTTTGTCCATGCGCTTCTGTCATTTACCAGAAGTCACCTGACGACCCGCAATCTCGCAGAGTATGTCCTTTCCTTTTGTAAATAAAAGTTTTTAGGCATAGGTAGATTTTGACGGGAAACGTCCCTTAAGGATTAGATCCAACCGTGAAAGATCTTGAACCAACCTGCTCTGCAAATGAACCAGAAATGGCGAAGGACCGTAGGTAAGTAACCGTAATTCTTTGACATGATGTGAAAGCGTTCCTTCAGGGAGGCTTTCATTTTTTGCTTGGAAACACCTCCATCCAGAAAGTGGGAAATTACCAGATGGGTGTTGTATATGTTTTTTGCCTTACGCAGGCAACGAATGGTCCAGTCGAAATCGGCTGAATATTTATAAGAGGTATCGAAAGAAGGGACGATGGATTTTTTGACCAACATGGACTGATGACAGACCAGCATGCCCATCCTGAAACTCTTCCAGTCCAGTTTCTCAGGGGCTTTCAGACGACGGTCCCCCATGATGGCTCCCTGTTCATCCACAATCTTGGTTTCACCGTAGAGGAAATCGGGTAAGTCGGTTTTCCCTTTTTCCCAAAGAGCCTGTTGCATTATTTTTTCCAGACAATCATCCGATGAAATCTTGTCACCGGCATTCATGAACCATACGTATTCGCCTGTTGCCATGGATATCCCTTTGTTCATGGCATCGTAGATACCCTTATCAGGTTCGGAGATCCAGTGCAGAGGGCGGTTTGCTGCACTGAATTTCCCTTCGAAAGCCATGATGAGGCTGAGGGTACTGTCGCTTGAATTTCCGTCCACAAGAAGATATTCTATGGCAGGATAGGTTTGTCTGAGTACGCTTTCGGCTGTCCTTTCGAGAACTTTTTCAGCCTGATAGGTAATGGTGATGATGGAAATAAGCGGGTATTCTTTCATTTTGATCTTCTGGTCAGGTTTTTCTCATACAATTCGATGTAGCGCCGGGCGACGGCTTTTTCGGAATAGTTTGACAGGACATAGTCCCGGTTGGCTTGTTTGAAAGCCTTATCCGATGATTTTTTCAAGACAAGGCGGATACCTTTGGCCAGGTCTTCCGACGATTTGTATTGAGCCACATAGCCCGTTTTATCATGGGCTATCATTTCCGGTATGCCGCCGGTGTGGAATCCTACACATGGAACACCGCATGACATAGCTTCCATGATCATATTGGGCAGATTCTCCTGTAGGGAGGGTGTTACATAGCAATCGATGGACTGATAGAGCGTGATTAGTTTTTTAGTATCTGAAATATATCCCATGAAATGGGCTTTTAGACCGAAATTGGCACTCAACTCTTCTTTTTCTTCGCCGATAAAAACCAACTCCATTTCCTCTTTGAGGTCTTTGAGAAGCTGCGTGGCTTCAATGAGGTAATCGATGCCTTTGAGCTTGTCACTGATGGAATATGCCCCAAAAAGAATCAGTTTCTTGTCTGTAGGCAGGCCAAGTTCCGTCCTTGCCAGTTTTTGGTCTCCGGGACGGAAGGCTTCCGTATCGATGGGGTTGGATATGCTGGAAATGTAGTTTCCCTTTTTTAAGGAACTGCTTTCGGCTTTGTGCATCAGCCATTGGCTACAAGCGACAAACTGGATTCCAGAGTTGGGCAGAATCTTTTTCTTTTTCCTGAGAACGCGAAATGAAAGATCTTTTGGCGAGGGAGCGTGCAAAAGGTGACAGTTTCCGCAATCCTTTTCGTAGTTGGAGCAGATGCCCGAATGATGGCATATTCCGGTAATGGGCCACATGTCGTGCATGGTCCAGATAATCGTTTTTCCTGATTTTGTTATTTTCTCAAGGTCTCTGAGGGAAAGCATACCTTGGTTGATCCAGTGCAGATGGATGATGTCCGCTTCTTTAAACTCAGCCAGCTTGGTGATATCCCTGCCGGTATTTGCGATGGATACCTTGAAGAGATTTTCTCGGTCAAGACGGTTGTTTAGAAAAATGATGAACCTTTCATAAGCAAAACGGATTCTGCTGAGCGGACTTTCCTTGAGGGAAATGACCAAACGGTCTGCCGTTGTTTTCTCCTCCACAAGCATGTGAACATCCAAGCCTTCCTTCTCGAGGGCGACAGCCAGTCTTTTACAGGCCACAGCAGCACCGCCTTTGGTTTCAAACGTATTGACAAGAAGGATTTTCATGATGTTTGGATTCTATGGATAGTCTTTGTGCAGCGATTTAAGGAAAACATTCAGGCACCAAAATCACCCTTGAGGGTTCGCTTTATTCTACGAATGGCTTTTGCCTTAAAAGAGTAGGTTTTTCGGTAATATTCTTCCACAAGTTGGCGGGCTTTCATATCTTCAATGATATTCTCGGCTTTAACCACAGGAATTCTCCCGTTGAAAAGGTCTTTTCCCATCTTCACACCCGCGCCACAGTTGGTTCCACTACCATCTAGCCCGATATTCTGGACAAGGGTTTTCCCCACGTTTAGGGAATAGAGGCCGTTCAGGAACAGGCTAGCGTTCCATCGGATGGCCCAGGAATGATTTAAACCCTTGACTTGTCTACGGAGCATCCTGGTAAAACCATAGGCGTTGTTGAAGTCGAAATACTTGGTCAGCTTCTTTTCTTCCAGCTCCCGGAGCAATGCTGCTCCGTCCGGATTGAAGCTTTTCCAGGCTCTGTCCCAGGTTGCCCAGCCCCAACTTCCGACAAACCGGAGCAGGAATGTTTCGGGTAAGGCATCGGTCATATAGTATTGGCAGGCGTGGATGTGTCCCATTTTTTCTTCATCTTTGTATGTTTCCAGCCCATCGTTCATGAATTCCAGGAAATGCGGTGCAGTGATGAGGTCGTCCTCCAGAACAATGACTTTACCGTACTGGTTGACTATTTTCGTAACTCCGTCGATGATGTTGTTTGCAAGTCCGAAATTTTGTTCCCGTATACATAGGCTTATTTTTGCAAATCCATCGATGGAATGGATAATTTTGCGGACTTCATCCACGGAAAGCCTGTCTTTTTCGTTCCTGGCTGCATCGGCATAGATGAATAGCTGGCTTTGGTCAGCCAGTATGTTTGCCTTCAACGCCTCCAATGTAAGACGGGTATGTTCCGGTCTGTTGTAGACAAAAAGCAGGATGGGCGCAAGATCATTCATAGACTCTTAGGTACTTTAAAAAACAAAGGTAAAGATTATTCCATGAAATATGAATTCAAAAGCTGTTTTTGAAAGTTAGAACAGCTTTCTCAAGGTTTTATAAACAGATATTCCGGTGACTTTTTCGTCATTTTTCTGGCGTTGATGATGGTAAAGGTCTTCAGCAACAAGTTGAAGGATATGGAAAACAACCTGCAAAACTCATTGAATCCTTCCTTTGGAAGAGCGATAAAGGTTTTTTTGAATGCAGCCAGGACTCCATATCCGAAAGCTTTAAAAAAGGAGCGGTTGATGTTGGCATATTCAATCAACTGAAAAATGAGTGTCTCTTTGCCAGGTTTCCTATTTTCTCTGTCGTGATAACCGTAGACAAAAGGACAGTATCCGATTTTACAGTCATGGTAATGCAATCGATTGATATAATCCATGTCTTCACCGTAATGATGAAATACCGGAGAGAATCCACCCATGTGCTTGAGCGTTTCTCTTGAAAGCATCCAAAAGGCTGCATTGACCCGATGAATTGGGATAATTTGATCATTTTTGCACTTAATGTCATTCAGGTCTTCTTTACTTTTCAGGTTGGAGTAATCCGCAAATCCCCTGTCAAGAGCATCGCCTTTGCCATTCAGATGTACAGGAGAAATGACGCCGTATTGCGGATTCTTAAGTGAAAGATCCAGCAACTTCTCAATCGTATTTGAATCGACCCATGCATCCTGGTTGAGCAGAAAGAAATAATCGCAACCGTGTTGGATTGCATATGCCATTGCCTGATTGTTGGCTTTTCCAAAACCTGCGTTGGTTTGGTTTTTAAGGAGGTGTACTTCTGGATAGTTTTTCTCTATCAGTGTTGTCGTATTGTCTCTGGAAAGGTTATCGACGACGATGATCTCTAATGGAATGCTCGATTTCCTTAAGCTGCCAAGACATTTGTCCATCCAGCGTTCAAAATTATAGGAGATGATGATAACGGCAACATTCATGGCTGTGTATCAGTTTTTCTTTTGCAATTTCTTTATTTTTCCCTCAATCCATAGGAAGAGGTCATTGGATGCCTCCAACTTCAGGATTTTACAGGACAGAATATAAAGCGACCCGACAAAAAAGATTGCTATGCCCAGGAAGAGGTAATCGTTTACGATTGGTTTGCAAATAAAATAGGCAACGGCGCATAGTCCCAACGAGAGGAGAAAGTACGGATAACTGTCCTTGATAAGGTCAACGACTGAGTAGCCAATGATTTTCTTTGAGAGCCAAAGGGATATCAGCAAGGTGATCAGGGAGGATACGGACCAACCCAGTGCCAAGCCAATTGTTCCGTATTGTATGGTTATGAGTATCAGCAGTACAAGCACCGACTTTTTGACAAATTCAAGAATCAGCAGTTCTTTGGACCGACCTTTGGCCAGGATGGATTCCTGTAATATGGTGTTGATGGAAACAAAAATGCCGGAAAAACAAAGTATCTGAAAAATAGGTACGGACGCCAGCCATTTTTCCGTGATCAGAATGACAAAGAATTGCTTTGCAACCAGTATCAGTCCAAACATGATGGGAAAGATGACCAATGAAATGGTCTTGATCAGCTTGCTCAGTATGCGTTTGAATCTTTCAGCATCGTCGTTTACATCGGAAAGCAAGGGTACGAGAATGGTTCTGAACGTGTTGCTGACCAATCCAGTGGGAATGTCCTGGTATTTACTGGCCTGGGTATAGAAGCCCAGTTGGGTGATACTGTAAATACGGCCGATCAGCATGGAGTAGATGTTGTTGAAAACAGTGGTAATGAAGCTGGTCAAAAGAACCATACTGCTGAACGGAAAGAATCTTTTTAAGACACTTCGGTCAAAACTCCGCGTTGGTCTCCACTCACTGTAATACCAATAAAGGATCATCCCGAAAAAGGAATTCAACAGAGTCTGGATGACCAGGGCCCACGGGCCCATGCCTTTCAAAGCGGCGATAAGCGAAAAAATACTGGCTATCAGCAGAGCAAGGATGTTTACCCGTGAAAGAACCTTGACATTCATTTTCTTTGTCAAATAAACATTCTGGATGCTTACAAAGGAGTTGAAAATCAGGCAGAGAAAAAGAACACGCGAAATCAGGGTCAGTGACGGTTGCTTGAAAAACAAGCTGATAAGCGGTGCACAAAAAAAGAGTATGGCATAAAGCACAAAGCCTGATGCTGCATTGTAATAAAAGACCGTGTTGTACTCTGTTTGAGAAAACTCCATCCTGTTCATCAGGGCATGTCCGTAACCGCTGTTGATGAATATGCTAGACAAAGCGATAAACAGGGAAAGCGTGCCAATCAGACCATAGTCATCCGGAGAAAGCGTCCGTCCAAGGACAATCCCTGTAACGATATAAATGATCTGTTGCCCGAATTTGTCGATAAAACTCCAAATTAAGGCTGAAGTTGTTTTCTCTTTCAGCGTCTTCTCCATGACATGGTTGAATCGTATGTGAGATCCCTATAGTTTGATCGTTTGAAGTATCTTGGTGGTACCTCCGCTTCCATTTTTGACCATTTCACCGGCTTTTTCACCAGCTTTCTTCATGACTTCTCCATTCGCTATAAAAGTATCAATCAGCTTTTTCATTTCCTCTTCTGAATCGAAGCTGAATCCACCGCCACATTCAATCAGGGCTTTGGCTTCAATGAATTTGCGGAAATTTGGGCCGAACAACACCGGTATTCCATAAACGGCGGCTTCCAGCGTATTGTGTATTCCTGTTCCGAAACCACCGCCAATATACGCAAAATCTCCATATTGGTAGATGGAGGAAAGCAAGCCTATGCAGTCTATGATCAGACAATCACTTTTTGAGGCCTCTTCTGGGGTGGTTTGTGTATAACGGACATAAGGACGTGTCAACTGGCTTTCTATGGCCTGGAGGTGCTCCTCGTGGATCTCATGAGGTGCAATAATAAGCCTGAGTTCGGAATGTTCGTTGAAATAGGGAATGAAAAGAACTTCATCTTTAGGCCAGGAGCTTCCGGCGATTAAAATCTTTTGGGAGGATTCTGCGCTTTTTTTTGCAAAAGCTTCCGCTTTCTCCAACTTTCTGGCGTTGTCCTTGATTTCCAGCACACGGTCAAAACGAGTGTCTCCGGAAATGCTGACATTGTCAGCATAGCCGATTGATTTGAGCAGTTCAACGGATTGTTGGTCCTGTACAAAGAAATGTGTTATTTTCCCGAGCATCTTTCGGTATGGACCTGCATAGCTCTTGAAGAATGTCTGTTCCGGCCGGAAGATACCTGATATAAGGAATGCCGGAATGTTCTGACTCTTGAGTTGTTTCAGGTAGTTGGGCCAAAATTCATATTTGATGAAAAAGGCCATTTTTGGTTTCACCAAATGAAGGAAGCGGCTGACGTTCACCAACGTGTCGAAGGGCAGGTAACAAATGATGTCTGCTCCGGCATAGTCCTTTCGGACTTCGTATCCTGAGGGAGAGTAAAAAGTGACAATGATTCGGTATTCGGGATGGTCGGCCCTTATTTGTTCCATAATGGGCCTTCCTTGTTCGAATTCTCCCAGGGAGGATGCGTGAAACCATAACCATTCTTTGTCAGGGTCCATCTTCTCGTGTAAAATGGTCCAGGTGTTTCTGTGACCTTTCACCATCTTGCCGGCTTTCTTATGGAAAAAAGCGACAAATCGAAATATGGTAATATAAACTAAAATGCCTATTTGATACATTCTGAAAGGCTTATGATTTTACTTTAAGGTCTCAATGGCTTTTCCGATACGGAAAAGAGTCTCTTCTTTTCCCAAAAGAACGACGATGTTAAAAATATGAGGGCCCTTGGCTTCTCCAACCAGGGATACCCGGAACGCGTTCATGACAGCCCCCATTTTGTATTCTTTTTCTGTAATCCACTTAACAACGATTTCTTCCATCCGGGTGCCGTTGGTGTAGTCGGAGATGTTTTCCAGGACTTCGGTCAGCTCGGTCATAAGAACTGGAGTGTTTTCTTTCCAGTATTTCTGGACGCTTTTTTCTGCGTAAGTTTCTGGACGTTCAAAGAAAAAGGAGCTCTGATTCCAGAGTTCGCTGATAAAGTTGGCCCTTTCCTTGATAAGAGAGATGACTTCTGTAACATAATCTTTGGATACGGAAGGCTTTTCTCCTTTGAAATCGGGAAGCATAGTCGTTCCTTTTGTGCAGATGCCTTTTTCTTCAAGATCTTTGATAAATAAATTTGCCAGATTCTCGTTGGCCTTGGACTGCATATATTGATGGTTGAACCATTTTCCTTTTTCGTAATCGAACTTGGCTCCGCTCTTGCTGCATCGGTCGATGGAGAATAGACTCACAAGTTCTTCCATAGAGAAAATTTCCTGATCGCTGCCCGGATGCCAGCCCAGCAATGCCAGAAAGTTGACCACAGCTTCCGGAAAATACCCGGCTTCGCGATATCCTGAACTTCTGTCTCCGGTGGTGGGGTCAACCCAGTCACAAGGAAATACAGGGAAGCCAAGACGGTCTCCGTCGCGTTTGCTCAATTTACCCTTTCCATCGGGTTTGAGCAGCAGCGGCAAATGGGCAAATTCAGGCATAGTCTCTTCCCAGCCAAATGCGCGGTATAAAAGTACGTGCAAGGGAGCTGACGGCAACCATTCTTCTCCACGGATTACATGGGAAATTTCCATCAAATGATCGTCCACGATGTTGGCCAAATGATAGGTTGGCAGCTGATCAGCTGATTTGTAGATAACTTTATCGTCCAGTACGGAGGAATTGATACGGACTTCACCGCGAATCATGTCGTTTACGAGGATATCTTCACCCGGCTCAATTTTAAAACGGACCACATAGTTTTCTCCGTCTGCTATGCGCCTGGCTATTTCTTCAGCGGAAAGAGTGAGAGAATTGTTCATTTGGAGACGGGTCGAGGCGTCGTATTGGAAGTTGCTGATTTCATTACGCTTCTGGTCCAGTTCTTCAGGAGTATCGAATGCAACGTATGCTTTTTCTGCAGACAATAACAGGTCTACGTATTTTTTGTAGATTTCTTTTCTTTCGGATTGGCGATATGGACCATATTTTCCACCGAAGCCAACACCTTCATCGAAGCGAATGCCCAACCAATTCAAGGCGTCAATGATATAATCTTCTGCACCAGGAACAAAGCGGTGTGAATCTGTATCTTCGATACGTAAGATGAAATCTCCGCCTAACTTCTTAGCAAAAAGGTAGTTATATAATGCTGTTCTTACTCCGCCGATGTGAAGCGGACCTGTTGGACTGGGTGCAAATCGAACCCGAACGCGTTTTTGTTGAGACATGTTTTTGAATTTTATATGAGCAAGCCTGCAAAAGTAGTCTATTTTTCAATAAATTTAAGAACTAATCGGCTTGTGTTTGATTTTTTTGTACTTTTAGAACACATTACCAGCCTATTCCTTATCTCTGGAAATGCTTAATTTCAATACTTTAATTCTATGAAACGGAAAAACTTCAAGGATAATTTATCGCAAAACCTTCTAAAAGTTGCCTTTTTCATTATTTCTGCTACCCTGATTCTTCAATCTTTTCCAAGAGAAGGCCGTTTCCGTTACAGTTTTCAGGAAGGAAAGCCATGGCGTTACGGCTTGATGACTGCTCCGTATGATTTCCAGATTTTCAAGACAGACAAAGAAATAGAACGTGAAACAGACAGCGTAATGACAGGTTTTCGTCCATACCTAAGCGTGGACACTGCCGTTTTTACGACGATTAAGAACCAGTTGAGGTCTGATTATTTTTCCTACCTGAGAATTACGGTTCCAACACATTATCTTAAATACATTACCAACCAACTGGAAACCATTTACAAAGTTGGTATTATATCTCTAAACGACAAGGAAAATTATCTAAAGGACTCCATTTCATCGGTCATGGTTGTTCATAATAGAATGGCCAAGGCCTGGGATGTATCGGCTCTTTTCACCACTCAGGATGCCTATGAAGCTCTGTTTAAAAATCTGCCTCCAGCTATTCACGAAAATGTCCTGAGATCCTGTAAGCTCAATAAATATATTGTTGAAAATCTAAGCCCGGACGACCCTGCTACGGAAATGGCCAGATTGGCCTATGCCAAGAAAATTTCGCAAACTTCGGGAATGGTGCAGCGAGGTGAACGGATTATAGATAGAGGGGAGATTATTTCTCCGGAAACATATAAAGTGTTGTGCTCACTTAAGAAGGTGGCAGAAGAGCGGTCTCAGGCTTCAGGAAACACGGGTGTTCTGTTGGGTCAGATTGTTCTGGTTGTGGGACTTTTTATCCTACAATTCTTTTTCTTGTGGTTTTTCAGACCAGTGACCTATGAGCGCAAAGCCAATGTCGTTTTTATACTGATCATGATAACCGGTCTGGTCTTGTTGACGTCTCTGGTGGTTCATACTGGGTATCTTCATGTATATATGATTCCCTATGCAATATTACCTATCATGGTGAGGACCTTTTTTGATTCGCGAACGGCACTTTTTGCCCATATCATTACGGTACTTATCTCATCGACCATCGTGGCCTATCCTTATGAGTTTTTGCTTATACAGATAGCAGCGGGTATGGCTTCGGTATATTCGCTGAAGGACTTGACGCAAAGGTCCCAATTGGTACTTTGCGCCATTCTGGTGGTAATCACCTACTGTGTCATGTACTTTGGTATATCCCTCATTCAGGAAGGCTATATGAACAGGGTAAACTGGCGCATGTTTGTTTATTTCGGTATCAACGGACTGTTTATGTTGACGTCTTATCTGCTCATTTATCTTTTTGAATGGCTGTTCGGATATACCTCCAATGTCACATTGGTAGAGCTTTCCAACATCAACAATCCTTTGCTCCGTGCTTTTTCGGAAACCTGCCCAGGTAGTTTCCAGCATTCCATGCAGGTATCCAATTTGGCGACTGCAGCAGCTCAAGAAATTAGTGCCAATGTACAATTGGCCCGTACCGGAGCCTTGTATCACGATATCGGGAAAATGAGCAATCCTATTTATTTTACGGAAAATCAATCGGGGGTAAATCCACATGATGAACTGACACCTGAAGAGAGTGCTAAAATTATCATTAGTCATGTATCGGAAGGCTTGAAATTGGCCCATAAGAATGGTTTGCCTCTGGTCATTCGCGACTGCATCCGTTCTCACCATGGGAACGGCCCTGTTCGATACTTCTATAATGCATTCAAGAACGAACATCCCGAAGAGTCTGTTCCTGAAACCTTCTTCTATACGGGAACCAATCCTGCCTCCAAAGAAACGGCCATACTGATGATGGCGGATGCCCTGGAAGCCTCTTCTCGTAGTCTGAAGGAATACAATGAAACAGAGATTTCAGCTTTGGTGGAGCGTATCATAAACATGCAGTTCCAGGAAGGGGCATTCAAAAATGTACCGATCACATTTAGGGACTTGGAGAAAATCAAGGTCGTCTTCAAATCCAAGTTGCAGACGATTTACCACACCCGTATAGCCTATCCGGAAATGCCAGCCGTCATTCCTCCTCTGGTTCGGGATTAGTGTTAGAATCCAGACCGGATGCCGATGCGGAATTGGTAAGGTTCCACCTCAAAACGTGGAGTAGAAATGCGGTTGCCGTCAATAGTGAAGTTAAGGTTTGCATCGTTCCAGTCGATCTTGGTACTTTTTTTACCTAAGAAAGGACCGTCGGTTTCCTTGAACTGTACATAATCCCGCTTGAACAGCAGAGGCAGGAAATAAGATCCGTCTATAAAAAGCTCATATTTTTTCCCCATCCTGACGGCCAAACCGGCTACAGGCCTGGCTCCGACAGCCGATCTTCCAGCTTTGACCTTGATTTCGTCTGAGTCAAACGTTTTTCCATTTATTTTTAGATTGTTGTCCGTATTTGTCAGATTGCAGATGTCAACTTTGCTGTTGGTTGTGGATCCGGCAAGTCCGAAATCGAGGAAGAACCAGCGTCCGCTGGGGAAAAGGGATATGCGGTAACTTAATCCCAGATCGTATTGAATCTGGTCAATGCCGTATAGCGCAGCTGAAAGAGTGCTAAAGATGGTCAGTTGCTTGGTTAGTTCAAAACGGATACCATCCATAGTGGATATTCCGAAATACTTGGATGATATGTCTTTATCGGCGTTGGCTGTTCCATAGGAAATCTGATGGTGACCTCCCATATAGTTGACTGGAAGGTAGGCAAAACCTCCATCAAAAGTGAATCGTTTCAGGAACATTAGTATCTTTTCCTGCTGGGTCAACTCTTTGTTGTAGACCTTGGCAAGTTTTTCGATGGCTTGTTCTTTCTTATACAGTAATTCGGTTTGATTGCTCAGCATATTGCTTTCCTGGAGGATGTTGTAGTCTTTCCAATAGCTTTGGTCGTAATTGTCTGCCTCGATGGAGAGGATGTCGGTATAATCGAACTGTTGACCAAATGGGATAGGAGAAACAGAGTCTGTTTTGACGGATGTAGTCACGTATTCAATATCCTTATATATCCTGACTTTGGATGCCGTGTTGATGCCGTTGGTTTTGTAGCTGATGTATCCCAGATTGTAAAGGCCGTCTTTTTCGGTGTAGCCAATCTTGATATTGGTGTTTCCGGGGATGTAGGTCCCTTCCGAGTCTGTACTTCTACTGGATGAGACACCGCTCAACCCGGCACGGCGAAGCTCAAAACCTACATATGCCAGATTGTCGTAGTCGATGAAGATACGTCCCTGAAAATTGGAATTGGGTGCCGCACGGTTCTTGAATGATATGGCATAAACTTCCCTAAGGCTATCCTTGAATGTTCCCTCCAGTTTGTAGGACCATTTTTTATATTCAGATGGTCTGATAAAGTCCCATCTGCTAAAAACAATGTCAAGGTCGTTGGGAAAATGAGGACCACCATAAAAACGGACATTGTTGATGCTGTCTATGCCGGGAAAGACGTTTTTGCGGGATTTCTCAACCTTGATCTGCCCAAAATTTGTGGTGTTTCTGTAAGTGTTCTTATAAACGTCAAGAACGGCTTCGTCGAAACATAGAAACAGAGTGTCGCTCACTCGTTGGGTTTCCCTGTAAAATCCACTGCAAAGAGTTGGTTTGGTAGGGTAGTTTTCTGGGATCGCCTTATAGGCTTTACCCAACAACTCGGCAATAAAATCTCTGTTTGTGACGACAACTTCTTTGATCTGAAAGGAGGAAGGTACAAGTTTGAAAACGGTATATTCTTTAAGATCTGAAATATTGTAGACTTCAGAAGTATATCCCATAAAATTAATGCTGAGTTTGTTGCCTGCTCCGGTAGGAGGAATTTTTAAAGACCATTCTCCGTCCAGGTTGCTGGCCGTTCCAATACCCAACTGATTGACACTGATTGTTGCAAAGGAAAGAGGTTCTCCGGTTTTGGCATCCATGATACGTCCGCGCAGCATGAATGACTGGGTTCTGTCTTGATCTGCTGCAGCTGTAATGAGCATGGGAGTTGTATCGTTCAGAGATACACTTTCCAGTTTTGGCAAAACTGCATTTATGGATGATGAATCGATTGTCTGGGCGTTCATGTGAATGGATGTCCAGATTCCAAGCATACAAAAGCAAAAGGTAGAACGTTTCATAAATGTTTTTTTGGGATATGTGTTCTGTTTGTTGCTGACTAGGCTCTTTATCAGGGAAGCCAGGCTTGCAAAAACCACAGATGCTGCAAAAATACACTATTTTTTTAACTGCTGCTCCTTTAATGATAATTGAAACGAAAGAGCATCGGGCTTTTATGCGTGAATTTCCTTAAATGTACATGATGAAGCGCCTTATATTTAGCGTTTTACATTGAAAATCTTCCATTCTGAGGTTTAGAGAAAAGCCTCTATTCTCGTGGGCTTTCTCCGCGGAAAGAAGGTGATGCCGGTGCTGGACTTTTGCTCGGAATGCTCCGATAAAGCTCATAAAATCTAATAATCTCATAATTAGAGCAATGGGTTTGGCCGTTAAAATAAAATAAAAAAATCCAGAATCGGTGTCCAGATTTTTCCATTTTTTAACTCAATGAAATGTAACTCGGGAAAATGGCCTTATCCAGGATTTCATAATAGCCCTATGTCTTGGAATCAAACAATAAATAGAAAGGGAATGAGTGCTTTGTCAGTATATACCTAACTAAAAGAAGAAACCTGTTAATGCTGGTCACATTAACAGGTTAGAACAATATGCCGGAAAGGCAATTTATTTAATTAAATCGATGCAAACCTATGAAAAAACACCCAATTATTCACTCTTCCTGTATAAGGAAAAGAGTGAATGTTCTTTTTTTGAAGTTGAAATTACTAACAATGTTGATGTTCGTGGGGGTAATGGCTTTGTCTGCCAGCACGAATGCCCAACAGACAAAAATCAATCTTCAGGTTCAAAATACTTCTTTGAGCCGTATCTTAAGTTCCATAGAGAAACAAAGTGATTTTCTTTTCATTTATAAAGAAAATATTGACATTTCTAATTTAAGGAGAAGCATCTCTGTTAAGGATGAGAAGATCGAAAATGTTCTGGATATCCTGTTTAAAGGCCTCGATGTTGTTTATCGAATAGATGGCCGACAAGTTTTTCTTTTGAAGAAAGAAGTGCCTAAAAAAGTCGTGGCGGTTGTTCAAAAAACGGATGTAGTTCAATCTCAGAAGAAAAGTGTCAGGGGGATGGTTACCGATGAAAAAGGTGAGCCAATTCAAGGGACAACTGTTATTATAAAGGGTACAACCATTGGTACTGTTACAGATGCCAATGGTATGTATACTCTTCCGCTTCCTAATACGGCAAAAACGCTTTTGGTTTCATTTATGGGTTATAAAACAGCGGAAGTTGATATTTTAGACAAGGCTGTATTGAATGTCGTGTTGGCAGAAAATTCAATAAGTCTGGATGAAGTGGTCGCTGTTGGATACGGGACTCAAAAGAAAGAATCCGTCGTTGGTTCAATTGCTCAAGCTTCAAGCAAGGAGTTACGGCGTACAGCACATGTTACTGATTTTAAGCAAGCATTGACAGGTTTGTTGCCTGGCTTGGTTACCATGACGGCTTCAGGTGAACCAGGAGGTACAGGAAGAGGGAACAGTGCCACCAATATTTTTATACGTGGTATGAACACGTGGAATGGTGGTCAGCCTCTGATCCTTGTTGATGGGGCAGAGCGAACCATGGACAACCTGGATGTAAATGAGGTTGAGAGTATTTCAATATTAAAGGATGCTTCTGCGACAGCTGTTTTCGGTGTCAAGGGAGCAAACGGCGTTATTCTTATCACAACCAAACGAGGTTCTTCCGATAGCGAAAAGCCTACACTCCATTTCACTTATAATGCAGAGTCCAAAATGCTTTCGAAACTGCCGGAGATCATGGATTCTTACAATGCCATTCTTATAAGAGACCAGGCGATTGAAAATGAGGTTTCTCTTAATGAACCTTCCTGGGGAGATTACATTGCGACTGAAATAGCTGAAAGATACAAAAGACCCCAAAGTGCCGAATATGCACAGATTTACCCTAATGTAAACTGGCAGAAAGCCTTGTTTAAAGATATGAGTATGTCGCACAGGGCTACTATGGATATTCAGGGAGGGACCAAAAAAGTCAAGTATTTCGGTTCCCTGGCCTATCTGCATGAAGGTGATATGTTCAAGGATTACACGAATAATAAAGGATACGACCCTAATTACAATTTTGACCGTTTTAATTTCAGGAGTAACGTTGATTTCAAACTTACAAATACGACGACTTTTAAGGTAGACCTTTCAGGGTATTACAGCATGAAGAATACCAATTACAATAATGAAGGTAGTACCGGTTCTGCTGATCAATGGATGTGGGCTGCGGCCTATACCATGGCTCCGGATCTGTACCTACCCCAGTATGCTGATGGCCGTTTTGGAACAACAAGTCTTTCAACAAAGCCAAATCCTGTGGCTGCCGTTTATAATCTAGGTGTCAGACAGACACGCACTACAACCCTTAACTCGGATTTTCATCTTGAGCAGAAACTCGATTTTATTACAAAGGGACTGGCCGCAAATGCTTCATTCTTCTATGATAACCAAATCATATCGGAAGGTGGTATCTATGATGGAAACAACCATGTACGTCCCGCTGATGGCAACGTTTTTGAAGAAGAAATCAGTCCGTTGTTGTATACCGGTCCCGATCAGGATCCAAGTGAATATACAACGCTTTGGCCACAAACCGGCCGTAATCAGTACGACTGGGCTGTAATTCCATGGGCTTTAAGGTCGGAGGTGATTGGTACCGCTGACTGGGATTATACGATTCCTGTAACAAGAAGAATGGTGTATCAATTACAGCTTAATTATGCTCGTCAATTTGGAAATCATAATGTCTCAGCTATGGGCTTGATGAAGCGTGAGGAGTATGCAAGAGGCAGCATGTTCAAGAATTACCGTGAAGATTGGGTTGGCCGTGTTACTTACGATTATGCCACAAGATACTTCTTCGAAATGAACGGAGCCTACAATGGGTCAGAAAAATTCGGACCTGATTACAGGTTTGATTTTTTCCCGTCTCTTGCTTTGGGCTGGAATGTTACAAATGAGAAATTCTGGAAGATTGACCAGGTAAACAGGCTTAAGTTCCGTTACAGTATAGGTAGGGTTGGAGATGACAACGTTGGTGGCAGGTGGTTGTACACTTCCCAGTTGGCATATGGAAGCTATGCCCGTCTTGGCCAGTTAACGAATGTTGTTAGTCCCTATACCTTCTATCGGGAGTCTTCTGTCGGCAATCCTGATATTCATTGGGAAAAATCTCTGAAAAAAGATTTTGGTGTAGAATTAGGCTTATTAAAGGATATGTTTTCCATTACCTATGATTACTTCACAGACCACCGAACCGATGTTTTGCTTAGCGGAAGTTCCAGAAATATCCCTGCCTTTTATGGAACGACTCCCCCAAGTGCCAATCTGGGAGAAGTCAAATCGTCTGGCCATGAATTTGAAATAAAATTTAATAAATCATGGAGTAATTATTATATATGGTCAAAGCTTGCATTTGCACATAACGAGAATAAAATCATAAACAAAGACGATCCAGAATTGCTCGATTCTCATCTAAAAGCAGCAGGCTATGCCATTGGACAGACCAGAACCCAGGTCAGTACAGGTTTCTACAACAACTGGGATGAAGTGTATGCAAGCGTTCCTACTGAATCAAATGACAGCTACAAGCTTCCGGGTTACTACAATCTTCTTGATTATAACGGCGATGGTCTCATTAACTCAGAAGATGTAGTCCCCTACGGATATTCTGAAGTCCCTCAGAATACCTATGATTTTACCTTAGGTTTTGAGTATAAAGGTTTCAGCGTCATGGTTCAGTTTTACGGTGTCAACAATGTCAGCCGTACTTATACCATGGATAATTTTAATGGATATACGGACCTTGTTTTTTCCCATGTGTCTGATCACTGGTCAAAAGACAACCAGGATGCAAGCTCTTTCTTGCCAAGATGGAAAACCTCGGGGGAAAACATAGGAAACTATTACGTTTATGATGGTTCTTACTTAAGGCTTAAGACAGCAGAGCTCGGTTATACATTCAATAAAAAGTTTGTTCAAAAGGCCAGTCTGTCATCTATGAAAATATTTCTGAACGGGAACAACCTGCTCTTCTGGTCAAATCTGCCTGATGACAGGGAAGTTGCATGGTCTGGAGGTAGTGCAAGCGATGGAACCTATCCTTCGGTCAAGCGTGTAACCTTGGGTATGGATTTAACCTTTTAAAGATTCCTAATTATGAAAATAAAAATGAACTATAGAATAAAGATTATTGCCAGCACAATCATTTTAGTGATGACATTGAGCTCTTGTGAGAGTTACCTCGACAAGGCTCCGGAAGCCTCCATTTCAGAAAATGATGCATATGGAAACTTTAAGAGTTTCCAAGGTTGGATCGAAGAGTTGTATTGTTGCGTTACCGATCCTAACAAATGCGGAGCATGGAACCAATATCTGTTTGCCGATGAGACTCTTAACAATTACATCTATGCCTTTGACCAAGGTAACTACTGGAATCAAGGTGCTTATTTGTATGGAACTTCTGTTGCCACCACAGATAACAATTCCCGCACTAAGAGAGTATGGCCGCTTGCCTGGTATGGAATCCGGAAAGCCAATCTTGCATTGGAAAAGCTCCCTTTAATGGTTGGTACACAGGAAGAAAAAGATCTTATTAAGGGACAAGCCTTGTTTTTCAGGGGTTGGTTTTATTTTGAATTAATGAAATGGTATGGCGGTTTACCCTACATTGAAAAAGCCTTGTCTTCGTCCGATGATATGAAAATACCCCGTCTTAACTACAGGGAAACTGCATTAAAAGCTGCTGCCGATTTCAGGGCTGCTGCCGATCTCTTACCTGTGCATTGGGATCGCACGGTGGCCGGACAAGCCACATTGGGAAATAATAGCGGTCGTATAAATAAAATGTTTGCATTAGGATATCTCGGTAAAGATCTGTTGTATGCTGCAAGCCCCATGATGAATGAAGAATCGACGGGAAGTGCCACATTCGATGCCGAACTATGCAAACAATCTGCTGCTGCCTTTGCCGAAGCTCTGAAGATGAATGATTCGACACAAATTTACAAGATGCAATCCTGGGATACTTGGACAGATAATTTTTGGGTATGGTCTCCGAGTAACACAAAAATGTCAGGTGGAACAGAAGTGATCATGAATTGTACCGTGTTTGACAATGGTAGGGTCAGATGGTCGACAGTCGGCGCCACTTGTCCTGTCCAGTTTGGTGGAAACGCAACTTCTGTTGAAGTTCCTACGGCCAACTACATTAAGAACTATGCCATGGCCAACGGACTGCCCATTGAGGATCCAACTTCCGGCTATAATCCGGCTGATCCATGGACGGGTAGGGAACCAAGGTTTTACAAAGATATAATAGTTGATGGTGACAAAATGGTCAGCAGCAGTAGTGCCGGTGCAGATCAGTATGCCCAGCTATATACCGGCGGACGCCATCGCTCCAATTCCAATGGTAGTGTGACTGGTTTTTATTGCAAAAGATATTCGCCTATAGGATGCAATCAATGGGATAACAAATGGGCCAGTTTTCAGGCTTATGTTCCTTTCTTGCGGCTTGCTGATATTTATTTGATGTATTCCGAATCGGTATTGCAAGGCTTTGGTCAAGCTTCGGCCAATACGCCCAATTATCCGCTGACAGCAGAAGGCGCTCTTAATATGGTAAGAAATCGTGCACAGTTGCCTAATCTATCTGCAAAATATACGGCTACGAAAGAGGCCTTTATGGGTGAAATAATTCGTGAACGGGCTGTTGAACTTGGTTATGAAGGAGCTCGTTTTCAGGACATCCGGCGTTGGAACCTAAACACGAGCCTAAAATACAGAGAAAAAACTGCAGTTGATTTTGACCGTGACTCTAAGACCGGAAAGCCAAAAAACATTACGGAGAGAGTCGTTATTACAAGAGTTGCTGAAAAGAAGCACAACTGGCTGCCTTTCCAGACTAAGTTTGTAAACCAATATGTTGGATTTCAGCAGAATCCAGGCTGGTAGGTCGCAGGTCAAAAGTTATAATATAAAAATATTAAGAAATGAAGAAAAGATATTTCAATATATTTATCGTTCTGAGTGTTGTTTTTCAACTTTTTGCATCAACGGCCTACGCTCAAAAAAAATCAAAGGATATTTATGTGAAAATTGAATCAATTGTTGCCGATGAAAGCGGGAAACCCATTCGGGGAGCTTCTGTTTACGGCAACGAAGGTTCCTTTGTCACAAAAACCGATGCTTTGGGCAAATTTTCGATTTTTGTGCCTGCCAATACAGATCTTTTGGTTGAATCTGACGGATATGAATCCAAACTTTTCAATAGAAACGATATTGGTAACCTGCAGGTTTTTCAACTGAAAGCCTCTGAATTTATGTATGGTCAAAAAGAGGATGTCAATATTCCTTTCAGTATAGTCAAAAAAGGTGATCTTATTGGAGCGGTATCCGTAATCAAACCTGAAGAGATTGCCAAGTATGACAATAATCAATCGGTTACTTCTGCTCTTAACGGCCGCGTTCCCGGAATGCTTGGTTCATCCAATATTCGTGGAATCGGGGGAGCGTTATTTATCATTGACGGATTGCCTAGCGATGTTTCCCAGGTTAATATGGAAGAGGTAGACCAGATAACGGTTCTTAAAGATGTTAATTCTGCCATACAATATGGCAGTAGAGCGGTCAATGGTGTTGTAATGATTACGACCAAAAAAGGGAAGGCTTTTAAACAACAACTCAAGGTAAACGGCTATTATGGTGTTTCGGTACCATTGGCATTGCCTAAATACCTCTCTTCGGCAGATTATATGGTTATGTACAACGAAGCTCGTGAAAACGATGGACTGGCAGATGCTTATGATCAGACTACGATCGATAATTACAGAACGGGGAATAAATACCGATATCCCGATGTTGATTACTATTCGTCCGATAAGCTTAATTCGTATAAACCTTTTTCCAAAATAAGTACTGAATTGTCAGGTGGCAATAACGTAGCAACTTATTACCTGAATCTTGGGTGGGAGCATTCCGGAAGTTTGCTGAATTTTGGAGAAGGCAAAAACAGCGGAGAAAACAAGTTCAACATTCGCAGTAATGTTGACATGAATATTAATAAATATGTTAAGACCTCGATTAATGCAAGGGCTGTTTTTGATAATGTAAATGCTCAGACTGGAGATTACTGGGGAAATGCTTCGACACTAAGGCCAAATCTATACTCACCTTTGATCCCCATAGACCTTGTTGCAGCATCGGCCATGAGTACGGTAATAGCCCGTAAAACGGATGTTAACGGAATCTATCTTCTTGGTGGAACATCAAGTTATCAGACAAACGGAATTGCTGAAAGCTATGTTGGTGGCAATAATGAGACTATCCGCCGAGACTTCTCGTTCCACAACAAAGTCGATGTTGATCTTTCCCCTGTTACTAAAGGATTGTCATTTCATACCAACTTTGGTTTTGATCTAATCACAAAGTACAATCAGGGTATTGATAATTCTTATTCTGTCTATACCCCAACCTGGGATGCCAATGTGGATTCCATTATCCGCTTAACACAGTATGGTACTGATGCCCGGAGTGGCACCCAAAATGTCACGAACCAATATTTTGTAAGAAGATTTAGCTATTCTGGAACCTTGAACTATGACAGGACTTTTAACGATGCCCATCATTTTTTCGGAACATTATCTGGTTTCGGAAACAAATATAAAGTGCAAGGCGATGAACAAGGCCAGAAGGATATTGACTTTGGCCTGCAAATGACTTATGTCTATAATAAGAAGTATATGATAGATTTCAATGGTGTCTATCTTAATTCGGTGATGTTGCCTACAAACAAGAAAATGGCCCTGTCTCCTTCATTGGGTCTGGCCTGGGTCATAAGTTCCGAAAATTTCATGTCGTCATTGACTTTTGTTGATTATCTGAAGATCAGGGCTACAGCTGGTATTCTCAACAGCGATAACGGTATTGATGGCTTCTACTATTACGACGACAGTTATACAACCTCTGGAAGTTATAATTGGTATGAAGGCACCTATTCAAATTCAGGTGTTATATCAAGCCACGGAGCTAACAGGAATCTTGCTTTTGAAAAGCGCAACGAGCTAAATCTCGGTTTTGAAGGTTCATTCTTTAACCGTCTGATTGAAATTGATGCAAATGCCTTCATCAGCAGATATTACGATCAGATAACGCGTCCTTCCACTGTTTATCCAAGTTTCTACAGCACGATTCTTCCCTATAAGAATTTTGACTGCAATGGCTATCGTGGAGCAGAACTGGGATTAATACTGAACAAAAACCTTGGTGGGGTAAATGTCTCTTTGGGGGCAAATGCTTTGTATTCAACCTCTAAGGTCATTAGAAGAGATGAAATCTATTCTAATGATTACCAGTATAGAAAAGGCAAAACATTGGACTCAAGGTTTGCATTGGTTGCCGATGGATTCTTTCAGGATGAGGACGATATAGCCGGTCATGCTTATCAAACATTTGGAACGGTAAAACCTGGCGACATTAAATATATTGATCAGAACAACGACGGTCTTATTAATTCGGATGATCAGGTAAGGGTTGGTCGCTCTCAGGCTCCATTTTCATACGGTCTTAATTTGACGGTCAGCTACAAAAATTGGACTTTATTTGCTCAGGGAGATGGAAGAAATGGTGCTGATAATTTTATGAGCAGCAGTTATTACTGGGTGGATGGAGATGATAAGTATAGCGAAATTGTGCTAAACCGCTGGACTCCCGATACCAAGGAGACGGCTACATACCCAAGATTAAGCTCTGTATCCAATTCCAATAATTTTCAGAATTCAACATTCTGGCTTTACAGAGACAACTATTTTGACCTTCAAAGAGTCCAGCTTACGTATAATTTTCCTGCTTCAATTTACAATATGTTGTCTATGAAAAATCTAAGCTGTTACCTCGATGCTTCAAATGTATGGCTGTTTTCGAAAAACAGAGATACCAAAGAATTAAATGTTGGAAGTGAACCTCAGTACCGGTCATTTTCTTTCGGTATTAAAACAACTTTTTAATAAATAAATACAATTATCATGAGATTAAATAAGATATATCCTTTACTTCTGATCGCTTCTTTTGCCTTAAGTTCCTGTGATGGATTAATGGAGCCCCTTGATGATAATCATAGTACTTATGATAGAGTTCTTACGGATCCTGCTTTTGCAGAAGGTCTGTTAATAACAGCATATACCAAAATACCGACCAATGGTTTGACATATAATGATGTAGCTACTGATGACGCGGTCTCGAATATTAAAACCAATTCATACCGTCGCATGGCTACGGGACAATGGTCGGCACTTTCCAACCCTGTTAACCAATGGGATAACTGTAATTCGGGGATTTTGTATGTCAATGAATTTCTTTCAATAGTTGACACTGTCACCTGGAAATGGAGCAATGCTGAAATCAATACATTGATGAAACAACGTTTCAAAGGTGAGGCTTATGCCTTAAGAGGTTTATTTAAGTACAATCTTCTGGTTACCGTAGGGGGAAAAGATGCCAACGGACAAATGCTGGGAATTCCCATTTATAACAAGTTTCTGGAGACCAAACAGGATTTTAATACTCCAAGAGCTACATTTGAGGAATCTGTAGCTTCAATCTATGCCGATCTGGATGCCGCTTTGACTTACCTTACCGTGGATGACTATAAAGATGTTCCAAATGCTGCAGCTCTTCCTTCAAACTTTTCATGGGTTGCTGATTATTCTGAATACAATACCGTATTCGGAAATGTTGCAATGCAGAGAATAAGCGGACGTATTGTAAAGGCTTTGAAAGCCCGTATTGCGCTGCTTGCTGCCAGCCCCGCATTCAATCCGACCGATGATGCAAGTTTATGGAAAAATGCGGCAGATTACGCCGGAGCCGTCCTGAACACGATCGGAGGAGTCAGTGGGCTTGACCCGGTTGGAAACAAGTGGTATCTTTCAACCTATGTTGACGCCCTCAAACTTACAACAAACGGTATCGATCAGAAGGAAATGATATGGAGGCGACCCATATCAGCTTCAAATACCCGTGAAAGTGCAAACTTCCCTCCATCGTTATTTGGAAGTGGCAATGTGAATCCTACGCAAAATCTGGTTGATGCCTTCCCGATGGCAAATGGTTATCCTATAGATAATGTTTCAGGTGCTTATAATCCAACCAGTCCTTATGCCAACAGGGATCCCCGTTTGGCTCTATACATAGCGTATAATGGATGTACAATGAAAGGCACGACTATCCGTACAGGTGTTGGTGGTGGAACCAATGCCAAGGACTCTATAGAAACCTCTACCCGCACGGGATATTATATGAGGAAACTCTTGCGCGAGGATGTAAATATGACAACAGGTTCGGCAACGACCAAGAACCATTATGAAGTTCATATGCGTTACACAGAGTTATTCCTGATTTATGCCGAAGCAGCCAATGAAGCATGGGGACCCGATGGAAACGGTACTGTCAGCACTTTTACGGCACGCAATGTGATTGCCGCTATCCGTAAGCGTGCTGGAATAAAACAACCAGACAATTATCTTGCTTCAATTACGACCAAGGAGGACATGCGGACCTTGATCCGTAATGAAAGAAGGTTGGAACTTTGTTTTGAAGGCTTCCGCTTCTGGGATCTTCGCCGGTGGAATGCCGATTTGACAGAGACAGCAAGAGGCGTTTGCATCTCAGGAAACACCTATACGCCTGTTGATGTTGAGACCAGAGATTACGATAACGATTATATGCATTATGGGCCTCTTCCTAAAACGGAAGTCCTGAAGTTTGATGCTTTAATCCAAAACAAAGGATGGTAGTTTTTGATTTTTTATGTGCAAAGAATTTCGGATTTAATTTGAAAAAATAGTTGATATGAAGAAAGTAGTATTGTTGCTTTTACTCTTTGCAGGTTTTATTGCCTGTAAAAATGAAGATATAGAATTTGCGGATTATAAATACACAACCGCATATTTTCCTTATCAGTATCCAGTTCGAACATTGGTTCTGGGAAATTATGAATACGACAACACCAACGATAACAACCATAGATTTCTGGTGTCTCTTGATCTTGGTGGGGTTTATTCCAACGATAAAGACAGAGTATTTGACATTGCGGTTGATGAAAGTCTTTGCGACGGAGCGACGTTTGCTTCAACAGGCGAGGCTATTCGTGTAATGCCAAAGTCTTATTATACACTAAGTTCTAATAAACTGACGATTCTAAAAGGAGCGTTTTACGGAAGCGTTGAAGTGCAATTGACCGATGCTTTCTTTAATGATCCCTTGGCGATCAAATTGGGCTATGTTGTTCCTGTACGCGCTGTTGCTTCCACAGATGTGGATTCCATCCTGGTGGGTACAACAGCGATGCCAAATGCCGATCCCAGAGTGGCTGGAGATTGGGATGTTACACCGAAGAATTTTACCATGTTTGCGGTGAAGTTTATCAATCCATATCATGGTAAATATTTGCACCGTGGAGCCAGCATTGTAAAGGATGCATCCAATGCCGTCCTTGAAAAAACGGCGTATCGTACTACTTATATCACAAACAATGAGATATGGAGTTTAGTTACCACGGGTAAAAAACAGGTTTCTATTATTGGAAATCTACACTCGTCAATTATTACCGGCAGTCTCAATATGCTGCTTGACTTCTCAGATGATGGGACTTGTACGGTGACTCAAGGTGCGGGTTCCTTGTATACGATATCCGGGACTGGAAAATTTTCTGAAAATGCTGATGAATGGGGAAACAAAAAACGTGATGCCATACACCTGAATTATCAGGTGGTAAGTGGCTCAAATACTTACTCGGCGACAGACACTCTGGTTATTCGTGATAGGGCGATCACTCTTGAAACCTATACTCCCAATGTTTTATAAGATCATTTGTTGTAACGTTCGAATATGAAAATGTGTAATGCATGTTTTTGATGTACCTAGTGTTGCAGGAGAGGTAAAATTTTATCTCTCCTGCAATTGTTGATGATTATTTCTTTGATGTATACCTTGATTGTTCCATGATGAAACGAATACCTCTAATACTCTTCATATTCTTGCTGTTTTGCTCTTTTTCTAGGCTTACGGCCGGCGAAAAAGATGTCAGTATTTTAAGTAAAGGCAAGACTGCCAACGACTCTCTTCTTTTTTCCTCCTTGAATTTAGAATTTCCGGGTTTGGAAGATGTAAAGATTTATTACAATAACGGCGATTTTGAGAAAGCTAAAAGTGCATATCTCAAGTTCCGGAGAGAGAAAAGTCATGTCCTTTGGTCTATCAATCCGGCGGATAGACCGAAAAAACCCATTTCGACCTCATATCCTGCTGCGGATAAAATTATGAAACACCTTATCGAAGCTTCTATGAATGCACCTGAAGCTTTTCTGGGCGAAGATATTAACTGGGAATACAATCCAGTTGATCCTTCTAAACCGTATTTTACAAAAGAGTGGTCGTGGTGTAATGTAAACAGAATGCCATTCTGGAATACGTTAGGAAAAGCATACTGGAGTACCCTAGACGAAAAATATGCAAAAGAATGGGTTGCACAGATGGAGGATTGGGTGGAAGATAATCCTGTTCCATTGGAAGAAGATGCTGGTGCAACTTTATGCTGGCGCACCATTGAATCGGGGATCCGGATGGCTGGATCATGGATGAACGCTTACAGCTATTTTTTAAATTCTCCGTCTTTTACGCCTGAAGCACACGCTTTGTTTGTTAAAGGCATAATCGAACACGGAGAGCGATTGGAAAAGATTACTCTGGATTTCCCAGAAAGAGGAGGAAATTGGATTACAATGGAATGTAACGGGCTTGGAACCATTGGTATCCTTTTCCCTGAATTAAAGGATTCAAAAAAATATATCGAGGTCGCTTTTGATAGGTTGACAAGAGAGCTGAGCAGGCAGGTTTACCCTGATGGTGCTCAAACAGAACTGACTCCCGGTTACCATCAGGTATCCAGATCAAATTTCATGCAGTTGGCTAAACTGGCACAAATGAACCACGTTGGTGTACCTGTAGGTTATTTTGACAGATTAAAAAAGATGTATGAATACAATCTGTATTTAATGGATCCTTCCGGAAACCTTCCTCCTTTCAATGATGCAGGTCCGACCAAGACCGCCTCTTCTCTGATGGAAGCTTACGATATCTGGAAAGATGGAAAATTTCTGTTTGGTGCTACCCTTGGAAAGGAAGGTGTATATCCGGGGTTTGATTCGTACTATTTCAGATATGCAGGTTACTATGTCATGCGCAGCGGCTGGAAACAGTCGGATAACTGTCTATATTTTGATGCAGGCCCTGTAGGTTCCGGCCATCAGCATGAGGATATGCTGAATCTGTATCTCTATTCAAAGGGCAAGATACTCCTTACTGAACCGGGAACTTACTCGTATGACTTGTCGCTGTGGAGAAGATATATTCTTTCCACTCCATCTCACAATACTATAATGGTTGATGGAAAAGAACAACACCGTGCAGATATCCCCGAATGTTGCCTGATCAAAGAACCCTACAAAAACCCATGGGTAAATTCACCTTTGTTTGATTACGGATCAGGAACATATTCCTCCGGGTATCAAAAAAATGAATATCGTGCTGTTCAATATATGCCTAAAGAATATGTAGGGGAGAAAGATACCTCGGTTACCCATACCAGGCATGTCGTGTTTCTCAAGCCTTATTACTATGTTGTCGTCGATTTCCTAGATGGAAGTGGTGAACATACCTATGATGCTCATTTCCATTTAGATGCACCAGATGCATCCGTTGACCAAAAATCAATGTCTGTCAGGACCTTGCGTAAAGATACTGTACAACTGGGATTGTATCCTATGGATACGGACTATCTGAAGGTCAGGATCGTAAAAGGCCAGGAGAATCCGATCTTGGGGTGGTTGCCATACGATAAAAGGCCAATTCCTACTGTGGTGTATTCTAAAAAAGAGGAAGCTCCTGCCGTATTTTCGACGTTGCTATATCCTTATTACGGGAAAGCTCCGAAAGTGAGCTATACCAGTATAGAGACCAATAGCAAAAATCTTTGGGGCGAAAATATCAACACACCTTTTGAGTCCATCTCTTTATTGATAAAACGCAAGGATGAAATGGAAACGGTCAACTTCAAGACTGGGAATGTGCCGGACTTTAAGACGGATGCAAAAGTCGTTGTAATACGTAGGCCCAAGAATAAAAACCTTTCACAGTTTGGCTTTTATGGAATGTCAAAATTCAGTGATCAGACTCTTTCCTTAACATTGGATAATCCATCTTCCATACTGATTCTAAAAGAAGCGGATAGAAAGTTGTCCATCTATAATTCTGGAGAACATGCTGTTGAAGCCGTTTTCTCTTATCCGTTGGATAAAAAAATCATTCTTCTTCCAAAGAAATGGTATAGTATATCTTCTTCTACAATTAAAGAAACCTTAAACAATACTTATGAAAAGTAAATCGATCTGTCTTTTGGGCTTTTTGTTTCTGGGATTATTCATTCCATCTGGAACAAAAGCCAATGTTTGCGCCATAAACGCAGACAAGGGGTATGAACCCCAAAAACTTGAAAATCCCATAACGGTACAATATCTTAAGACCAATTTGAGAAGAACATCTCCTCGTCTGGCTCTTTCTCCGGCAATTCAGAAAACCCTGAAAGAAAAGATCAAAACTGATCCGATCGTAAAGAACTATTATGCAGCAATAAAACTTAATGCAAAGAGCATCCAGACCAAGCCGTTGCTTACCAGGGAAGTAATAGGGCGTAGGTTGTTGGGCACTTCGCGTGAAATGCTGTATCGCATGAACATCCTTTGTATGGTTTATAGAATAGACAAGGATCCTGCTGTATTGAAAAGAATAGATAAGGAACTCGTGGCCGTATGTAATTTTAAAGACTGGAACCCATCGCATTTTCTGGATGTTGCCGAAATGTCTATGGCTGTGGCCATCGCGGTTGACTGGGTCGGTATGGCCTTGCCCAGTTCTACGGTTGCTATGGCCAAGAATTCCTTAATTGAGAAAGGAATCAAGCCAAGCTACATTAAAGAAAATTCAGGCTGGGTCTCCGGCAGCAACAACTGGAACCAGGTCTGTAATGGAGGAATGATCGCAGCTTCGATTGCCATTGCTGATAAAGATCCTGAATTAGCTGCAAAAACCATAAGCAGATCATTGAACGGCATGCCAAGTGCTCTTAAACAATATGCACCTAGCGGAGTTTATCCCGAAGGAGCCACATATTGGGATTATGGCACAAGTTTTTCGGTTACCGCTTCTTCCATGCTTGAAAGCGCATTTGGAAAAGACTTTGGAATTGCCGGTTATCCCTCATTTTTGGAGAGTGCCAATTTTAGGATGCTTTGTACAGCTCCATCCGGTATGTATTTCAACTTTGCAGATTGCGGTACGAGCGAAGGACGTAACGGGGATATTGTCCTTGCTTGGTTTGCACAAAAAACAGGTAATCCGCTTTACCTGCAGAAAGAAAAGTTTATGACATCTCCGGAAAAAATGGGAACCTTATCGCGTCTTTCCGGGTTGGGTTTGGTGTGGCTGTCGCAGTTCGAAGAAAAAGCGGAGGCTACTCTTCCGACGGTCTGGAAAGGAGATGGTCCCAATCCCATTGTCATATTTCGTGGTGAGAAGAACGATCCGTCAAACTACTACTTTGGTGGCAAGGGTGGAAAAGCCGGTTTGAGTCATGGAAATATGGATGCGGGAAGTTTCGTTTTTGAGCTTAACGGTGTAAGATGGGCTATTGACCCTGGAACTCAGGACTACAATGCCATAGAACAGACTGGATTTGATCTTTGGGGAATGTGTCAGGACTGCGACCGGTGGTTGCTGCTGACAAAAAGCAATTTGGGACATGGGACACTGACTGTCGATAATTCCAGGTTTGTTGTCAATGGAAGTGCCACCATTACGAATTTTAAGAATGGTGCAGTTCCTGAAGCTACAATCGATATGACAAATGTTTTTAAAGGACACCTTAAAAGTGCTCAAAGAAGATTTATCAAAGATACGGATCATTCAATAATCCTTGAAGACCAATTGGTGCTGGAAGATACGACGACTCTGGTAACCTGGGCTATGATGACTACGGCAGAGGTTCTTCCGACGGCAGACGGTGCTGTTTTAAAACAAAATGGGAAAGAACTAAAGCTCAGGATTCTATCACCCGTAAACGTGAGGATCTCTACGTTGATGATGGATCCTCCTCCCATGAAACTCGATGTTAAGATTCCGAATCTGAAGCGGATTGAGATTCGAATTCCTGCTTATCTTTTTGCAGATGGCAAGGGATTGATAAAAGTCCGCCTGACTTCGCCCGAATAATATTATAAGCCTTAAAAATATACATTTATGAAAACACGAATAAAAGACCTTAAAATAGTCTTTATTGTCAGTCTGTCCTTTTTTTTCTTATTTGGATCCCAACCGGCAAAATCAGAGCTGAAGCCGAGAGAACGGAATATCCTGGCAAATGAGGCGAAAGCCATTAATCTGGCAAAAGTGATGATTACAGATAATTCCTGGAACAAGCTGCCGGTTTATAAAGACAGGCAATTTTGGGAAGGTTTGCCCGCCAATATCAAAGAACAGTATATAACCAAAGCTGAAGGTTACCTCAATTATAACTGGCCGGTTGTCAAGGCCACGGATTATCTTGAGTTTATACGCTCTGGTGACCGTCGTCAGGGGTCTTATTCAGCTTGCAGCAATGCCCTGATTTCACTTGTAATGGGAGAACTGGTGGAAGGCAAAGGCCGCTTTATAGACCAGATAGTTAATGCTGTATGGTATTACAGCGAGCAGACATGGTGGGGCTGGTCGGCGCATTTAAGTGCTCAGAAAGCCGGATTTGGATTGCCGGATATAAATGATCCGATTATTGATCTTGGTGTAGGTGAAGTTACCGCCAATCTATCATGGACCTATTTCTTATTCAAAGAGGAGTTTGATAAAATCCATCCGTTGATTTCCAAGAGGCTATATCAAGAAATCAATAGAAAGTCCCTTGTCCCTTATTTTGAACGCAACGATTTTGGCTATATGGGATTCAAGGGGGGGCGTCCGAATAACTGGAATCCCTGGATCAACTACAACATGCTTACCAGTTATCTTTTGATTGAAACGGATCCTGTTAAAAAAATGGCGGAGGTTCAAAAAATCATTCATTCTTTGGATAAGTTTCTTAACGGATACTCTGACGATGGAGGTTGTGATGAAGGCCCTTCTTATTGGGGGGCTGCGGGAGCACTTCTTTATGAGAATCTTGAAATACTTGAAAATATAACCAATGGAAAGTTTGATGTTTTCGAAAATCCTCTTGTTCAGAACATAGGAAAATATTTCTATAAGGTCAATGTGCATGCACCTTATTTCATCAATTTTGCCGACGCTGATGCAACAACTGGAGGCAGTCCATCCATTGTATACAGATACGGAAAAGCAATCAAAGACCAGCAGATGCAACAATTTGGTGCTTATCTTGGAAAGCTAAGTGACTGGGGCGGAAAAGCCATGGGTGGCAAAATAGGGGATCAGATTAGAGATCTAAGCTTAATAAAGGAAATTCGTGGAGCCCAGGCAAAAGAGGCTCTTGTTTCAGACTTTTGGTTTCCCGATACCGAAGTTGCTGGAGCGCGCGATAAGGAAGGTAGCTTTAAAGGATTTTTCTTTGGTGCCAAAGGTGGATTTAACGCAGAAAGTCACAACCACAATGATATTGGTTCATGCTTGATGTATTTTGATGGAAAACCATGCCTGATTGATCTGGGCCGTGAGGAATATGTTGCAAAGACTTTCAGTTCGAGACGCTATGAAATTTGGACCATGCAGTCTGGCTATCATAATTTGCCTGTGATTAATGGAGTGGACCAAAAAGATGGTGCCAATTACAAAGCTAAAAACACCAAATTTACCGCAAATGCAAAATTTGCGACATTTTCAACGGACATTGCAGGTGCTTATCCTGAATCGGCCAAGGTGAAGAGCTGGGTGCGCAGTTATACGCTGAACAGGGGGGAAAGTTTTGTGATCAGTGATAACTTTGAGTTGAGTGCTGCAACCGGCGCAACTACCAGTTTGAATTTGATGACCTGTTGCAAGGTGATGCAGCTAAAACCTGGACTAATAAGATTTGAAGGTGATGGATTTGCAATGAATATGGCATACAATTCAAAAGTAGTAATTCCTAAAATTGAATTTATTGAAGTAAAGGACCGTCAGCTCAAGCATTATTGGCCAGAAGGAGTCACACGTATCAGGCTTGAATTGGTGAGATCCAGTTTAAAAGGAAGTCTGTCGTTGACTTTTACCAAAGCCAATTAGTTGTACAGATGCATTGATGTTATCAAAAAGACGAACAATGCATTAATTATTGGTTGTTCGCATTTTTATGCTTGTAAGAATGTACGTACATTTGTTTGTAGGATAAAGAATTGAGCATGAACCAGGCTTCGCTTTCCCCATTATCGGTAAAGCGAAGCTTAGGTATATACAGTACTTTTTAGTAATAAAACAAATGCTGATTTCTATGTGCAATACAATTTACAGTTTAGCTGTAAGATAATTTTCTTTATGTAAAATCGCCTAAATTGCTTAATTTTTACTTTAATGAAAATATACAAGAGCACATCAAAAGAATTGTCTCAGGATGAATATTGGGATATTTTTATTAAAAACGGGAATGAAGAAGCCCTATCCCATATCTATTATGATAATTATGATTTATTGTTTGACTATGGACATAAGTTTACATCGAATGTTAACATCATTGAAGATGCTATTCAGGATATATTCATTAATATTATTAAATCCAGAAAAAACATTGGTTTGATTAAAAATCTTAAAGGTTATTTGATCTGTGCTTTTCGTCGACAGCTGTTTCTTGATCTTAACAAACAGAATAAGATGGTATCGACCGGGCATTTTCAGGATGATATCTTTGATTATTTAAAAAGACCGGATCTGGATTTCTCAGAAAAAGAAAATCAGGAATTTATTTATACAACAATAGAGAAATGTATTAGTAATCTGACTCCTAAACAGCAAGAAATACTATTTTTAAGGTTTGAGAGAGAATTATCTTACAGTGACATTGCAAAAGCTTTAAATATATCGATTGATTCCTGTTATAAATCAATCTATCGTACCATCAAAACAATCCGGGAAGAAGCGACAAAAACGTTTGTCCGTAATGGTAAATCAATATTTGGACTTACTATTAATCAATCCAGTGGGGATAAATCTTATCTGAATTGATTAAGCTGTAATGTTCGGTGTGATTCTGATCAAGATGAATGTATTTTTAGGGTTATAACTAAAGTTAAAAATAGCTAAATAACGATGGATACTGTCCAAATTTTGCATTTGACTACTCAGTATTGTATAATTGAAGATGAATAGATAATGGATTTTGAACATTTCAGAACTTTTCAAACGGATGATTTTCTTCTTGACAAGGACTTTTGGAAACTTGTTAGGAGACCTGATTCTGACCGCCTGATCGATGAACTTATTGAAAGACTGCCGGAAAAGAGGTATGAGATTCGTATGGCTGTTCAGGTAATTCAAGGTTTGCATATTGCAAAATATCATCAACCGGTTCAAAGAAAAAAAGAATTATGGCAGCAGGTAGTCAAGAAAAAGAAGAAAGATACCCGTTTGGTCTTCTTTAAATACGCCGCATTGTTTTTACTTTTAATTCTTTCAGGAAGTTCTTTGTTTTATTTCCTGTCAAGAAAACCGGATATCGATGAACTTTCCTTCAGTGTGCCTAATTCAAATAATGCAATGTTGATTCTGGCTAGTGGTGATACGGTATCAATCAGCAGCAAACAGTCCAGTATCAAATGTTTGCCCAATGGCTCAGGCGTGAATGTGAACGATTCTTCAAATGTGGTGCAGTCAGACAGATGCGCTGGCTATAATAAAATGATTGTGCCTTATGGCAAACGCTCTGTTGTAACGCTCTGTGATGGAACTAGAGTCAGGCTGAATTCTGGTTCTACACTGTTTTTCCCTTCCATTTTTAAAGGGAAAACACGTGAAGTTTATCTGATAGGGGAAGCGTTCTTTGATGTCACCCATATGAAAGAAAAGCCTTTTTATGTAAGGACTGATGCTTTTAAGATGAAGGTTTATGGGACTAAGTTTGATGTCAGGGCCTATAAACAAGATTGTGAGTATAATATCGTTCTGGTAGAAGGAAAGGTCAGCATGCAATCGAACAAGGACAAGAAATCGAAAGAAGTCTTTCTTGCTCCGAAACAAAAAGCATCGATATGCAAAGGAGGAAATGATTTTGAAATATCGAACGTTGAAAATATAGATGCATATACTTCCTGGATGTATGGTTACTTGACATTTAAGGATGTTGATGTTCGGGAAGTCTTAAAGCAGGTTGCCCGATATTATAATGTCGATATTGAACCTAAGTTACCAGATAATATGGAAAATATTAGTGGAAAGCTTGATCTAAAAGATGATTTGGATAAAGTTCTTAACGGTATCGCTTTTATATCAAAAACCCATTACAAGAAGTCTGGAGAGAATTATATGTTTTATGAATAGTTAAACGTGGAGGCGAGTGTCTCCATCAGGGAAAACGAAAAGCCTCTTTATAAAACGCATATTGCTTGCGTAAAATAAAGAGGCTTTCGTACCCGAAGCCGGACTCGAACCGGCACAGCCGTTATGGCCAAAGGATTTTAAGTCCTTCGTGTCTACCATTTCACCATTCGGGCAGCACTGAGCGAAAAACGGGACTCGAACCCGCGACCCCGACCTTGGCAAGGTCGTGCTCTACCAACTGAGCTATTTTCGCAATTTATTTGGTACAAAACGGGAACGCTATCCCGTCGGATCTTGCCAAGGTCTTAAAGACGATAAAACCGGAAGAGGGCAAGGTCGTGCTCTACCAACTGAGCATTCTTTGGTGTTTAGTAAGGAACCGTAGTTCCGATTAGCGGGCGCAAAGATAATTATTTTTATTAAAAACTTACAAGGAAATGGGCAAAATAAGCTTTTGGTAAAATATCAGAAAGACCGTTATCGGTAAACGGTGATGTAATTATTGGCATCAATTTTTGTGGAATACGGCATCAAGGCCTCTTTGGAGATTTTCTTCGTTGGTGTTCCAAGTCCATAGAGCAAATCAAAATCCTCCCCACAAGAGTCGCAATGGCAGATAAGTCCCTGGATGGGTTTGCCTATTCGTATGGACCGGCTGTGCTCCACAGGGCAAGAAAGATCGAAAGCATAGTATTTTTCGTCAAAGGCATGCACTATAATGATGCCTCCATAGCCAAGATGCTCGGTTGCCTTGTTGGTACTGGTAATGTATTTGTAGCTTCCTGGGCTGTTGAGGCCTTCTGTATCAATGTTCCTATAGACATAGACAGGAGCGTAAGGAATACTTGACTGGTATTCCTCACATCCCCATAAGCCCAGAATAAGCAGAAGGCTTCCGGCCAAAGACATTTTTTTTGCCAAAACGTTCTTCATTAAGAATTTTATTTGGGCATGTTTGATTGGTCCTTTTCTACAATTTCACGAACCAATTTCAGATCGGTTTCGCTCAGTTTTGGTGAATCTAAAGTTCCCAGACTACCAGCAAGCTGGTTGACGGAGCTTGCTCCTACAATCACAGTCGTGACCCTTTTGTCGGAAACAACCCAGCTTAAAGCCATCTGGGCAAGACTTTCTCCGCGATCAAGTGCAATCATGTTCAATTGTTTGATAATCTCAAGTTTTTCGGCAGTGATCTGTTCTTTTTTCAGAAAACCATTTCTGGCAACCCTTGAATCTTCCGGAATACCATTCAAATACCTGTCTGTCAGCATACCTTGTGCCAAGGGACTGAAGGCGCTGAAGCCGACGCCGTTGCGCTCTGCTGTTTCCAACGTTCCCTCTTCCACTTCTCTGGAAAAGAGGTTGTATCTGTCTTGGTGGATCAGGCAATGAACTCCTTGAGCCTCCATCATTTTATAGGCTTTTTCTGCCAGGTGAGGTGGGTATTTGGATATTCCCGCGTAGAGAGCCTTGCCCGATTTGACGATGTCAATCAACGTTTGTATGGTTTCTTCGATGGGAGTGATGCCGTCGTATCGGTGAGAATAAAAAATATCGACATAGTCCATCTGAAGACGTTTAAGACTTTGGTTGAGGCTGGCTATGAGGTTTTTTCTGGAACTGCCGTCTCCGTAAGGGCCTGCCCACATTTCATGGCCGGCTTTGGTGGAAACAATGATTTCATCGCGGTGTGCTGCAAGATCGCTCTTGAAGATGCTTCCGAAATTTTCTTCGGCCGATCCTGCTGGGGGACCGTAATTGTTAGCCAGGTCAAAGTGCGTAACTCCGTGGTCGAAAGCAAAATGGATGACGTCTTTGCTTTTCTGAAAATCGTCAACGTGACCGAAATTGTGCCACAATCCAAGCGAAATCTTGGGTAACATCAGGCCGCTTTTTCCGCAATAGCTATAGCTCATGCCATTGGTGTAGCGTTTTTCTTCAGGTGTATATGCCATTTTTGAATATTTTGGAGGTTTGAATAAAACGTATTTGAACAAGATTCAAAGTTACAAAAGATTCAATTAAATTGCGGTTTTTGTGGGAAAGGCACCATTAAATACTGTAAAAAACTTACTTTTGCTACCCAATGTTATCATTATTAAAAAATTACATAACATGAAACCCTATTTATCCATTATTTTTAGTTTGTTATCCATGGCAACATTTGCTACAAACAATACTGATAATCCGTTTTTCAGTAAGTATGAAACACCTTATGGGGCGCCTCCGTTCGATAAGATAAAGATTGAACATTATATGCCGGCATTTATGGAAGGCATAAAGCAACAGAATGAGGAAATTCAAACAATCGTATCCAGAAAGACGGCACCAACTTTTGAGAATACCATTGCTGCACTTGATTTTTCGGGGGAATTGCTCAGAAAGGTCGGTGGGGTTTTCTTTGCCCTGTCGGAATGCGAAACCAATGATAAAATGGATGCCATCGCAGAGAAAATAACACCAATTCTGTCGGATCATCAGGATAATATTTACCTGAATGCCAAGCTTTTTTCCCGTGTAAAGGCTCTTTATGAAAAGAGATCGACTTTAAAGCTAAATCCTGAACAGAAGCGCCTGCTTGAAGATGACTATAAAAATTTTGTTCGCTCGGGTGCATCCTTAAATGCCACAGACCAGGCTCGTCTTCGCGAGATCAACAAGGAACTTTCTGTTCTGACATTGAAATTTTCGGACAATGTTCTCAAAGAAAACAACTCTTTTAAACTGGTGCTTGATCAGCAATCAGACTTGGCTGGGCTTCCCAAAAGCGTCGTTGATGCTGCGTCTGAAACGGCTAAAGCTGCCGGTCTGGAAGGTAAGTGGATGTTCACCCTCCGTATACCAAGCATCATTCCATTCCTTCAATACTCCGATAACCGTGCCCTGCGTGAAAAAATGTATAAGGCATACATTAACAAAGGAGACAATGACAACGCATTTGACAACAAAAATATTGTCAACAAAATTGTCAATTATCGCATCGAACGTGCAAAATTACTTGGTTTCCCAAGCCATGCCGCTTACGTGCTGGATGAAAATATGGCTAAAAAGCCTGAAACCGTGATGCCGTTCCTTCAGGGAATCTGGGAAAGAGGTCAGGCTCAGGCCAAGAAGGAAGTTGCAGACATGCAGGAAATGATTAAGGCCGAAGGTCAGGACTTTAAGCTTGAGGCCTGGGACTGGTGGTATTATTCCGAAAAGGTACGTAAGGCCAAATTTAATTTGGACGATTCAGAAACGAAACCCTATTTCAAACTGGAAAATGTCCGTCAGGGTGCTTTCACAGTGGCCAATAAACTCTATGGCATCCAATTCAAGAAAGTGAACAATGTGCCTGTTTACAATCCAGATGTGGAAGTTTTTGAGGTTCTGGATGCAGATGGCTCATACCTTGGTTTGTTCTATTCGGATTATTTTCCCCGTGCAGGAAAACGCTCCGGAGCATGGATGAGCAATTTCGGAGAATCCTATGTGCTTCATGGGAAAGAAGTCCGTCCTTTTGTCTACAATATTGGAAATTTTACCAAACCAACTGCCGATGAACCTTCTTTGCTCAACGAAGATGAGGTGAAGACTCTTTTTCATGAATTCGGACATGGCTTGCACGGGCTTCTCACGAAGTGCCACTATATAGCAACCAGTGGAACCAATGTCGCCCGTGATTTTGTGGAACTGCCTTCACAAATCATGGAAAACTGGGCCATGAACCCTGAAGTGCTCAAGCTGTATGCCAAACATTATCAGACTGGAGAAATCATTCCGGACAGCCTGATTGCGAAAATCCAGAAAGCAGGGACTTTCAACCAAGGTTTCATGACTACGGAACTTGTTGCTGCCGCCATCCTCGATATGGACTGGCACATGCAGACTGAAAAACAGGATTTTGATGTCAGGAACTTTGAACGCTCGCACATGGAAGCCATTGGCCTGATCCCTGAAATAGCCCCCCGTTATCGCAGTACCTTTTTCAATCATATTTTCAGTGGAGGCTATTCGGCAGGTTATTATGCCTACCTGTGGGCTGAAGTTCTGGATGCTGACGCTTTTGAAGCTTTCATGGAGAAAGGTATCTTTGACAAGGCTACAGCAACCTCATTCCGTAAGAATGTTCTGGAACGCGGAAACAGCGAAGATCCCATGGTTTTGTACCGCAAATTCCGTGGTTCTGAACCAAATCCGGAGGCTTTGCTCAAACGCAGAGGGCTTTGATTTTTTTAATCTGTAAACACCTTACAATAAAAAAATAGTATATCTTTGCGGTTCAGATAAAAAAAATCTAATAAAATACATCAATAAAAAGAAGTTTAACATGCAAAACAAAGGATTTGTAAAGGTTTTTGCGATACTGTTGACCCTTGTGTGTGCATATTACCTGTCCTTTTCAATCGTTGATAAACAGATTGAAAAGAAAGCAGACGAAATATCACAAGGTGACCCAGTCAAGAAGGCCTATTATTTGGATTCCCTGGAAACTGAAAAAGTTTATATGGGGCTGACATACGCGGAATGCCGTGAGAATGTCATCAATTTAGGTCTTGATTTAAAGGGTGGAATGAACGTTATTCTGGAAGTCTCTGTTCCTGATATTGTTCGTTCGCTGTCCAATAATAATCCTGATGCTAATTTCAATAAGGCACTGGCCTTGGCTACCAAACGCCAGGCTTCAAGCCAGAAAGATTTTCTGGATCTATTTGTAGAGGAATACCGGAAAATTGATCAGGGAGCCAGACTTTCTGCCATCTTCAGTACCTTTGAGATGAAAGGACGCATTGATCCTCAAACATCTGATGCAGAGGTTATCAAGATTCTGAAGGCGGACATCCAGGCTGCTATTCTGAATTCATTCAATGTTTTGCGTACACGTATTGACCGCTTCGGTGTTGTTTCTCCGAATCTTCAGCAGTTGGGTACAAGCGGGCGTATTTTGGTGGAACTTCCTGGCATCAAGGAACCGGACCGTGTCCGTAAGCTGCTCCAGGGATCGGCTAACCTTGAATTCTGGGAAACCTATGAATTGAGCGAAATATACGAGCCATTGCTTGCTGCAAACAATGTTATCCGTGATCTTGGAAAGGCTCCGAAAGCAGCATTGGATTCAACGGCGCAAAAAGCGGTAAAAGTTGATTCAATCAAAAAGGCTGCCAACGAAAGTGATAAATTGCTTGCCAAGCTGGGCAAAAAAGATACAACATCCCAATCTAAGTCTGCAACGCAATGGAAAAAGGACTATCCTTTGTTCTCCGTGCTCCAGATCAATCAGTCCCAGAACGGTGTAGGCGCTGGCCCTGTTGTAGGTTATGCCTTGGGTCGTGATACTGCTATTGTAAACAGTTACCTGAACAACAAACGTGTTAAGGATGTACTTCCACGTGACCTGAAGTTTGCGTGGACCGTTAATTCGATAGATAAAAAGACGCCTCTTTTTCAGTTGATTGCGCTGAAGGTTACAACCCGCGACGGAAAACCGGCGCTTGGTGGTGATGTTATTACAGACGCTTCTGATGACTTTCAGCAGAACACAGGTTCGGCCAAGGTTAACATGACCATGAACGCAGAAGGGGCCAAATCCTGGGCGCGCTTGACCAAAGAAAATATGGGCAGAAGCATTGCCATCGTTTTGGATGGTTATGCCTATTCTTTCCCGACTGTTCAGGGAGAGATCACTGGCGGTAGTTCTGAAATTACCGGTCACTTTACTGCTGCCGAAGCAAAAGACTTGGCAAATGTGTTGAAATCAGGTAAAATGCCGGCTCCTTGCCACATTGTTCAGGAAGATGTTGTTGGTCCGTCTCTGGGTGCCGAAGCCATTCATGATGGCTTTATCTCCTTTATCATTGCGTTTATCCTGATTCTGGTCTATATGCAGATCAACTACGGTCTGGTCCCCGGACTTATCGTAGATGCCAGTTTGCTGATCAACGTGTTCTTCATGCTGGGTATTCTCGCATCCTTCCAGGCTGTTCTGACATTGCCGGGTATTGCGGGTATCGTACTGACACTTGGTATGGCCGTGGATGCGAACGTGCTTATCTATGAACGTATCAAGGAAGAACTTGCCGCGGGCAAAACCATGAAGAAGGCTGTGGGTGATGGTTATAAAAATGCACTTTCCGCCATTATGGATGGAAACATCACGACATTGCTGACTGGTATTGTTCTGTTCATTTTCGGAACAGGTCCTATTAAAGGTTTTGCCACAACACTGATTATCGGTTTGATCACTTCTGTATTCTGCGGTGTTTTTGTTACCCATTTGATCTATGAAGCACTTCTTGCAAAAGATAAGCTGAAGAATGAGACTTTCTCAACCAGCTTGACCAAGAATCTTTTGAAAGGTACAAAGTTTGATTTTATCGGGAAACGTAAAATCGGATATATCCTCTCTGGAACGGTATTGTCCATTTGCTTGCTCTCTATCATTTTCAGAGGCTTTAGCGAAGGTGTAGACTTCTCCGGAGGACGAAATTATATCGTTCGTTTTGAGCAGCCGGTAAGTACGGAGGATGTCAGAAACAGTCTTGAAAGCAATTTCAAGGGCTATTCCTTGAGTGTTATTCAGATCGGTTCTGCCAACCAGGTACGTGTAACGACCAACTACAAGATTGAAGATGACGGTGACAATGTAGCCAAGGAAGTTGAAGGTTTACTTTATACCGGTTTGAAATCTTATTTAAAGAGCAATGAGACTCAGGCTCAGTTTGTATCCAACAACATTGTGAATTCTCAGATTGTTGGTCCTACTGTCGCAGACGATACGACGAAAGGAGCCATTTGGGCTGTTATGCTTTCTATCGTCATCATGGGGCTTTATATCCTGATGCGTTTCAACAATGTCGCTTTCAGCGTAGGTACCACAGCTGCTTTGTTCCACGATGTCCTTTTGATTATGGGATGCTATTCTTTGTTCTATAGCATCATGCCATTCTCTCTTGAAATAGATCAGCAGTTTATTGCCGCGATATTGACCATTATCGGTTACTCTGTGAACGATACGGTGGTTATTTTTGACCGTGTGCGTGAAATTCTTGGTATCTATCCGAAACGCAACAGAAAGCATATGTTGAACGAGTCCCTGAACATTACCTTGGTTCGTACGTTCAGTACTTCCTTGACCGTGTTTATCACGTTGCTTTCCATCTTTATTCTGGGTGGTGATACCATCCGTGGTTTTGCATTCGCAATGCTTGTAGGTACCATTACAGGTGTATATTCTACCTTGTTTATTGCCGTACCTATCGCCTATGAAGTTCAGAAGAAACAGTTGAAGATCGTTGATGACGATTACGATGATGGTTTCTCAACCAAGAAGTAAGATCTTTTTACTATACTAAAAATGGCCGCATTTCGTATTTGAAGTGCGGCCATTTTTTATGGGATAAAAAAATTAAAAGATAACAAGACGATAGCCTTCCTTTTTTAAGGCCAGAAAATGAACTGTGGAATCCTGTTTAAAACGTTCTCTGAGCTTGACAATGACACTGTCCAGATTTCTGGAAGTGAAATAGGTGGCTCCATCCCAATATTTATTAAGCAGCAGTTCTTTGGGTACAACCGTACCTATCCTTGCACTGAGTTCTGATAGGACTGCCGCCTGCAATCGGCTCAGAATGACGTATTCTCCGTTGTATTCCAGAGTCTGTGTGGTTGGATTGAACCGATACTTGCCGATTTGTCTGCCTTGATCCTTGTAGTTCGTGTAATCGCCCAAAATACGCTTAATTCTTATAACCAGCTCTTCCAGGTCTACAGGCTTTTTTATATAGTCGTGGCCACCTGTTTCAAAACCTTTTCGGATATCAGTTATATCGGTTCTGGAGGTCATGAAAACGATGGGGGGACAATCGCTTTTTTTGCGGAATTCTTGTGCCAGGTCAAAACCATTACCATCGGGTAGTGTTAGATCCATAATGATGATGTCCATGCTTCCTTCCTTAAATCTTATTTTAGCTTCGTGGACGGTTTTTGCAAGATGGACACAAAAGCCAGCTGTGGTCAAATGTTCGTTGACAATGTACCCGGTAACTTCATCATCTTCAATAAAAAGAATGTGTCTCATAAATAGGAAGAAGCTTTTGTTTCTAAGTAAGCCATGTTAATGCAATAATAACCAAAATCTTTTAAAATGGCAATAGAAAGTCCTTGTAAAACGTAAGAAGCTCAGATATCTTATCTTGGAAAATGGAGAGAATATCTCTGTTTTTCCCTTTCAGAAAGAGTGATAATCAGTAATAATGAGTGATTTTGAGCGAAAAGATAGGATATTTGACCTTATCTTTGCATTGTAGATTTAAAACATCTGAGACTAGAATAATAACAAAAACAAAGCCGACTATCTGTATTTCTGGAGTGCATGAACGATGTGGTGGCTAATGTTGTTTATGAAAGGGGAAATACAAGAGGGTAAGCTTTTAAGGGGTAGGCTCAGCTACCCCTTAATTTTTTTACTGGAATGTATTAGCGCCCAAGCAAAAGCTTTTCAGCCTGGTCAATCTTTTCGAAACTGAAATTCTGGCAGATGGACTTATTGTATTTCCTAATTTCATCGTTGCATAAATTTCCGATGCTGCCCTCGTGGGTATGATTTACAGTTTTCGTAGGTTTGAACAGCCCTGCTTCAATCTCAAGGCCGACTTCTTTGTAGGCATCCCTGAATGGTGTCCCGGCCAGTGCTCTGCGGTTAACTTCTTCTACACTGAAAACCAGGTCGTATTTGTCGTCGTCGAACAGATGTGTGTTCACTTCGATTTGTGACATCATCGCCGCGGTCATTTTCAGGCAATCGAGTAATTCTCCAAAGTTTGGGATGAAAATTTCCTTGATGATTTGCAAGTCTCTGAAATAGCCCGATGGAAGGTTGCTGATGATTCCTGAAATTTGTTGTGGCAGATTCTGTATCTTGTTGCATTTTGCCCGGGTGAGCTCAAATACGTCTGGATTCTTCTTGTGAGGCATGATGCTCGATCCGGTGGTGAATTGGGCCGGGAGTTTGATAAAGTTGAAATTCTGGCTTGTAAACAGGCAGGAATCGAATGCCAGTTTGGCTATGGTTCCAGCAATGGAAGCAAGTGCAAAAGCCACTGTCCTTTCCATTTTGCCTCTGCCCATTTGGGCATAGACTACGTTGTAGTTCAGACCATCAAAACCAAGTAAATCGGTCGTCATTTGGCGGTTCAAGGGGAAAGATGATCCATATCCCGCGGCTGAACCCAACGGATTGCGGTTGCAAACCTTGAATGCAGAAGAAAGGAGCTGTAAATCGTCTGTCAGAGATTCGGCATAAGCGCCAAACCATAGCCCGAAGGACGATGGCATGGCAATTTGGAGATGGGTATACCCTGGCATCAGGACCGACTTGTACTTCTCGCTTTGAGTGAGTAACACGTCAAAAAGTTCTTCGACGGCTTCGTATATTTCGCGAATGGCGGAACGGGTGAAAAGTTTCATATCCAGCAGGACTTGATCGTTTCTGGAGCGCCCGCTATGAATTTTTTTGCCAATATCTCCAAGGTTACGCGTTAAAATCAATTCGACCTGCGAATGTACATCCTCAATACCTTCTTCGATAACAAACTGGCCGTCTTCGACCATCTGGTAGATTTTTTTCAGCTCTTCCAGTAACAGCGGAAGTTCTTCTTGGGTCAACAAGCCAATGCTTTCCAACATGGTGATGTGGGCCATGGAGCCCAGGACATCATATTTTGCCAGAAAAAGATCCATTTCCTGGTCTCTACCTATGGTAAACCGTTCGATTTCGTGGTCTACTTTTGTGCTTTTTTCCCAAAGTTTCATTTGTTGCGTTTTTTAATAGGGTAACTGAGCCAAAGCCTCGGCGACTTTATTGATGCCTTCCTTCAATGGTTTGGAAACCATGGCCTTGAACATGAATGGAATGTCAGCCTTAAAGGTAAGCTTGATTCTGGTGTCATCGGTTGCGATTTCCTGAAGTTGTATCCAGAATGTAAAAGGCATTGGCGATTTCTCTGAAACCAGTTTGATGGTCTTGTTGGGTTCGCGTTCAACAACCCGGACGGAAATGTCACCGAAGCTGTCTACCTGAAAACTGCAGGAGTCCGTGTCGAAGGTGAAATTTCTGATCTTGCCTTCAGGCAGCAAGGACTGAACTTTTTCTAAGTTGTTCAGATCTGAAAGTTTCGCAAACACGCGGTCTGCACTATATGGTATCTTTTGGATATCACTGACGAAATCTGTCATATGGTATGTGGCGGTTGGTTTTTATTTAGGTTCCCAGTTTGATGGAGAATTACGCCATTCCTGGAGGGTCTTTAATTCGGATTCGTGTATGTAGTTGGTGGCCAATGCAATTTCCAGAACAGCTTCATAATTGCTCAGGGTTGTCAGCTCAACATGGGCTTTTCTGAAAGCTTCTTCAGCCACAGGAAATCCATAGGAGAAGATGGCCAGCATGCCGATTACATCGCTGCCGTCTTTACGAATGGCTTCAACGGCTTTAAGGCTACTGCCTCCGGTGGAAATCAAATCCTCAATGACAACAACCTTCATTCCTGGTTTTAAGTCTCCTTCGATCAGGTTTTCCAAGCCGTGGTCTTTTGGAGAGGATCGAACATAAACAAATGGCAAACCCAATTCTTCCGCGACCATGGCTCCCTGAGCGATGGCTCCGGTTGCAACACCGGCGATTGCATCAACCTCGTCGTACTTCTCGCGGATGATGCGAGCTAATTCCAGTTTGATGAAATTACGCAGAGGTGGATAGGATAATGTTTTACGATTATCGCAATAAATGGGCGATTTCCAACCTGATGCCCAAGTAAAGGGGTTTGAAGGCTGAAGCTTGACAGCCTTGATCTTCAGTAATTTTCCAGCGACAATTCGTTCTAACTTTTTCATAATCTTTGGGTATAATGGGGGGATATTGACTACTCTATATTTTTTGCAAAAGTAAGCAATGATTCAGAAACACTCGCATCAACAATATTAAAAAATCGTCACTATTGTTTTAGAACAGATAATTCATATTGATATAACTGCCCATCCCTTTGCCGTCTTGTTCATTCAATGCTTTGCCCAGTTCTGCAGAAATTACAAAATTTTCATTCATGGCAATCTTGATACCTCCGCCAAAAGAGGAATGAAACCGGTCTTTTTCCTCTTTCCGAATGTAGGTTGTGTAGTCTGGATCCGAAATATTGTCAAGTTTCCATTCTATTGGATCCAGAATGAGACCTGTGTCAAAAAAACCGTTTACTCCAAAATAGAAATTTTGGTTGATCCACCTGAAAGAAACGGTTTTCCACCGCATTTCAAAATTTCCGAAAGAAAATGCGTCGCCAACGACGCGGTTTCTTAGAACTCCTCTGATGCTATTGCACCCACCAAGTCCTGTCACATTGGTTCGCTTTGTGAACGGTGACATCAGCTGGGTTCGACGAAAGAAAGGAATATCTCTGTCGCCGATTTTTCCCTGAATATCCACTCTTACTGCTGCGGTTAGCCTGTCTTTGACAATGGCTTGAAAACGACTGTGCATGAATTCGTATCTGGTATAGGGCATTTTATTTATAAAATCTGGTGCGAATTCGATGATGGCTTCTGTATAGGAACCTTTGCTTGGATTGTTCAGAACGTTTCTGGTATCGTAAATCAGTCCAGCCTTCAACGTGTTTAGTTTTCCGCCTTTGGCCTCTTTGGCTCTTATGATGCCCCATTCCACGTATTTGTCATACAGGCTGACTTTTTGCAAATAATCCGGGTCGCTGGGGTTTATGCCTTCGTTTAGTTTGTCGTAATCGACGGATGCAATTCTGTAATTCTCAAAATTGTAGCTGGCTGTCCAGAATAGATGGTCGGTCAGAAAAGAGCCCTTAAAATCGGCTAATATTCGGAATTGCTTTTGTTTCATCTTGTAGAATACCCGGTTTTCATCGTTTAAAGTGGATGAATAGTTGCTTTTATAACCGTTGAAACCATAAAAATCCATCAGGTCATCGGTGAGGTAGCTCGTTTCCATAAAACAGCGTATTCCGGGGATCAGCATTTCGGAATCGTAGTATAGGCGGTAGACGCCGCTGCCTTTGGTGTATTTGGATATTTCCAGATAGGTTGAGTTATTGTAGGTTGGATATCTGCTTCCATCACCGTAGTTGAACAGGTTTAGGATGGCACCGTATTGCAGGCCTAAGTCTGAATTATAGGATACAGCCGGTAACCCTCCCAGATTGTAACCACTCTTGGCCTTTTCTTTAGCCGACAAGATGAGAGAAAAAAAGATCAGGAAAGAAAAAAACAGGTTCTTTTTCATAAATTTTCGGTAAAAAGGCACTCAGGGTAAGTCTATAAGAACAAATTTCTTTTGGCGAAATTGCGATCTAAAGAAATAAAGGATTTTTTTGTTACTAAACTGGTAAACGTTTTTCGAAAACAAAAAGTTTCGTTTGGGAAGTTTTTATGCCAGCGCAAGGGCGAAAAAGGAAAGTTTGGTTTCCGGTGTATTCAATAGGGGTTCTGCCGCTGCGCAAAGTGTTGATCCGCTTGTCAGCACATCATCTACCAAAAGTAAGTGTTTACCGGAAAGATCCTCTGGGTTCCGAAGGCCAAACAAGCCTTGGGCATTTTCCCATCTTTCCCATATGTTTCTGTTTGTTTGAGTGGTATTCTTGACCATACGTTTCAGGTGTCTTGTATCATAAGGGATACCGCTGGCTCTTGAAAGGCCTTTGGCTATCCATTCACTCTGGTTGTAGCCGCGTTTTTTCTCTTTTTCTTTGTGAAGGGGAACCGGAATAATAAGATCTATTCCTTCAAAAAAACCGGAGGTCTGAAGTCTGGTTCCTGCATACGAGGCCAGCATCTCTGCCAATTCTTTTTCTCCTTTGTATTTGATGAGCTCCAGTGCGCTCTGTATCTTTGATTCTTTCTGATAATGGTAGGCCGCTGTGACTTTTTCAAAGGGTATCTTGCCATAGATACGGTCTGCAGCCGGATTCGTCCGGTTGGATTTAAATTCGGTTTTGGGTAGCTCATACAGGCAATTCATGCAAATATACCTTTCCCCATCGATCAATGGGCTTTCACATAGGAGACACAGATTGGGCCAGGCCAGGTTCATGATGTCCGATAAAATGTTGTGAAATCGATTCATGTCTATAGGTCCTCTTCGTTGATATCCATCCTTTGGAGACATTTGGAAATTTGCGATGGCTCAAAGCCTCTTCCTGCAGCGTATCTCATCATTTTTCCCCTCAATTCGTAGTTGGATTTGCTTTTGACGGAAGGCTTCTTTTGTCTTAATAACGTGAGCAGAATGTTTTCGTATTCTTCGTCTGATATGTTTTCCATCCCTTCTTCTATCAACTGGGTAGGTAACCCCTTTTGCCGGAGCATGTAACGGATCTTGATTCGCCCCCACTTGTTGAAACGGAACCGGTCGGATACAAAGGCTCTGACGTAGCGCTTCTCATCAAGAAAACCTTCCTGTTGCAACCGGTTGATCAGTTTTTTTTGTTCTTCCTCTTGCAGCTCGAATCTGGCAATCTTGTCCAGAACCTCCGATTTGCAATGTTCGCTGTTTGAACAGAAAGCGGCAGCAAAAGTTAGTGCCTCAGAGTAGTTGCTCATAATGCTCTTTTTCTTGTTTATAAAATAGCTCTGATCATGCGGTCCCGGCCCGATAGATCCTGAAATAGCCTGACACTGTCGAACGGGTAACTCTGAATGAGCCGGACTGTCTCTTCGCCAAGATGACTGTTAATTTCAAAATAAAGACAACCGCCCTTCTTCAAGGTCTTGAGTGCGAACTCTGAGATGATCCGGTAAAAGATCAGGGGATCTTCGTCTTTGACAAATAAGGCCAGATGAGGTTCGTGGTTGAGAACATGACCTTCCATCTCTGATATTTCGCTTTCACAGACATAGGGGGGGTTGCTGACGATCACATCCCATTGTCTGGAATCCTTCGTGAAGGTTTCATATTCCCGGATATCATGCTTACTCAAGTCAATATTCACTTTGTTCAGGAGTGCATTTTCTGCAGCAATTTCCAAGGCCGTTGGGGAAATATCCCATGCAAAGATTCTTGCTTCAGGCAGGTTTTTGGCCAGCGAAACCGCGATGCAACCGCTGCCTGTTCCAATGTCCAGAAGCTGGATTTTTTCTTTTCTGTGGTCTTTCAGGATCAATTCAACCAGTTCTTCAGTTTCGGGTCTGGGTATAAGCACTCCTGAGCGAACTTTAAAATCGAGTCCGAAAAATTCGCAGCAGCCAAGGATATATTGAACGGGTTCACCATTGGCGAGCCGATCTACAGCAGTGTTTAGCTCGTTTACCGTGTAGTCCGTTATTTTTGTATCTTTGTCGGCATATATTTGTGCACTGCTTATTCCGGCAATTTGTCGGAGCAGCATGTGTGAAATGGATTTTATCTCATTTCTGGAATAAAATCCACTTAGCCGGCTTTCGATATAGGAAAAAAAACGCTGCATGTTTAACAATTTATTTACAAAGCTAATGTTTTTTCCCAGAGTAAAAAAGTTTTTTATTCAAAAAGGCCGGAAGTCGTGATGGATTCATTTTGAACATAACGGAAAATGTCAGACCTCAGTTTGGATAGTTTATTTATGAAGCGTTGCCTGCAGTTGGCGGCAAACGGTAGAGCGACCTGTGCCCCGAATCCTATGGTTGGTGCAGTGGTGGTTCATCAGGGACGCATCGTAGGGGAGGGGTGGCACCGTAAAGCCGGTGAACCTCATGCCGAGCCCAATGCCATACATTCTGTCCGGAATCAGGAATTGCTCAAAGATTCCACCCTTTATGTAAGTCTTGAGCCTTGTTCTCACTATGGAAAGACTCCTCCTTGCGCTGATCTGATCATTGAAAAGCTGATACCACGTGTTGTGGTTGGATCTTTGGATCCTTTTCCCAAAGTAGCGGGAAGAGGTGTTGCAAAGATGCGTGCTGCAGGAATTGATGTGACTGTAGGAATGGAAGAACCGGCTTGTCTTGACCTGAACCGACGTTTTTTTCAGTTCTATCTGAAGAAAAGGCCTTATATCATATTGAAATGGGCTCAAACGGCAGATGGTTTTATTGACGGGATAAGAAAACCGGGTGATGGAACCCCCTCACTGAAAATTTCGACTTCATATACCCAGATGCTGGTCCATAAGCTGCGTTCAGAATGCAATGCCATATTGGTAGGCACCAATACAGCATTGCTGGATAATCCTTCTTTAAATGTCCGTTTCTGGATAGGCAAAAGTCCTGTTCGGGTGGTTCTTGACAGGCAGAGGTCGCTTCCTTCGGATGCAGTATTGTTGGATGGCTCCACAACGACACTTGTATTCACGGCCATGCCTTCCGACAAACAAGGTAAGACGATCTGGATTCATCTGGATTATCAGAAAGACATTCTTGATCAAATGCTGCAGGAGCTTTATGCTCGTAATCTGCATACCCTTTTGGTGGAAGGTGGAGCTAAATTGCATGAATCTTTTCTCAGGGCCGGACTCTGGGATGAAATTCATATTGAAACCTCTTCGCAGAATATTGGAGAGGGAGTTGCAGCACCGGATCTCTCCCAGTGGCATATTGAGGGAGAAAAGCTTTTGACTTACGACATAGGTTCACATCGCCGGGATGTAAGGATTTACCGTAAAATGCCCTTATTTAACACACCTTGATTGACCTTCAGAGGAAACACCCTTTTTTTTAGGTTAAAAAGTAGAGGGATGTGTAACTTACCTAATTTTTCATAAAACTTGAGAATCATACCCTCAAAAGATAAAAAACTTACTATTTTTGCCAATTAAACAACGGGATAAGAAAAATATGGCCGTGAATTTTTTTTACGCTTGAATGTTAACTTTGAATTATGATGAGAAAAAAGAACTCCCTGTATATAGCCTTAGTTGTATTTTCAGGGCTTTTTGTATCCTGTTGGGATGATTTTACAGACCGCACTTACTATTCCGCAAACGTAACCAGCTTTGCTTTTGAAGCACAAGACACTTGCCCCGATATTGAAGATTATGCTTTCAATATAGATCAAACCAAAGATACAGGCTTGATATACAATCTGGACTCTCTTCCTTTCGGCCGTGTCGTGAACAATCTTTACCCGACCGTTTCCATTCAGTCTACCAATGGCAATATCTATATGAATGACAGCCTTTGGGCCGATGGAGACTCTTTGGATTTTACCAATCCTGTTTATTTGAAAAATACATCCATTGATGGATTGTATACACGAATCTACAAGATTTCGGTGAATGTTCATAAGGTAGACCCGGACTCAATGCTTATGAGCCTTAAGTCCAGCACTTTCCCCGCAGCTGCGGCCAAGAACAAGACCCTTTGCCTTGCCGATGGAAACTTTCGCAGCTATTATGCACTCAGTGGTGGTGGCATGTCAGCCACGCAATCTGCTGATCAGGGCTCTACCTGGACAAACCGGACTGTGACTGGTATTACAGAGGATGTTAATATCCTTTCACTTTGCACCTTTGGCTCAAAATTTTATGTGGCAGCAAAATCCGGACAGCAATATTCCTCAACCGATGGATTGACATGGACGACATCCGGTGATGGAACAAAACTGGTGACTCTTTTTGGAGAGATTAAGAAAAAGTATGTTACCGAAACAGATCCCTCCCATCTGATCGGTTTGGCAAAAAATGCCAGCGGAGATATCTATTACGCCAGGAGTGCGGATGGAAATAGCTGGACACTTGGGACCAAAGCTGCCGACGATTTCCCTGTCTATGATTATGCCGTAACAAAAGGCACGACAGCTACCAATGTGGAATTTTACACCATTGCCACCGGGGTATCTGCTTCAGGCAACTATTGCACCAAAGTTTTTTCAACGGAAACCGGTAGTGACTGGATTGTAGCCTGCAATCCAAGTACCACCAGACTGTCGCTTGGATGGCAAAGGAGAGGAGCATCTTTGTTCTACTATGGTAAATATCTGGTATGTTTCGGAGGAATAGACTCCAATGGATACTATAACAAAGACCTTTACATTTCAGCCGATAACGGCAAAGGTTGGATTGAACCTGAAGACAAGTGGGCTTGGGAAAAAATGACGCTGGGTATAGCTTATCCGGGTGTCTATATCGAAAGGGTTAAAGATACGGTCAATGATAAAGACCGCAATTTCATCTGGATTTTTGGAGGCTCCCGAATTAACGGTTCAAGTCCGGAAGTTTGGAAATGCTATCAGAACAGCATGATTTTTGCACGTCGCTGATTTTGAAATTCGGAAACCTGGATACTGAAATCTCTTTTTCTGCGTTTATTCATTAAAAGATGTCTGACGCATGAAACATTCAGGTTTGAAAAGAATATGGCCAATCATGGCCGTTTTACTCTTGATGCCAGCGGGCATGCAAGGACAGAAATACCGTATGGAACTTGGCCTTATGGGCGGAAGTTCATTTTATATGGGCGATGCAAACAACGACCAACTGTTTGTGAATATGCATCCTTCTTTTGGTGTTATGGCAAGGTATCATTTGAACGATCGGTTTTCGATTAAAGCCAATGCTATTTCGGCCGGCATATCCGGAACAACGGAAGAAAATCCGGAAGCTTACATGAATGGTGAGGATATTCATTTTGACCGTCAGCTTTTGGATGCAGGGATACAACTTGAAATGAATTTTTACAATTTTGGAGCTCCGGATTATAAACCAGGATCAAGCAGGATATCACCGTATATCCTTTTAGGATTGGGCATGACCGGATACAAATCAGATAAAGGCAGGGTATGTGCAAACATTCCTTTTGGTCTGGGTTTGAAAGTGAAAGGGACGCCGCGCTTCAATTTTGGTTGTGAGTGGGCATTCAGAAAAACTTTTACCGATGATCTGGATTATGTTGATAAAACAGCAGGCTTTCAGTTGCAGGACTCATGGTCTGGTAATGGCTCGCGAAACAAAAATAAGGATTGGTATTCAGTCCTGATGTTCTATGTCAGTTATGACATTGGTGGTACAGGATCAAAATGTTTTAGATAAACATGTCGTATTTAGATAAAATTGATAAAACCCGATTGCCCAAACACGTGGCTATCATCATGGATGGGAATGGACGCTGGGCTCAAAGCCAGGGCAAGGACCGTTCGTATGGACACATGGAAGGGGTCGTATCTGTCCGCGCCATTACGGAAGCCGCTTGTGAAGCAGGCGTGTCGTATCTGACACTGTATGCCTTCTCCACTGAAAACTGGAATAGGCCGGAATCGGAGGTTATCGGTTTGATGAATCTGATGGTGCAGGCTCTGGAGCATGAAACACCGGATTTGATCAAGTTTGGCGTTAGTCTGGAAATCATCGGAGATATGAACAGATTGCCGGAGAAAGTGCGTGATCGTGCTCAAAAATGCATATCCGATACGGCTGGCGGGAAAAACCTGAAACTGGTTCTGGCCCTGAGCTACTCCTCGCGCTGGGAGATCCTGGAAGCCGTTAAGTCCATAGCAAAAGATGTAAAAGAAGATAAGATTACCGAAAAAGATATTAACGAGACGTTGTTTACAGAGCGTCTTACAACCAGAAATTACCCAGAGCCGGACTTGCTGATACGCACTGGTGGAGAATTGCGAATTAGCAATTTCCTGATGTGGCAGCTTTCTTACTCGGAATTATATTTTACAGAAACGCCTTGGCCGGCTTTTCGTGCGGAAGAATTTTACGAAGCGATTTATTCGTTTCAGTCCCGCGAAAGACGCTTTGGCAAAACCAGTGAACAAGTCCAAAATTAGACACCCCGATACCAATTATGTTTAAACAAATTATTGCTTCTGTCTGTGTCCTGAGTGCATTCATGCTGAATGTTCAAAAGGTTGAAGCAGCCGTATCCGACACCAAGCTTCCGGAAATTTACTATTCCTCACCTCGTGAATATAAGATTGCTGATATTGCAGTGACCGGTATTGATAACTATGAAGACTATGTGCTGGTAGGTCTTTCCGGACTCGGCGTCGGCCAGTTGGTCAAAGTTCCTGGTGATGACATCACCGAAGCATTGAAGCGTTACTGGAAACATGGTTTGTTCTCCGATGTCAAGATTCTGGCAACTAAGATTGAAGGCAACCAGGTATGGCTGGAAGTCCAGTTGAAGCCGCGTCCCCGTATTTCATCCATCAAATACAGCGGAATGAAGAAGTCCGATAAGGATGATATGGAAGCAAAGCTTGGCCTAGTGGTCGGTAATCAAATTACGCCCAATATGGTGGACCGTGCCAAAACTCTTATAAAAAGACACTACGATGAAAAAGGATACAAGAATGCAGACGTCGATGTCCTTCAAAAGGAAGACCCTGCCGACAAAAGCCAGGTTATCGTTAATGTGGTGGTGAACCGCAAGGACAAGATTAAGGTCAATCAGTTGATTATCGATGGAAATGTGGCTCTGAGCGACGCGAAGGTCAGCAGGGCCATGAAAAAGACCAATGAGAAAGGCAAGCTGAAGAATTTCTTCCGGACCAAAAAGTTTGTGGAAGAAGAATACGAGAAAGATAAAGTTGCCCTTATTCAGAAATACAACGAATACGGATACAGGGATGCCATGATAGTGAAGGATACCGTTTATCGTTTCGACGACAAGACGGTTAATGTCTACATTAAGATTGATGAAGGCCGTAAATATTACCACCGTAAGATCAACTGGGTTGGAAATACCGTTTACAGCGCAGATCAGCTTAATGCCGTGCTGACGATTAAACCCGGTGATGTTTACAATCAGAAGAGGCTCGATGAAAGACTGCAGTCTTCTCAAAATGAAGATGCAGTTTCGAATTTATACATGGATAACGGTTATCTGTTTTCAAGTCTCACCCCCGTTGAGGTGAAGGTCGAAAACGACTCCATCGACCTTGAAATCCGTGTCCATGAAGATCGCCAGGCTACCATCAACAGAATCAACATCAACGGCAACGACCGTTTGTATGAAAATGTAATCAGACGTGAACTTCGTGTGAAACCAGGAGCTTTGTTCAGCAAGTCAGATCTGATGCGTTCAGCCCGTGAGATTGCCCAAACCGGGCACTTTGATCCGGAGAATATGGGAATCAATCCAGTTCCTGACTATGAGGCAGGAACTGTAGACATAGATTTGAACCTTACACCCAAGAATAACGACCAGATCGAATTCTCAGCCGGCTGGGGATCTACGGGTATTGTAGGGTCTGTCAGCCTGAAGTTTACGAACTTCTCGGTCAGAAACCTGCTCAATCTTGGAACATATAAGGTATTGCCGCAGGGTGATGGTCAAACATTCTCCATAACAGGTAGTTCCAATGGCGATTACTACAATTCTTACAGTTTCTCCTTCTTGGATCCATGGTTTGGGGGAAAACGCCCGAATTCCCTGCAGATTTCCGGATTCTACTCCCGTCAGAGCGATGTAAGTTCACGTTATTACAACAATTACAGTAATTATTACAGCAACTACTACAGCTCTTATTCTGGATCGTCTTCTTATGGAAGTTCCAATAGCTCTTATATGTACGAGCTCGATCCAGACAAATATCTGAAGATGTTCGGCTTTTCGGCTGGTATTGGCGGAAGGCTCACCTGGCCGGATGATTACTTCCAGTTATATGGTGAGGTTGCCTATAAGCACTACAATCTGAAAAATTGGAGCTATTTCGTGATTTCAGATGGTATCAGCAACGACTTGAGCCTGTCCCTGACATTGTCACGTAAGTCCATTGATAATCCCCTGTATACACGTACCGGTTCTGATTTTTCTTTGTCGGTTGAGTCGACACTCCCTTATTCACTTATAGACAACAAGAATTTGTCGGATGATAAGGCATTGTATGATGACGAGAATTATTCCGCTCTTTATAAATGGATTGAATATTATAAGATTAAATTAAAGAGCAAGACCTATACTCCGGTTTCTTCCAACAGGAAACTGGTTCTGATGACTCGCTTTGATGCCGGTTACATTGGCTCTTTCAACAAATACAGGGTTTCTCCTTTCGGCAAGTTTTATTTGGGAGGTGACGGAACTACCGGCTATAGCAGTACTTATACCTATGAAACCGTAGCCTTGCGTGGTTATGAAAATGGTGCTTTGGGAACAAACAATATCTATGAACGCGTAGCCATGGAACTTCGTTATCCGTTAATGATGCAAACTACAACCACCATCTATGCCTCCACCTTTTTGGAAGCAGGTAATGGCTGGTCTTCCACCAAGAACTGGAATCCTTTTGACTTGAAGCGCTCTGCCGGAGTCGGTGTCAGAATATTCCTCCCGATGGTCGGTTTGATGGGTATTGACTGGGCTTATGGATTTGATAAAGCTCCAGGACAAAGTTCAGTCAGCGGTAGCCAATTTCACTTCATTATTGGTCAAGAGTTTTAAAGACTGTTTAAGCACCCGACAAAAATTGTTAACAGAGAGCCATTGTTAAAATTTATTTGTATTTTTGGCCCCGTTGTATAATTAACTCGGTGAAGCTATGAATAAAAAGATACTGTTGCTGGCAATGCTCCTGTTGGGATGCATGAATGGTTTTGCACAGAAACTCGCATTGGTTGACATGGAGTACATCCTCAAAAAGATCCCGGCCTATGAAATGGCCAACGATCAGCTGAGCCAGGTTTCCAAGAAATGGCAGGCTGAGGTTGATGTCCTGACAAAGCAGGCAAAAGACCTTTACACCAAGTATCAGTCTGAAATGGTCTACCTATCGGATGACCTCAAGGCTAAGCGTGAAGCTGAAATTCTTGCTAAGGAAAAGGAAGCTGCAGAGCTCAAGAAGACTTACTTTGGGTCAGAAGGTGAACTTTTCAAAAAACGTCAGAGTCTCATTACCCCCATTCAGGACGAAATCTACAACGCTGTCAAAGTATTGTCTGAAGAGGAAGGCTATAGCCTTATCCTTGATCGTGCTTCCGGTGAGAACATTATCTTTGCCTCTCCTAAGATTGATATAAGTGACCTTGTGTTGCAGAAACTCGGATATTAAACAAAACCCCTATACGAATTTAAGTAAATCAATAATAAAAGAATATCATGACTAAGAAACTAATTATCGCTATCGCTTGTTTGTTGCCCTTAAGCTTGTTTGCGCAAGACCTTAAGTTTGGATATGTAAATCGCGCCGAAGTCTTTCAGACTATGCCTGAAACGACAGCGGCTACAAAAAAATTAGACGAACTGTCCAAGAACTACGAGACCGAATTGTCTAAAATGCAAGAAGAATATCAGAAGAAAGGTTCTGAGTTTGTTGCAACCCGTGACAGCTTGCCTGAAGCGATCCGTACCCGTCGTATGACTGAAATTCAGGATCTGGAACAAAGACTGCAGTCTTTCTATCAGGATTCACAGAAAGAAATCCAGAAACAACAACAGGAATTGCTTGCACCTGTCAGTGACAAATTAAACAAGGCAGTAAAAGCCGTAGGCCAGGAAGGTGGTTTTGTTTATATCTTTGACATTTCCTCCAATGCTGGTTTGGTCTATTGGTCTCTTGACAAGTGTGTTGATGTGACACCTCTTGTTCGTACCAAGTTGAACCTGAAATAAAACTCAATAAAATATAGGGAAAAGGATGGTTTTAAATCATCCTTTTTCTGTTTATGGCTATCCTGAAATTGTATCAATGAAAGAGAATGTAGGACCTATCGGTGTTTTTGATTCTGGTTATGGCGGATTGACTATTCTGGAAGAATTCCGCAGAAAGTTGCCCGAATACGATTACCTTTATTTGGGAGATAATGCCCGTGCACCATATGGCAACAGGTCTTTTGACATGGTTTATGAATTTACCAGGCAAGCAGTTCTGTATTTGTTTGATCAAGGTTGCTCTCTTGTCATTCTGGCTTGTAACACGGCTTCTGCAAAAGCATTGCGCAACATTCAGCAGAACGACCTGCCTAAGCTGGACCCTGATAAACGTGTATTAGGCATACTCATTCCAACAGTTGAAGTCCTCGGATCTCTGACCGCATCCAGGCATGTGGGACTGATCGGAACGATTGGAACCATACAATCCGGTTCATACCCTATAGAAGTTCATAAATTTTTTCCCGACATTGTGTTGACTGGCGAGCCTTGCCCGTTATGGGTTCCACTGGTTGAGAACGGAGAATACGAGTCTGAAGGTGCTGCTTATTTTGTAAAGAAAAACCTTGACAATCTTTTTACCAAAGATCCTCAAATTGATACCCTGATTCTCGGATGTACACATTATCCGCTTCTCCTATCCCTTATAAGGCGTTATGTACCTAAAGGTGTAAGGATCGTTTCTCAAGGCGAGTATGTCGCAGGCAGTCTGAAAATGTATTTAAAAAGGCACCCTGAAATGGAAAGTCGTTGCGGCCGGAATGGCTCATGCCGTTATCTGACAACGGAATCTGCTGAGAAATTTGAGGAAAGTGCCTCCTTTTTTGTAAAGCGGCAGGTCAAGGCCGAGCATGTCCATTTGGGTTAGAAACCCCTTTGCCTCATTGCTTCGAAAGTAAGAATGGCCGTTGAAACCGAGACGTTCAGGGAATCAATCTTTCCACGCATGGGAATCTTTATTCTGGAGTCTACATTTTCAAGCCAGAAATCGGTCAATCCGTCTGCTTCCGTGCCCATGACTATGGCGGAAGCCCCCCTGAAGTCGCACTCATGATACCAGCTGGAGGCTCTTAGTTCTGCCGCAAAGCTTTTAATACCCTTATCCTTCATCCACCGAAAGGCTTCCTGTGAAGAACAGATGCCGATGGGTACTGTAAATATGCACCCTACGCTCGATCGAATAGCGTTTGGGTTATAGATATCGGTGCTGGGATCACAAATGATAACGGCATCGGCCTTCGCGGCATCAGCCGTACGAAGCACGGCACCGAGATTTCCTGGCTTTTCAACAGCTTCCAGGACGATGATAAAAGGGTTTTCCGGTAGTTTGAGGCACTGAAGGCTGTGATTCTTGGGCTTGATCAGTGCAATCAGGCCATCGGAAGCTTCCCGATAGGCCAGTTTTTCAAAAATGACCGGGGTAATCTCGATTTGTTTTTGCTGTGGAATGCGTCGGATTAGTTCAGGATATTCACTTTTGGCATAGATTTCCGGGCAGACATAAAGCGTTTCCGGTTGATAGCCGGCGTCGATGGCCAATCCGATTTCACGGGCCCCCTCCATGGCTACCAATCCGACTTCACGACGCTCGCGAGCTTTGGAAAGTTGTACGATCTGCTTAATACGGGGGTTTTGAAGGCTGGCGATTCGTTCCATGGATCATTTTATTAGAGAGTTCAAAATTGCAAAAAGATTTTGAGGTCCACAAAAAAAACGCTATGTTTGTCTCCATTGCCCCTATACTAAACACTTATCTATGACAGAATTATTTCCCTCTGATTGGGTGGATTATGAACTGATTGATTCAGGCGGTTTTGAAAAGCTGGAACGCTTTGGGCAATATAAACTTCGCAGACCTGAACCTCAGGCTGTTTGGCCTAAGACTATGACGGAAAAAGATTGGGAGCGAATGTCTCATGCCTGGTTTAAGCGTGCCAAAGGAAAAGATTCCTCAGACAACGAAAGGGGGGAATGGCTTCAGAAATCCTCCATGCCCGACCAGTGGTTTGTAGAATACCGTTACAAGGAGATGCACCTGAAATTCCGTTTGGGAATGACGTCTTTTAAGCATGTCGGGCTTTTCCCCGAACAGGCTGCCAACTGGAATTTCATTTACGAAAAAGTTCGCGCTTTGTCTATTCAAAAACCCAAAGTCCTCAATTTATTTGCCTATACGGGCGGGGCTTCTGTGGCCGCTTGTTCGGCAGGGGCTGAGGTGACCCATGTGGATTCCGTCAAACAGGTCGTGACCTGGGCTCGCGAGAATATGGAGGCTTCCAGACTGGATGGTATCCGCTGGATTGTGGAGGACGCTTTGAAATTCGTCAACCGGGAAGTGAAGCGTGGAAAGCGTTATCACGGCATTATTCTTGATCCCCCGGCTTACGGGCGTGGTCCCGATGGTGAGAAGTGGGTTCTGGAGGAGAGTATCGCTCCTTTGATGGAAGCTTGCGGCGAGTTATTGGAACCGGAAGGATTCTTGGTTTTGAACTTATATTCCATGGGCTTTTCTGCAGTGATTGCTTCCAATTTATTGAAAGCCTATTTTCCGGGAATGAAAAAAATAGAATACGGCGAGTTGCTGGTTGCGGAAAAATCCGGGAAAGACTTGCCTTTAAGTGTATTTGCCCGTTTTTAAATCCTTTTACTTTATATAATGATGAAAAGAATAGTATCCGTAGTAATTATGACCTTGTTGTTGGTTGCTTGCGGCAACTCAAAAGCCTACAATATCAAAGGAGAAATGGGCGACAGTACATGGGATGGGAAGAAGGTTTCACTCCTCTCTATTTCCAAAGCCTCCAGTATGTCCCCAATAGATTCAGCAATCATCAAAGATGGCGCTTTTGAATTGAAAGGAAAGGTGGATTCTGCAGGTTGGTATGTCCTGGCCATCGATAATGAGTTGGGTCAACCTATTTACAAGGACTTCTTTGTTGAAGGTAACTTAAAATTTACCCTCAAAACAGGGAAAATGCACATAACAGGTGGCCCCGTGAACGATGCCTACCAGACATTCAGCGACAAGTACGACGGCTTATCGGCTGGCGTGATTCGATTGAATGCCGAGTTAAAAGCTGATCCAGGCAACCATGAGCTGGAAAAGGCTTTTAACGACGAATATGAGCATTTTTCCAGAGAATTTCGAAAGTTGGCGGTATCCACCATTATGGAGAACTTGGATAATCCTTTGGCCCTGCATCTTTTTCAGGTGACTTTAGCATCTCTGGAAAACGGGGATATCGAATCCATTTTATCGAAGGCCAGTCCTGAATTTCTGGCGGATCCTTCTGTAAAGATGGTTTCCCAGCAACTGGCATTGTCAAAAAAAGTGAGCGTTGGACAACATTATGCCGATTTGGCCATGTTTGATACCGATTCAAAGCCTATCACTTTGTCTGAGTATGTAGGGAAAGGCTCTTATGTCCTGATTGATTTCTGGGCTTCCTGGTGTGCTCCTTGTATGAAAGAGTTGCCCAATGTAATGGCTTGCTATGAGAAATATCACAAAAAAGGTTTTGAGGTGGTAGGAGTGTCGCTCGATAAAGACGCTGGTGCCTGGAAGGCAGCCATTAGCAAGAATCGGATTCCGTGGCCGCAAATGTCTGATTTGGCGGGTTGGGAGAGCCAGGCTGTTTCCGTATATTCTTTTTCCGGGATTCCTCATACGGTTCTTGTTGATCCGAAAGGGGTTATTATTGCCAAAGATTTGAGAGGAGCGGATCTTGCTGAGAAACTATCTGAACTGTTTGATAAATAGGGGAAGCTGTAGCCTCAAGGTGAAGATGTTGTCATAAAAAAGCCTGCTCATGATTTATGAACAGGCTTTTTTGTCGGGATGAGAAGACTCGAACTTCCGACCTCTACGTCCCGAACGTAGCGCGCTACCAACTGTGCTACATCCCGAGCTAATAACGCTGCAAAGGTAGAAAAAGCTTTTTGTTTGTGCAACGGCATTTTTGCACTTTTAGCGGAAAATAATGCATGGCTTGTTTGGTAGTTTCAAAAATCCGTCGTACTTTTGCACTCGCTAAACAGATGGTACCATAGCTCAGTTGGTAGAGCATCGGACTGAAAATCCGTGTGTCCCCGGTTCGATTCCTGGTGGTACCACATAGTACAAAATAACCCGCTAATTTATAGTGGGTTATTTTTTTTGATGCAACCTTGGTATCATATTTAAATCAACAGCAAATGTCCTTTACAGAGACTCAGGAAAAGCAATATTGTTGAATTTTGAAGAGTTCTTAAAAAGCTGTTATTCTGTTTTAAAGTCAGAAAATCAAAATGACTGTTTCTTTATTCCAGCTCCGCTACCAGAGACAGCCATTTCCCAGCCGAAGTAAGCCACACTTCCTTGTAAGTGGCATTGTTCGCTTGTGGCCAGTAAGGTTTATCTTCGTTGTATTTTGTTTGGATGCCGACAGGCATTTCTCCTGTCATTTCTCCCGGTAAAGCAACGTACTGTTGGGCATAATGCTGTCCTTCGCCGTACATCAGGGATTGTCCGAATGGATTCTTACCAACCACCCACTGCAACTGTTCCTGAGCAATGCTGCGCAATTCTTCGTCGTTCAGGAAATTGGCACAGATGGCAGCCGCTTTCCCCATTGCCAGATGGATGGCTGTATTTCCACGGAAAGAGAACCATACAGGGAATATTTTCAGGTAATGTTCTTTATCCAGCTTGAAACCTTGCTTCAACTGTTTTTCGTAATCGGTAAGGGCATTTTTGCCTGGCATCAAATGTTGTGCATAAAAACTCAGGCTGTCTTTGGCCTCATCAATTTGGTATACGCCACTGGGAAGCATACCGTATGGTTGGGAGTAGCGGGAGATCTTTTTCAGATAATCTGCATAGAGCCAGATGGATTGTTTCCATTTCCCATAATCCGGGTGTGTTTTCTGTGTCTGACAAAGGGCAACGAGCGCTTGTATATAGATCTGTTCACGCGACTGGTGGTTAAAATGAGTGATAATCTTTTTGCTTTTGTCCCGGTAGAAGAAACCCGATAGCTTATCTTTACCCTGAAGCGGTTCCGTGCGTTGGCAATCGAGCACGTAAGCCATGAATTCTCTTGCCTGGCTGGCATAGTACGTTTCTCCTGTCAATTGGTAAAGTATGCTGGCTGCCCAGGATGCTGTTGCCATATACTGGCTTTCAGAAGTGTTGTAACTGTGCTCCCAAAAATAGGTGAAAGGGCGAAAACCACTTCGCTGATGTTCTTTCAGGGCAAAATCAAAATCTTCTTTGGCTGTCTTTATCAGCAGATTTCTCTGCATATTGTCATCCGTTATGGAAAGGGCTGCGTAGGCTTCGATACCTCCCAGTAGGAAATTGTCGAATGGATGGTTGTGCACGCGGGTGGGGGTATCGTCTTCGTTGCCTGTCATTCCATCTGTCCAGATGGCCATGCCCACGCTACTGGCTCTGTACCCGTCACCGAAACGGTTTTTCAGGATAAATTCAAGTCCCCATTCGGCTTCTTCGCGGAGTCGACGGTATAGATCAATGTCCCTATCCTTCATTTTATTGGCCATTTCGAACAGGGAGAACAAGACATCACCTGTTTGCAAAGCCTGCTGAGACATATCACCGGCATCGTGCCATCCGCCTGAGAAGGATAGGCTGCGTCCGTCGTGCGTAGCCGTGATGTCGGCGTGGCAGGCCGAATGGATGCCCGGAATGGCATAACCGCAACGCTCGCAAAAGATAAAGTTTAGAGCTTTCCATATGGAATTCTCCCATACGCGCCCGTCAATGGCAAAGGCAGGCGTTCGCATGCTACCCGCTTGCAGGATGTAAAGGCCTTCTTTATAGAAGTTGGAGAAATCCATCACCCGGAAAATGCCAATGGGGGTAGTGCGCTTTTCAACCTTACCGGTATAGGCGATTTGTCCTGCGGTATCCAGTAACTGGAAAACGGCTATTTTTTCGTCGGCATTCATTACTGCTACTTTGGTACCTTTTATCGGATAGCCCGAAGAGGAATAGCTGATTCGACCTTCTCCTGGTTGCCAACCGCTCACGGGTTCCGGATTTTTTATTTGTTCCAGACGGATGTCCTTGATGTCTAATTCCATGTTTGCTCCCATGCCGCGGTCCCGTCCGAAAGATGCTGAGCCGAAAGCGATCTGTGTGATCCGGTCACGGGGGAGTTCGGTTATCTCCAGATAGCACTCATTCCACTGACGATTGAGCACATGAATTTCATGGCTGCCCTCGCGTCCGTATTCATCTGGAATTTTTAAGACTCCATCGTTATAAATGTACAGGTTCAGTTGCAAATTGTCCGGACCATCACAGTCCGGATAGATGCGGAAGGAGATGCGGTTGTACTTCTCCCAGTTGTTGCCTCCAACAGGATAGGTTGCTGTGGTATGCCCGTAAACGGTATGATCGGAGTTTTTCCACGGAGTGACTTCACGTGGAATGCTCAGATGCAGACATTCATCTTTGGAAAAGGCAATGCTGCCTGCTCCTGAAGCGACCCATAAGTTTGGCTTTCCTTTGTATAAAGACTCCGAGTAGAGCACTTCTTTTTTCAATCCAGCTTGTTCTATCGAGCGTGATCTGTCCGGCGGAAGTGGGCGGTGGATGTATCCGCTTTGTTTTATTTCTTTTTTAAATTCGGTATAAATATCCTGTGCTGTGGTAGTGTGAAGGCTCATGCTGAAAAAAATGGCAGCTAAAATGGTGTGTTTTTTATTCATGATGGTTTAGTATATATGATAGATAACGACTAAAAGGACGAGAACCCTAATTGAATTCCTAAATATTATTTGTTTTTGTAGAATGATTATTGCTACTTTTGTCGCACCTGCGTCTATACAATGAATGAAAATCACGCCTCTGTTGTAAATAAGCTTATGGACATGAATCTGTCATTAAAGAACTCTTTTAATGATATCTATGCTTCCTATTACAAGAAGTCTTTTCTTTTTGCGAAGTCTTATGTGCATGATGATCTGGCGGCTGAGGATATTGCTTCCGAATCATTGATCAAGTTATGGGAAAGAATGAAAACGGAGGAGATTGGGTATGTTGAGTACTTATTGCTTGCCATCCTCAAGAATAAAGCATTGGACTATTTGAAGCATGAAGAGGTGAAGCGCGCTGCTTTGGAGTCCATGGCCGACTGGCAGAATCAGGAACTGAGTATGCGTATTTCTGCCCTCGAGGCTTGTAATCCAGATGAAATATTTTCGAAAGAAGTGGAACGCATTGTCCATGATACCCTGAATTTATTGTCTGACCAGACTAGGCAAGCGTTCGTTCTGAGCCGTTTCGATAATAAATCGAATAAAGAAATTGCCGAGCAGATGGGGCTTTCTGTGAAAGGAGTGGAGTATCATATCTCGAAGGCGTTGAAAGTGTTGCGGGTGGCATTGAAAGACTATCTGCCTTTATTCTATTTCTTTTTTTACTATTAGCCATTTTTGTTATTTAGCTATTGGCTGTAGGTATATATCGTTTTTGATCTCAAGAACGATATTTTTTTTATAAAATCATTTAGGGATGTATCCCACTGAGTCGTTTATTAATCAAACAGCATAGAATATGAATCCGGATTTGCTAGAAAAATATATATCGGGAAATGCAACTAAAGAAGAAAAGCAGAGCGTTACCGAGTGGATACAAGCAAGCGATGATAACCTGCGCGAATACATGGCGAAACGCAAACTGTATGATATTGCCCTATGGCGTACGAAGCCTGTGACGGAGGAAGAGAAGAGTACAAAGAGCGGATTTACCTTGCGTACTTTTTGGATAGAGGCGGCAAAGATTGCAGCTGTCGTCGCCATTGTCCTGCTGGGTACTCACTATTGGTCCGGAAAGAAACAGCCCGAAAAAGAGGCACTGACCCAAAGCATCTTTGTACCCGCCGGACAGAGAGCCGAAGTGATGCTGTCGGACGGTACGAAGGTTTGGCTTAACTCCAGAAGTACCCTGACTTTTCCCGGGAATTTCACCGGAAACATCAGGAACGTAAAACTTGACGGAGAAGGCTATTTCTCCGTGACAAAGAATGCTAAAAAGCCATTTATTGTAGAAACCAACAAATACAATGTGAAAGTCTTGGGAACGGAATTTAATGTAATAGCCTATGCCTCTGATAGTATATGGGAAACATCGCTGCTCCAGGGATCTGTAGAGATTGTCATGCCTGGAGGAAAAAGGAAAATGAAACTGGAGCCCAACACGATGGCTATTCTCAAAGGCAATAAGCTGGAGAAGGGAAATATCAAGGAGATTGATTACTTTCTTTGGAGAGAAGGTCTGATTTGCTTCAATAATATTTCGGTCAAGGAAATGGTCGAGAAACTAAAACTTTACTATGGTGTGAATATCGTTGTGAAGAATTCCAGAATACTGGAAAATCGTTATACGGGCAAGTTCAGGACCGATGATGGAGTGGAACACGTGCTGAGAGTGCTGAAACTGAATAATAATTTTTCCTATAGCATGGATGAAGACAACAATCTTATCACTATTAACTAACCTCTAAAACTATTGTCTATGAAATAACACACTCATAAAAAAGCGGGAAAGTGCTGTAACACTTCCCCGCGGATAGTCAATTACGCATTGACTCTTTTCTGAATAATCTTAAGTAAATAACCTAAAATTACGTCTACAAATATATGAGAAATATTTTGTATCAGGAATCTATTGTGCAATTTAAACATTTATTCCACATCATGAAAATCACAGCTCTGGCTCTGTTCATATTTGCCGGGACGGCTTTTGCAACCGACTCCTATTCGCAAGTGAAGAAAGTTACCATTGTTTCGGACAACATATCAATGGGTAAAGTTATCAATGAAATAGAAAAGCAAACCGGTTATTTGTTTGTGTTCAATGTCAACGAAGTGAACCTGAAAAGGAATGTTCAGGTGAATGCAAAAAACAAGTCGACGGCCGAAGTTCTGGCCAAAGTTTTTGAAGGTACTGATATATCCTATGCAATGGAAGGCCGGAATATCATGCTGATGAGCAAAGAAAAGGAAGCTCAGCCTGTGAAACAGGACAACAAGCTAAGAGGAACTGTACGAGATGGCCGTGGCGAGCCTGTTATCGGAGCCAACCTTTCGATAAAAGGCCATTCGGGAGGAACGATTACAGACATGGATGGCCGGTTTAGCATCAATGCACCGGCAGATGCTGTTTTGCAGGTCTCCTACATTGGCTTTCTCCCGCAGGAAGTGAGTGTTGGTAACAAAACAACATTGACCATTGTATTGAAAGAAGACAATAAAGCACTGGACGAAGTGATTGTGGTCGGTTATGGTGTGCAGAAGAAAAAGCTCGTAACTGGTGCCACAGTACAGGTTAAGGGCGAAGACATATCCAAGCTCAATACCGTAAGTCCTTTGGGTGCCTTGCAAAGCCAGGCTCCAGGTGTAAGCATTGTGAAAAATAATGGCAAGCCCGGCGAAGGCTTCAAGGTTACCGTGCGTGGTTTAGGCACTATCGGTAATGCAGACCCGCTTTACATCATTGACGGAATGGTGGGAGGAGATATGAATCTACTGAATCCTTCTGATATTGAATCGGTCGACGTCTTGAAAGATGCTGCCTCCACTGCCATTTATGGTGCCCGCGCTGCCAATGGGGTTATTCTGGTAACCACCAAAAAAGGAAAGAAAGGCAAACCTTCCATTACGTTGGATGCATACTACGGTTGGCAGAATATATATAAGAAACCACAGCTGCTTGATGCCAAGCAATATGCTACTATCATAAACGAAGGACGCCTGAACGACGGTTTAATCCCCTGGGATTTTGCATCCATCGTTGAAGATTGGGATAAAATAGAAAGCGGTGCGTGGAAAGGAACGAACTGGCTGAATGAAATGGTGGGTAAGGACAAACCTCAACAGAATTATGCATTGGGCATTTCCGGAGGAACTGAACAGTCCGTCTATTCCATTGGGCTGGGCTATACATCCCAGGAAGGTATTATCGGCAGCAATTACATCAACTCAAAATACGAACGTTACAATGGGCGTATCAATACCGAATATACGTTGGCTAAGAACGACAAGTTTGATATCCTCAAGATCGGGGAGAATCTGACTTTCTCCTATACCAACAGAAATGGGCTTGATATAGCGGCAGACGGTGTATACTACAACGATTTGCACAATGCCCTCACAGCATTCCCTTTTATGCCGGTGTATGATAAGGATGGTAAATTCCAGAAAACAATTCCCTGGAGTTCGAACGAAGTGAACCCGGTGGCTTATATGTATTATGAACGAGGAAACAATGTCAGCCAGAACTTTGACCTGCGTACCAACTACTTCATAACCGTTCAACCGATTGAAAAGCTTATCTGGAAAACCAGTTTTGGTGTGAATTATTCCGGAAATTCCTATCGTTCTTTTATTCCATCTTACAATTTGGGTGGGATTTATTACAGACCGGAAGGACAGGATTTGACCAGCCAATCTTCCGGCAATGGATATAGCTGGGCTTTTGACAGTACGGTGAGCTATGACTTTTCGCTGTTTGACAAGCATCATATTGGCGTAATGGGCGGTACTTCAGCTGAGAAATGGGGTATGGGCCAAGGCATGGGCGGCAGTAACATTGGTTCAGAGTTTGACGACTTCAATCATGCCTACTTGAGCAATAACAAAACGATATATGCGGACAAAACTTCGGTTTACGGCTATCCTTGGGGTTCCGGTGCATTGATGTCCTATTTCGGCCGTTTGAATTACGACTATAACGATACCTATATGGCAACGCTGATCCTTCGTGCGGACGGCTCTTCCAATTTTGCACCCGGACATCGCTGGGGTACATTCCCGTCAGCATCCGTAGGCTGGAACATTACAAACGAAAGCTGGATGGAATCGACCAAAAGCTGGCTTGATTTCCTGAAAATCAGAGGAAGCTGGGGACGCAATGGTAATGCCAATATTGACAATTTCCAGTATTTGTCCACCATCAGCCTTTCGGGAGCCGACTATTACTTCGGAACAGACAAGATTTCAAAAAATATCGGTGCTTATCCTGATGTGCTTGCCAATCCTGATGTTACCTGGGAAAAATCGGAACAGATTGACCTCGGCTTTGATGCGCGTTCCCTGAATGGACGCTTGGGCCTGAATTTCGACTGGTACAACAAGATGACAAAGGACTGGCTGGTAAGAGCTCCGGTGTTGAGTACGTATGGAGCTGGTGCTCCTTACATTAATGGCGGTGATGTCCGCAACCGTGGTTTCGAAATGGCTTTAAGCTGGAACGATCATATTCGTGACTTCAATTATGGGGCGAACATCAACGTAACCCATAACTCGAACAAAGTAACGCGTATTGCCAATTCAGAAGGCATAATCAACGGTCCGACCGAAGTATTAAGCTCGCAGACCCAGGAGATGTACCGTGCACAAGTGGGTTATCCAATCGGTTATTTCTATGGATATAAGACGGACGGTATTTTTCAGAACGAAGAAGAAGTTGCCACTTATGTGGATAAGAACGGCAAGAAAATTATGCCCAACGCCCAGCCTGGTGATGTGAAGTTTGTAGATATGAACGGGGATGCCACCATTACGACGGATGACCGAACCATGATCGGCAATCCGAATCCGGACTATACGATGGGACTAAGTTTGACAGCTTCTTACAAAGGCTTAGATATTTCCATTACAGGAAACGGGACCTTCGGCAACCAGATAGCCAAGTCCTATCGTTCATTTGCAGATCGTACCAATCAAAATTATACGATGGATGTTGCTCAGAACAGATGGCACGGTGAAGGAACCTCCAACCGATATCCGCGAATCACCTCGCAGCCTCATATCAACTGGTCGTACATTTCTGACATCTATATTGAGGATGGAGACTATTTCCGCATCAGCAACCTGACTATGGGCTATGACTTTATGAAAATGTTCAAGAAGTTGCCTTTCCAACAACTTCGCGTATATGCTTCTGTACAGAATCTCTATGCATTCACCAATTATTCAGGCATGGATCCTGAAATCGGTTTCGGTGGCGGCAGTTCCTGGGCTTCAGGCATAGACTTGGGTTACTATCCGGGTGCACGTACATTTATTATCGGAACTAACATTAAATTCTAAAGACGTATGATTATGAAAAAGATATTATCCCTTATATTATTAGCATGTTTTGCGGTAAGCTGTTCGGATTTTCTCGATACGGAGAACCTGACCAAAAAGGATAGTCAGAGTTTTCCTAAAAAGCCTTCGGATGCTGAGCAGGTCTTAACTTCCGTCTATCATGAATTATTGGTACGGGATCAGCCGCTGCAGTCTATCTTTATGGTATCCGAGGTGATGTCTGACGACCGTTTCGGTGCGGGAGGCTCTGACGACCGAATGATGCAGGCTTGTGCCCGCTATATGAAAAACAGCGAGAACATGTATGCCGATGCCTGGTCACAGGGGTATCGTGCCATTTATCGTTGCAACTTTCTGTTGGCCTCAATCGAGCAGGTTGCTTGGGAAAATGATGCGCAAAAGAATCGCGTGAAAGGTGAAGCTTTGTTCATGCGCGCTTACTTCTATTTCAACCTGGCGCGTATGTTTGGAAATATACCTTTGATCACCGAACCTTCCCCTCAGAATAATCCACAGGCTGCTCCAGAAGAAGTTTATGGACAAATGGCTTCAGACCTGAAAGAGGCTATAGCCCTGTTGCCTTCCACCACCTATCAGGATATGGATAAACTGACGCTGGGACATGCCACTAAATGGGCGGCAGAAGGATTGATGGCACGTGTTTTCCTGTTTTATACAGGTTATTATCAGAAGCCGGCCCTGCCTTTGGCAGCTAAAGAAACCGGAGAAGTGTCCAAAAATGAGGTGATTGGCTGGATCGATGATTGTGTGCTCCATAGCGGACACGATTTGTTGAAAGATTTTCGCAATTTATGGCCTTATTCTTTCTGTAAAGATTACGTGTATACCAAAGACAACAGTCTGAAATGGATTGGTGAAGAAGGCGCAAATGTGGAAGCTGTATTTTCTATCAGGCACTCTGGAAACAGTTGGGAAGGCCGAAATTTGGATGCTCTTTGCTTTGGCTTACGCTATCAGAACAACTATGAGGATTGTTTCCCATTTGGACAAGGCTGGGGCTTCGGTACCGTAAATCCGGTAACCAAAGACAACTGGCCTGACAATGACTTGCGTAAGAAAGCTTCCATCCTGAATGTGGATGATCCATCGGAAGGCATGGCTGCTTACACGGATAACGGAGAAAATCAAGTTGAGGATACTCATTTGTTCAATAAAAAATACATTCCTGTCAATGTGAAAAAGCTTGATGGTAGTGGCATTGAAAGTATGTGGGCACAGCTGTACGATTTGAATTTCGATTTCCAGTCGTGCAACATCCAGGATATCATGGTGATTCGTTTTGCTGATATCTTGTTGATGGGTGCTGAACTGGGTGGGCCGAATGCCCAGAGTTATCTGGATCGTGTCCGCAACCGTGTAGGTCTTGCATCAGTGCCTGCCACACTTGAGAATATCAAGAACGAACGCCATTGGGAGCTGGCTTTTGAGGGAGTCCGATATTACGACCTTCTCCGTTGGCACGATGAGGATTTGCTGACCAAGAATCGTACCAACATAACTGTACGCAGTTTGGGAGTGGAAACAAAAATATCCATTCCTTTCCGTAAGGAAACCGGAGGCTTTCTTCAGATTCCTACTTCACAAATCGATTTGTCCGGCAAAGTCTTGAAGCAGAATCCGGGTTGGGAAGGCAGTGAAAGTATGTATTAATATTAAAAAACACGAAATCACAATGAAAAAGATATTATTGATGGCCATGTTGGTTTTAGGTATGGCTTCTTGTCTGAGTCCGATAGAAGAGAACGACTCGATGGGATCTATTTTGCAGGAAAGTGAATTGCAGGTTGACGTACATAGCATCACTCCCGGAAGCAACAAGATTGTTTTGGAGAACAATACGAAAGGAGTCGGCAACTATTGGGATTACATTATCGGCAAGTCTACCCGTCAGAATGATACCATTCTTTTGCCTTTTCTGGGTAAGCAAAAGATCACTTTCACTGCTATCTGTGCTGGTGGTACCGTCCAGACTACCCGTGAAGTGGATATAAATAAAATTGATTATCCACTGGATTCCATCTGGAATCTATTGGCCGGTTCGGATGAGAATGGCAAGACATGGGTATGGGCAACCGGAAACCCAACCAGCGGTTATACCGATGGAACCTCTTGTCTTTTCGGTAACGGCGGCACGACGGACATCACTCCTGCATGGTGGCAGGTAGAAGCCAATGAAATGAATAACAGTTGGAAGCTGCTTTACGACGAAATGACTTTTGATTTGAATGGTGGTGCTCACTTTACCCTCATTTCCAGAGGAAAAGATGGTACGGAAAAGAATGAAGTGACCAAAGACAACTTTATTTTGAACGTAGACAAGAAGACTATCAAGACTGCGAATGGTACCCCCTTTATTCTTTCACAGGATTTTGCCAAGGGTGAATACACCATCGCCAAACTTACCAAGGATGAATTGGTTCTGGTTTTCACCTACCAAAATTCGGAAAACTATGTTTGGATGTTCAAACGAAAAGGCTATACGTATCCAGTAGTTCATTAATGTTTACTTTGGGGGAGCCGTAGCAAGAGTTGCGGCTCCCTATTAAAAAATTATGGAAAATACCTATTTAGCGCTCGATCTGGGCGGAACCAAATTGTTGATCGGTGAGGTTTCTCTACAAGGCGAAATTTTACAGTATAAGCGTTACGACACCGGATATATTACCCAGTCCAGGGCTTTGGAAGTATTGAAGGCCTCATTGGATGATTATGTTGAAACGCTGGGATGGCACAACGGTATCCGTCCTCAGGCCATGGGGCTTGGACTCGTCGGGCGTATTGACAATGCCAACGGACTTTGGTGCCAGATGGATATCAACCGTGCCGAGGAACTTCCATTGGCTGCCCAACTTTCCGGATCATACGGACTTCCTTGTTTCATGGACAACGATGTCAAAGCTGCTACCCGTGCAGAACAACTTTTTGGCGTTGGTCGCTGTTACGATAATTACATATACATCAATATAGGCACAGGCATAGCAGCCGGATTTATTGTTGACGGGCATTTGGTCCGTGGCTGCCAGAACAATGCCGGAGAGGTTGGCCATACTCAGGTCGGGATAAAAACTGGCATTCAATGTATGTGCGGAAGGAAGGATTGTGTTGAATTAATGGCATCCGGTATGGGCTTTGACCGCTGTGCGCGGCTTTTTAGCAAACATCTCAAAACCGTTCTGGAAATCAAGGAGGAAGAAAAAATTGATGTCCGCGACATCTACCGTCTGGCAGAAATGGGAGATGAACTTTGTCTGTTTCTGGTGGATCAGGCAGCTCAGGCAATCGCCAATCTTATTATGAACCTGGTTCGAATAACAGATCCGGATACGGTGGTCTTGGGCGGGGGAATTGTTTCCAACGGATATCTTTATCCCAAGATACTGGATAAGCTGCATCCCCACACTATGCGGTTTGTGGAGAACGGAGTCGTTCTTACGTCCTTGAACCCTGATTTTATCGGTTTGATAGGAGCAGCTGCAGTCGCAATCAATAAAAATAATATACGTAAATGAAAATTACTGTTGCAAGGAATGAGGCCGAATTTGATCGAATCGCAGCCTGGAGAATTATCGGTGAAATGCTGTCAAACCCTGAAGCCGTGATTGGCTTGTCTACGGGACAGACAACCACAAATATGCACGCTATCGTGTGTGAGATTTATCAGCAATACCCTTTTGACATTTCGGGTATCACATTGTTTAATGTTGACGAACTGACCAATCTTCCCCGCAGCTACAAAGGTTGTTGCTACACCATGATTCAGGAGCAAATAGCCGGCCCGCTGGGTTTTACCGAAGAAAACTTCATAATGCCTCCCACTATGTCGGATGATTTCGAAAGGGAATGCCGCCTGTTTCAGGGAGCTATCGAAGCACGGGGCGGTGCCAGCCTTCAGATGCTGGGGCTTGGCTATAACGGACATATTGGCATCAACCAACCGGGAACACCTTTTGAAAGCGAGACGTGGGTGTCGCCAATGGATTCTGTTTTTGAGGCTAGAGTCAGGAAAGAAACCGGAGTAGCTGATGATTATAAGCTGGGCGGGCTGACATTGGGTATCAAGACCATTATGCATACCCGGCGCATCGTTTTGATTGCTAAAGGCAAACATAAAGCGAAAATAGTCAAACAGATGCTGGAAGGTCCGGTAACAACGGCTATTCCTGCTTCGGTGCTTCAATTACATCCCAATTGCGAATTCTTGCTCGATGCAGAGGCCGCTTCTTTGTTGACTATAGCCAAATAGGGCTTTTGATGCAGGAAAACAATGTCATTGTGAGCAACAGGATATTCCTTTCTGCACACGAATTAAACCGAAAGTAAAATAAATACGATGGAAAACTATACTGTTAAAAGATTGGCAAGCATTGATGTTTTCAGGGCTCTGACCATGTTCTTCATGCTTTTTGTTAATGACATACCCGGGTTGTCTAATATACCTCATTGGCTGTTGCATGCCAGATACGATGAAGATATGCTGGGCTTTTCCGATGTCATCTTTCCTTCTTTCCTTTTTGTGATGGGTATGTCCATCCCTTTTGCCATCCTAAAGCGAATGGAGAAAGGAGATTCGATAAGTAAAGTGCTTTGGCATATAGGTGAACGGACCCTTGCTTTGCTGGTAATGGGCCTTTTTACTGTCAACCTCGAATCTTACGATGGGGAGGCCGCCGGTTTGCCGCATCCTTATTTTGCCATGATCATGGTTGTCGCTTTTTTTATGATCTGGAACCTTTATCCAAAAGCAGAGAATTGGAAAAAATATCTGTATCTGGGCTTGAAAATTATGGGTGTTGTACTGTTGCTGGGCTTATTCTTTATCTATAAAGGATCGGACGGAACAACTTTTGAACCTCGCTGGTGGGGTATTCTGGGGCTCATTGGCTGGACCTATCTGGTTGCAGCGATAGTTTTTCTGGTTACACGTATCCGTTTATGGGCGGTAATTGTGGCCTGGCTGTTGTTTCTGACTTTATCGGTACTGGCCCATGCCGATGTTTTTCACCTTCCTTTTGTTCCAAGTGAAATGACCTTGCATGCTTTGGGAGTGTCGGGAGTCTTTACGTCTGTATTGCTGATTCATTTTGGAAATAAGGAAAATCCATATAAGTTTATCGGTATTTGTTGCGGATTGGCTTTACTGATGTTGATCCTGAGTTTTGTCGTCCATCCGTTTTGGATATTCTCGAAAATCCAGGCAACTCCCACATGGCTTTTTGCCTGCAATGCCATCGCTTTCTTTTTGGTGGCCCTGCTTTATGGCTTGACCGATGTCTGCGACCATACGAAATGGTTTAACGTGGTCAGGCCTGCCGGAACAGTAACATTGACCTGCTATATCATTCCTTATTTCTGGTACAGTGCGCAAAGTGTCCTGGGGTGGGAGTATCCTGATTTCTTTAGCGGCGGCATTCCCGGTTTGTTCAAGTCTCTTGTCTATTCATTGGCCGTGGTCTGGCTGGCAGGTGGATTGCTTAAACTGCATATTCGATTGAAAATTTAAAAATAGTTATCATGAAAAAACTTTATCATTTACTGTCGTTGACAGCACTCTTGTTTTTTGCTGCACAGATGTATGCTGCCCAGCCAAAATTTAAGGCACTGGTACTTACCGAGCGAGGTGGCCAGCATGAAGGCTTTACCTCTGCTGCTTTGTCCTGGCTGAAAGACTTTTCCAAACAAAACAACTTCGAATTTACCGAAATCAACAACACGGATAAAATAAACGAGGATTTTCTGTCTCAGTACAAGGTGTTTATCCAGCTGAATTATCCTCCTTACAACTGGACGGATACGGCAAAGAAAACGTTTGAAAAGTTCATCTTTGACGGACGTATTGGTTGGGTAGGTTTCCACCACGCTACTTTGTTGGGTGATTTCGACGGTTTTCCTATGTGGAAATGGTTTTCGGACTATATGGGTGGCATCAAGTTTCAGAACTATATTGCTCCTACAGCATCCGGCAAGATGGTGGTGGAACGTCCCAACCATCCTGTCATGAAAGGAGTTAATTCCTCTTTTACCCTTCCACACGACGAATGGTATACTTTTGATAAAAGTCCCCGTCACAATGTAGAAGTAATTGCGCATGTCGATGAAGCCAGCTATGAACCTGCTTCTGATGTCAAGATGGGAGATCATCCTGCCATCTGGAGCAATCCAAGAGTTAAGGCGCGCAATGTCTATTTTCTGATGGGGCATCATGCAGATCTTCTGAAGTCTAAAGATTTTACGACGATGTTTGGCAATGCTATCCTTTGGGCTTCCGGCCCGGCCAACTGGTTCCCCCGCTTCCGCGTGTTGATTCATGTCAATAAAGATGTAGAACTGGCGCATCAGCAGTTTGCTTACGACGGTGTGAATTTCTTTAAGGAAATGACTATTGGGGATGGTTTGGTGGTTGATACGACTAGTAATATTGCCGATTTCAACGATGAAAAACTGCGTTCTTACCATTTGGTTATTTCATTGAATGACAACCCTGGTCACAGTAAGGAGCAACGGGATGCCTTCCAGCGCTATATGGAAAATGGCGGAGCATGGTTGGGCTTTCATGCGGCAGGTTACAACGATTCCAGTACCAAATGGCCTTGGTACGTGAATTTTCTTGGTGGTGCTATCTTCGGTGGAAACAACTGGCCGCCGCTACCCGCAAAACTAACGATCGACGACCCGAATCACCCGATTGCTAAGTCTTTACCTGCTTCTTTTATTTCTCCCATGAATGAGTGGTATCAGTGGAAACCAAGTCCTCGTGAACGGAAGAATGTGAAAGTTTTGGTCTCTTTGTCGCCTGAAAACTATCCGATTGGTTTCAAGGATACGGTGGCTGACGGTGATTTTCCCGTTGTGTGGAGCAACACCGATTACAATATGGTCTATATGAATATGGGACACGGCCAGCGCATTTTCAGCGATCCAACACAAAACTATTTGATCTATAATGCGGTAAAATGGCTTATGCGCGAAAGATTTAAATAAAGAGAACGTTTCAATATTTTCGGGTTACGGAATAGGAATGTTTTGGAAAAAGCAGGATAGGCAAGGCAGCACCGACGACCAGGGCAAAAAGGATGAAGATGGTGGTAATGCCATTCTGGAAAAAATCCATGAAATAGCCCTGGTTCAGGTTGCTATCGGGACTTTGAATGAATTTGATCAGGCTAAGGATTGTCCGGTAGGCGTACATTCCCGGAATCATGGGTAATAAGGAGGGGAAGGCAAACACCTCGGCAGGGCAGTGTATGAGCCTGGCGAAGACAATGCTCAGCAGCCCTATGGCGGTTGCGGCCGTTAGGCTGGCCAGAGATATTTCCATACCCGACTGGATCAGGAAAAAGCGCAGAGAATGTCCTATGGCCGCCAGAAATGCCGAGACCAGGACAGCCTTACGTGGAGGGTTGGATAATACGGCGAAACCTATGGCTGCAATGGCTGCCAGAATGCCATCCACTAGCATGAGTCGGAGGGTGTCAAGTGTAATCATAATTTTTCCAATCCTAAAGTCAACATTGAAGCAAATAAACCAATGGCAATACACACAATCAGGCTGGATGCATTAACAAGGCGTGCAATTCCGGTAAGAACATGGCCTTGAATGATGTCCAGTATTGAGTTGATAAGTGGAACACCGGGTATCAGGAACAGAACACTTGAAGCAAGTGCGATGTCGGGCGTGGTGCCGAGATTGAGCACATAGGTCATTCCGGCCATAAGAGAGGCTATAAAAGCGCTGGCAGAGAAAGCAATCAGATGATTGATGTTTCTGTCAATCAGTTTCTGGCGTATCAGGTATCCTATCATGGTTGCGAGAAAAACCAGGCCGATGGCGTAGATGTCTCCGTGAAACAATCCGCAAAAGGCAGCATTGGCACAACTTACAAGGATTAGCACAAGAGTTTTGGACAGCCTTTCTTTTGAAATGACTGTTTGTAAGTTTTCCTTTGCTTGCTCAAAAGAGATTTTTTCATCAAAAAGGTCCCAACTTAAAGAGCTCAGCTCTGAAACAATGGTAAAGTTCAAAAGTAAGGGCTTTGTCTTCTTGATCAAAGTCAGGCGTTGAGTCGGATCCTCAATGTTTGTGATGGTCATCATGATGCTTAGCTGGAAAATGGACAGATCCATCTGGTAACCAAGCTTGTTGGCCATTCGTGACACGTTCTGGGTGATTCGCATCGTGTGTGCACCCGAAGACATCAGTGTAGAGGCTACATCCGTCAAAATATCAGCAACCTCATGGATGCTGGGGCCGGTGGTCTGATTTTCTGATAACATTTAGTATATTATATGAGGGTTGATGAAAAAAATCTTTAAAAAAAGAAAGGGCCAAAGATAATCTATATTTGTAAATTTAAATTTATCAGACTGTGATATTATGTAAATCTGAATCCTGTCGGATGCTGCAAGATAATCAAAATCAAATACGAACCAATAATTAATCAAAAATGACTAAACAAGAAAAACAAACTAATTACGTGGGACCATTCGCCATGTTGGTCTTTCTCTTTTTTGTGGTAGGTTTTCTTACCACTGCAAACGGTCAGTTTCAGGGGCCTTTAAAGACGGCTTTCCTGAAAGATGTCGGTGATCTGAAAAATACTTTTGCCACATTAATCACTTTTTCCTGGTTTCTGGCGTATCCGATTTGTGGCAGTCTCGGTTCTGCATGGATCAATAAACATGGATACAAGGGTACCTTGATGCGCTCTCTGTTGATCATGATTGTTGGTCTGTTCCTTTTTTTCCTCTCATCCTGGTTTACCGTTCAGTTTCCAGACAGCATCATTGGACTTGGTGGAGAAAACTCGGTTCATTTCGGATTTGTGGTCTTTTTGCTTGGATCTTTTGTCGTAGGATCTTCTGCAACACTTCTTCAGGTGGTCATAAATCCTTATCTGGCCGCCTGTAAGGTTGGAAAGACCCAATCGGTCCAAAGGCTGGCCATCGGTGGGTCTTCCAACTCCATCGGGACAACCATAGCTCCGTTCTTTGTGACCGGAATCGTATTCGGAGGTTTGTCCATTGAAACGGTCACAGTCAACCAATTGATGATACCCTTCCTTTCGTTGATTGCAGTCATGTTGATCGTGACGGTTGTGCTCCATCGTTTTTCTTTACCGGACATTGAAGGCACCAAAACGGAAGAAGGCGAGAAGCTGGAAAAGAGTATCTGGTCTTTTGGCCATCTAACTTTGGGTGTTATCGCCATTTTCTTTTATGTCGGTGTTGAAGTCTGCATTGGAAACAATATCAATCTTTATGCCATAGAGCAGGAAGAAATCAATGGCGCATTCTCTTTCTTTGGTAACAAAGCCCTAAGCCTGTTCGGTATCAATTTCGCCATTCCGGCACTGATGGCAACCCTGTATTGGGGGGGGATGCTGATAGGACGTTTGGTTGGTAGCTCTCTGAGTACAGTTCCTCCCCGTACACAGCTGACGGTTACAACCATTATCGCTCTTTGCTTGGTCATTCTGGCAATAATAACGAACAATCCCTGGATTCTGGTTGCTGTTGGTCTTTTCCATTCCATCATGTGGGGAGCCATTTTTACTTTGTCCATTGCAAAGCTTGGCAAATATACAGCAATTGCTGCTGGTGTTTTTATGATCGGTGTCTTTGGCGGAGCGGTTCTGCCGTTGTTGCAAGGAGTGCTGGCAGACATTTTTGGAGGTTGGAGATGGACATGGCTGATTGTAGTGTTTGGTGAGCTCTTTATGCTGTACTATGCATTGTTTGGTTCTAAAGTTCGTCAGTCTGCAGAATAATTGTTAAACGAATACGATACGATATGAATAAGATAAAAATGATCATTGTGGCCTTTTTGCTGGCTTGTGTGTCATGTGTTGAGGCCAATAATGAAGATTTAGGCGGGAAAGTGGTATTGGCTTATGTAACCTCGTGGTCACAGGTGATGCCAGACCCCAGTTGTATAACACACATCAATTATGCCTTTGGACATGTCACCGATTCCTTTGATGGTGTCCGTATTGACAATGAGGAAAGGCTTCGTCAAATTGTTAGCCTGAAAAAACAGAAATCATCTTTGAAAGTGATGCTTTCCATCGGCGGATGGGGAAGCGGCCGGTTCAGTGAAATGTCTTCTACTGAAATGAATAGAAAAGCCTTTGCTAAGGATTGCCAAAGGATAGTGAAAACATTTGGGCTGGATGGTATTGACATTGATTGGGAATATCCAACCAGCTCCATGTCTGGCATATCCTCCTCTCCAAATGACACGAAGAATTTCACTTTACTGATGAAAGCCATCAGAAAAGCCATTGGAAAGAAGAAGATCCTAAGCATTGCGACAGCTGCCAGTGCAGAGTATATTGACTTTAATGGTGTAACTCCATACCTGGATTATGTGAACATCATGTCTTACGATATGGGAAATCCTCCTTACCATCATGCAGGACTTTACAGGTCTGCCAACATTGGTGGTATTTGTGCCGATGAGGCTGTAAAGGCTCATATTAAGGCTGGTGTTCCAGCTGGGAAACTTGTTTTAGGAATTCCTTTTTATGGAAGGGGAACTAAGGAACTTTCCGACTTTATGGATTACAAGGATATTCTCAAAATTGGGGGAGAGTACATCAGGGACTGGGATGAAACAGCAAAAGTTCCATATATGAAGGATGCCTCCGGGCGTTTTGTTTGTGGGTATGAAGATGCCAGATCCATTGCGATCAAGTGCCAGTACATCATGGACAATAATCTTCATGGAGCCATGTATTGGGAATACGCGGGGGATGATGAAAACGGAACCTTACGTAAGGCCGTGTTCAATGGCATCAATTCAAAGAGATGATATTTGTTGTCAATCAATAGAAAGGATGGGTGTTTTCTGAGCACTTTTTCCGAATGAATAAAGCCCTGCAGGTGATACTGTAGGGCTTTATTCATTCGAACTCCGAATAAGAACCTGGAGGTATCCCGTATTGTTTTTTGAATACCAATCTGAAATATTTTGGATCGGAGAAACCTGTTTTGTAGGCGACTTCTGAAACACCATATTGTTTGGAGGCAAGCATCTCTTTGGCCCTTTCAAGCCTGTAAAGACGAATAAAATCCGCAGGGGCTAATCCTGTAATGTCCTTTATACGATGATACAGGGAGGAACGGCTCATTCCGATATCCTGGCTGAGGGTGTCTACTGTGAAATTAATGTTTTCTAGGTTTGCTTTGAGTATGGAGATGAGTTTTTCCATGAACAGAAGGTCACTCTGGGATTCTTTACCAGGCAGAATGTCAGACTTAAATGCATCTGAAAAGAATCTTTTTTGCTTGCTCGAGTCAAGTATTTCTTTCAATCTGTCCTTTTTCCCTGCTTTTGAATTTACGATGGCCTCAAAGAATTTGTCGTCATTTTCCTGCTCTATAAGCGTGTTTATGGTTTCCTGTACGGATTCTGTGCTCCAAAGTGCAACTTGAATCTTGCTTTTTTGTACCTCGTTGAGGCTTTCGTCTCTGGATAATTCCATCAAAGGCCCTTTAACGAGTTCCAGCGGTTTCTGAATGTTGTAGACTGCCTTAATGAAACGAACCATCTTTTCGTTCAGTTTCTTTGTCTTTCTCCAACTGAAATAAAGGTTCAGCAGCAAAGCAGCCAGAACGGTGAACAATAGAGCATGGGAAACAAAGATCCATGGCCTTAAAGCCGGGGTATCCATGGCCGGAACCTGATTCAGCATAAAAGGTACTGTCTTTGAGAGTTCGGAGCCATAAATCCGGAGAGGTAGCATAAACAGTATCATGCATGTAGAGATTCTCAAGCAGATAAAGTGCACGATTTTATTGTCTTTTCCCATCAGTAAGGTCCTTTTTACTTGAAATAAGTCCAGTCTAAACGCATAATGGAACAATTAAAATACGTATTATTTTAATCTATATCTACAATATATTCATTTTTGGTTCATGTATGTAATCAATACCGCAATGACAAACCTACAAAAAAGTTTTGTTATATTTTTCTTTACAACCAAAAAGGTGTGTTTTTGGGTGAAATATAGGGCGAAAACAGGTAAATAACAGTTTGTTGGTTTTATTAATCAGTTTTTACCCTTTTAGAAAAGGGTATTTTGTTATATTTAAAACCCAAAATAAAAGTTAATTGTGGAGTCTCAGCGGAGACTTTTTTTGTCAATCACCTAAAAACTAGCGATATGAACTCCTTAAAAGTTTCACAGGATCTGCTTAGTGTGCAGAATGATTTGTTCCGGTTCGCTTTTCGTCTGACAAAAAACAGAGATGATGCTTCTGACTTGCTTCAGGAGACTTCTTTGAAAGTACTGGATAACCAAGACAAATTTGTAGAAGAAACAAATTTCAAGGCTTGGGCGTATACCTTAATGCGCAATATCTTTATTAACAATTATCGTAAAACAGTACGTGAGCAAACGTACGTAGATCAGACTGAGAATCTGTATCATTTGAATATCCCGCAAAATTCAGGATTTGACTCACCAGAGGGAGCTTATTCTATTGCTGAAATTACACAGGCGATCAACAGCTTCACCAAGGAGTATCGTCAACCGTTTGCCATGCATGTGGCAGGGTTTAAATATGAAAATATAGCCGATGAGATGGGTCTTCCTTTGGGCACCGTGAAAAGCCGGATCTTCTTTGCAAGGAAAAAGTTGCAGCAAATGCTGAAAGATTACAAGTGAGCCAGAATTTGTTTTTTACAATGGTGTCGTCCTGAAAAATTGTTACAGGTTTTGATACAAAAATAAATCATTTACCTCAGCCCTCAAGTTCAATCTTGTGGGCTGAGTTTCTTTATACGTTTTCATATTTTGCTGAGAGGTATAAGACAACTTTTGAGACAACTTCTTTTTTCGTTGACTGAAAATACACTACGCTTTTTTAGCGCTGGCTCCAGTTTTTTTGGTGGTTGCGGCTGCTTTTTTGTGACCGTTTTTTTGACGGCTGTCGTTTTCTTAGCCCCTACTTTCGAGGCTGTCGTCTTTTTAGCCGTTGTTGCTTTCTTTGTGACTGACGTTTTCCTGGGTGAAGCTTCTTTTTTTACAGCCGTCTTTTTCTTGGGTTTCTCTCCTTGTTCTGCAATTAGCTTGAGGCAGTCTTCCAATGTGAGGTTTTTGGGATCGGTGGACTTGGGTATACGGTAGTTGTTACCGTCTTTTTTGATATAGGGTCCGAAGCGTCCGTTGAGAATTTCAATGCTTTCATCCTCTTCAAATTTCTGGATGAGCTTCATTTTGTCCGATTCACGTTTGGCCTCAATCAGGGAAATGCATTCTTCCAATGAAATCTTGAGGGGATCGTTTCCTTTCGGAATCGAAATAAACTTGTTGTCATGTTTGATGTAGGGCCCGAAACGACCTACTGCAACCGTAATGGTTTTGCCCTCGAATTCTCCTGTATTCCTGGGCAACTTGAAAAGTTCCAGTGCTTCTTCAAGGGTAATGGTCTCCATGCTTTGGTTTTTGCGGAGGGAAGCGAACAATGGTTTTTCTTCGTCCTCGGCTGTTCCAATCTGTACAACGGGCCCGAACCGGCCGATGCGAACGGACAAGGGGCGCCCTGTTTTGGGGTCATCTCCAAGAATGCGTTCTCCAACCTTTTGTTTGGAATATACGCTGGCTGCTTCCACAGCCGGATGGAATTTCTTGTAAAAAGTATCTATGACGGTTTCCCATTGGGCATCGCCTTCCGCTATCTGGTCAAATTGCTTTTCAACCATTGCTGTGAAGTTGAAGTTGAGGACTTCTGGAAAGGAATCAATCAGGAAGTCATTGACGACCAGTCCCATGTCGGTTGGAAAGAGTTTGGACTTCTCTGCACCGTAATTTTCTTTTCCTGTGGTGTCCTTGATCTGGCCATTCTGAAGCTCCAGAATGTTGTATGTACGTGTTTGGCCTTCACGGTCTTCCTTGGTGATGTAATTTCTTTGCTGGATGGTCGAGATGGTCGGAGCGTAGGTGGAAGGACGCCCGATGCCGAGCTCTTCCATCTTGCGGACTAGACTTGCTTCGGTATACCTGGCCGGTTTTTGAGAAAAACGTTCAGTAGCGCTGGCCGACTCCATTTTGAGTGTCTGGCCTATCTGCATTGGCGGTAATATGTTGCTACCGTTCTCAGCATCCGTTTCTTCGTCTGAAGATTCCATATAGACACGGAGGAAACCGTCGAATTTCAGAACTTCGCCTGTGATTTCAAATTTTTCATTGCTGTTGGACATTCCAATCTGAACGGTGGTCTTTTCCAGTTCAGCATCGGCCATTTGAGAAGCGATGGTCCGTTTCCAGATCAGTTCGTACAGGCGCTTTTCCTGAGCATTGCCTTCAATCTGGTGTGCGTTCATGTAGGTTGGTCGGATGGCTTCGTGAGCTTCCTGGGCGCCTTTTGACTTGGTGTGATAGTGGCGTACCTTGATGTATTCTTCGCCTGCCATGGATTCAATTTCCGCTTTGGACGTGTTGATGGCCAGGCTGGAAAGATTGACAGAGTCTGTACGCATGTAGGTGATTTTTCCGGATTCGTACAGGTGCTGGGCTACCATCATGGTTTGTGAAACGGAGAATCCCAGTTTCCTGGAAGCCTCTTGCTGTAGTGTGGAAGTGGTGAAAGGCGGAGCCGGCGTCTTTTTGGTCGGCTTGGTTGCAATGTCGTCAATGTTGAATTCGGCGGTCTTGCATTTTTCCAGAAGGGCGATCGCTTCTTCCTTTGTGGCAAGGCGCTGAGGTAGGTCTGCCTTGATGGTGCTGATGTTTCCTTCTGCATCCTTTATATTGAAAAGGATGGCTATCTTGTAGGATGCTTCTGCCTCGAATTTCTGGATTTCACGTTCACGTTCCACAATGATACGTACGGCGACAGACTGGACACGTCCTGCGGAAAGGGATGGTTTGATCTTTTTCCAAAGTACGGGAGAAAGTTCAAAGCCTACCAGACGATCCAGAACACGTCTGGCTTGCTGGGCATCCACCAGGTTCAGGTCTATTTCACGCGGTGTTTCAATGGCGTGCAATATGGCATCTTTGGTTATCTCGTGAAAAACAATGCGCTTTGTCTTGTTGGCATCCAGTCCAAGCACTTCGTACAGGTGCCAGGCGATGGCTTCTCCTTCGCGGTCCTCATCGGATGCGAGCCAAACCATCTCTGAACCCTTGGCATTGGATTTCAACTCGCTGACCAGTTTTTTCTTGTCGGCTGAAACCTCGTAAATGGGCTTATAATTGTTGGCCATGTCAACGCCGAAATCTTTCTTGCTCAGGTCACGGATATGCCCGAAGCTGGACAAGACTTTGTAGTCCTTTCCTAAAAATTTTTCTATAGTTTTGGCTTTGGCCGGAGATTCTACAATGACTAAATTTTTTTGCATTTGATGTATGTTTACGAGGATCTTGAAAAAAATCGCGCCGCAAAATTAGTAAAAACCTATAACAAAGCTCTTTTTTTCTAAAAGAAAAGAAGTTAACCCGTTTCGCAAGTAAATTCGGAAGGCGGTTAAGTCTCTCAGTGAATGTATGGTTGGCCGGCCTGATTATAATTCATCGTCTTCCTCATACCAGCTTGCATACATCTGGTAATTGTCCGAGATACGTTTATTGATCGTTCGGGTTTGCTCTGGATCTGCCATTTTTACAAACTTGGCTGGCACGCCCGCGTAGATGCTGTATGGCTCAACCTTGGTGTTGCTCAGGACAACGGAACCTGCTGCAACGATGGCTCCTTCTCCGATAACGGCATTGTCAAGAACGACTGCACCCATACCGATCAGGGCATTGTCCTCCACTTTTGCCCCGTGAATAGTCACGTTGTGTCCGATGGAAACATTGTCGCCTATTTCGATGGTGGATTTTTGGTACAAGGTGTGCAAAACAGATCCATCCTGGATGTTTACATTGTTGCCAATCCGGATGGAATTTACATCACCCCGCAGGACGGCGTTGAACCAGATGCTGCATCCGTCGCCCATGATAACGTCTCCAACGATAGTTGCATTGTCGGCCAAAAAACAGTTATTTCCGATGAGGGGCTCAAAGCCCCTGACTGATTTGATTAATGCCATGATTATTGCTTGTTTTATATTCTATATATTTAAGGTGTGACAGCTTTGGCTTTAGATTTCTTTTGTCTTTTCATGCAGCCATTGACATTCGATCTTGTTGAGTCCTGGAGCAATCTTTTCATAGACTGTTTGGTGGTATTGGTTTATCCAGGTGGTCTCTTCCGGAGTGAGCATGCTTTTTTCGATGCTGTTCAGGTCGAATGGGAAAAGGGTCAGCGTTTCAAAGGAAAGGTATCTGCCAAAATCGGTGGTTTCTTTTTCGCAGGTTAGTAAAAGATTCTCGATGCGTATGCCATATTTACCGGGACGATATATACCGGGTTCGTTGGAAGTAACCATGCCGGCCTTGAAAGTTGTTGGGTTCTCGTTCATCCTGATGCTCTGAGGCCCTTCGTGAACATTGAGAAAGTGACCGACGCCGTGGCCTGTGCCGTGCCAGAAATTGATCCCTCTTTCCCAGATGAATTGTCTGGCCAGGATGTCCAGTTGGGTACCACGGGTTCCTGCCGGGAAGCTGGCTCTACTCAGGGCTATGACCCCTTTGAGAAGGCTGGTGTAGTCTTCTTTGTATTCGGCAGGGACTTTCTTGTGAAACGACCAGGAACGTGTAATATCGGTGGTGCCATCCAAATACTGTCCGCCGGTGTCGATGAGCAGAAATCCATCCTTGTTCACTTGGCAAGCTGTGTTTGGTGTGGCTTCGTAGTGAACAATTGCGCCATGTTCGTTAAAGCCGACGATGGGGCAGAAGCTTTCGCAAACGTAATTTTTTTGTTCTTTCCGAAAGAAGGCCAGTTTTTCGCCGATTTCCCATTCGTTGGGCAAAATTTCGGATTCAGATTGGCTGATAGCTTTTTCCAGCCACATCCAGAACCGGGTTAGTGCGATTCCATCTTTGATCATGGCTTTTTTGAATCCGCTTATTTCTACAGGATTCTTGATGGCTTTCATTTCTGAGACGGGTGAATTTTGCTCCACGAGGGTGTTGCTCGAAGAAATGCTTTTGTACAACTTGTAGTTCGTCTTGGATTTGTCCAGCAGTATTTTTCGCCCGTCGAGGTTTTGTAGATGGGAGTAAATACTTTCATAATCGGCCAGTTTCACCTTGTTGGCCTCAAGATAGGTGGTTGTTTTCTCTTTTATTTTTAAGGTGTCTGCAAATAAGATGAGATCGTTCTGGTCAATAAAGGCGTAACAGATTCCAACCGGATTGAAATCGACGTCCTCTCCGCGAAGATTCAGCAGCCACCCGATTTCGTCCAGTGCTGCCAGGGGCATGCCCTCTGCTCCTGCCTGGAGGATGGCCTTCCTAAGCCTTTCCGTTTTGCAGCTTGTGCTTTCTCCGCCGTATTCTTCGGGGAAAGGGTATATTTCTCCTTTCGGAAATAAGGGACGGCAGGGCCAGATCTCTGTGTAAGGCTCAAATTCCGTATTCAGCCGAATTTCCCTTTTGGTGAAATAAGCAGAAAGTGATAGAGCTTCATGTGCCGAAAATAAAGATCCGTCCAGGCCCACGGACAGGTAGCCTTCCGAGAAGATCCACTCTTCCGGGGCGGGTGTTTCAGCCGTGCCCATTTTGAAAAGTTCTATTCCTGTGCCTTTCAGCTCTTCTTCGGCCTGAAGGAAATATCTGGAGTCTGTCCATAACCCTGCTTTTGAGAAACCAACGACCAGTGTCCCTGCACTTCCGGTGAAACCGGAAAGGTATTCCCTGAATTTCCAGCAATCAGCCGTGTATTCGCTCAGATGAGGATCACAAGTGGGAATGATGCAGGCTTGCAGGCTGGAATGATCGAGCAGTTCGCGAAGGCTTTCCAGCCTGTCTGTGATGGTTCTATTCATGAAGTCAGTGCTTTAAAGCGACAAAAATACTTTTTTTTGGCAGAAAAAACAGGAAACCCCTCTGCTTTTGGGCTTTTTTGGCAAATGCTGAAAAAAAGATGGAAAAACTTTTCCTGAAATGTTTGGTAAATCAATGACTTTATCTAATTTTGCAGTCCGATTTAAATAAAACTTTAAAGCACGTACAATTATGATCGTAGTTCCAATCAAAGAAGGGGAAAACATTGAAAAAGCACTGAAAAAATTCAAACGCAAATTTGAAAAAACAGGAGTTGTCAAAGAACTCAGAAACAGACAGGCTTTTACAAAACCTTCCGTTGAGAAAAGAAAGCAGAAAAGCAAAGCGATTTACGTTCAGCAGCTGCAGCAGGTAGAGGAATAGTGTTCTATTCTTTTATCGAGTCCTTAATTTTTATTTGAAAGGAGGCTTGTTTTTGTTGGACCAAATGGTTATATTCGTTGCTGAATAGATAAGCAAGGATATAATGGTAAACGCTTTTTTACAATATTTACGGTATGAGAAGAATTATTCTACTCATACCGTTGTTGCGTATAGGCGTGACCTATCTCAATTGATGGAATATGTTGCTCGAGAGTACCAGATATCCCAGCCTGACCAGGTTGATTCTGATATGCTTAGGGCCTGGATGGTCAGCCTGATGGAGGGAGGTTCCTCTGCACGTTCCGTAAACAGGAAGCTGTCTTGTCTTAAATCTTTTTGGCATTATCTCATCCGTCAGGGTTATGCCGAAAAAAATCCGGTGCAAAAAGTCTTGGCTCCCAAAACAAAGAAACCCCTCCCGGTGTTTTTAAAGGAAGAAGAAGTGGAAGAGATGCTGAAGTCTGATCCGAATTCAGAAAATGCTTTCATTTCGGGCAGGGACAATCTGATTATCGACCTTTTTTACTCAACCGGTATGCGGCTATCAGAACTCATAGGTTTGACGGATGACCAAGTTGATCTGGATGCTTGCTTGCTTAGTGTGACCGGTAAGCGGAACAAGCAGCGGCTGATACCTTTCGGCCCGGAGCTTCGGGAGGCTATCAAGTCGTACAAGCTCAAACGCAACGATCAGGTAAAGGGAACGCCGGTTCGGCTATTGGTCCGTGAAGACGGATCACCGCTTTATCCCCAGTTGGTTTACCGCATGGTCCATCGCAGGATGTCCGAAGTCGCTACCCTGTCCAAAAACAGCCCCCATGTTTTGAGACATACCTTCGCTACAACATTGTTAAATAGAGGAGCGGAATTGAACGCCGTCAAGGAGCTTCTTGGACATAGTAGTCTTTCGGCGACGGAGGTTTATACACATACAACCTTCGAAGAATTAAAAAAAGTATATAAACAAGCCCATCCTAGGGCGTAAAAAGAGAAGGAGGATTCTTTATGGAAATCAGAATTCAGTCGATCCATTTCGATGCAACGGTTGCATTGGAAAAATTTATTCAAAGAAAAGTTGCCAAACTGGAACAGTTTTATGATGACATTCTGGAAGCAGAGGTTATTCTGAAAGTGGTGAAACCAGAAACGGTTATGAATAAGGAAGCATTGGTGAAAATCAAGGTGTCAGGCAACGAATTGTTCGCGTCTAAAGTTAGCGATACTTTCGAGGAGTCGGTCGATGAGGCTGTGGATGCATTGCAAAAACAGCTTTTGAAATTGAAAGAAAAGAGTCGCGCGAAATAATTTTTTTTGAAAACGTTTTGCAGTTTCAAATTTATCCCCTACATTTGCAGCCGTTTCTCACAAACCCCATCTGATGAGAGCGGCTGTATAATGTGAATACAGATTTTTTAAAGGTAAAAGGGCAGTTACCAGAGTGGCCAAATGGGGCAGACTGTAACTCTGCTAGCGTAAGCTTACGGTGGTTCGAATCCATCACTGCCCACCAAGAAGAAAATTTTTAGGAAGGATTTTATTCTTCCTAAATTTTTCGACTGATTGTTAACGAAGATCTCTACACCATTGGCGATTTGTTGTGAAGCAATCAAAATTGCGGGAATAGCTCAGTTGATAGAGCATTAGCCTTCCAAGCTGAGGGTCGCGGGTTTGAGTCCCGTTTCCCGCTCTTTTTTGCCTGTGTAGCTCAGTGGTAGAGCACTTCCTTGGTAAGGAAGAGGTCCCGAGTTCAACTCTCGGCACCGGCTCTTATTTATATTTAATTCATTCAATTTATAATCTTTGAGTTATGGCTAAAGAACATTACGACAGATCAAAACCCCACGTCAACATTGGTACGATTGGCCACGTTGACCACGGTAAAACGACCTTGACCGCTGCTATCACTACTGTGTTGGCAAAGAAGGGTCTTTCTGAAGTTAAATCTTTCGATCAGATTGATAACGCTCCAGAAGAAAAAGAAAGAGGTATTACGATTAACACTGCTCACGTTGAGTATCAGACTGCTAATCGTCACTATGCACACGTTGACTGTCCAGGTCACGCTGACTACGTTAAGAACATGGTTACTGGTGCTGCCCAAATGGACGGTGCAATCATCGTTGTAGCAGCAACTGACGGTCCTATGCCTCAAACCCGTGAACACATTTTGCTGGCTCGCCAGGTAAACGTACCTAAATTGGTCGTTTTCATGAACAAATGTGATATGGTTGATGACGAAGAAATGTTGGAACTTGTTGAAATGGAGATGCGCGACTTGCTCGGCTTCTACGGTTTCGATGCTGACAATACTCCTTTTATCCGTGGTTCTGCACTTGGTGCATTGAATGGCGTTCCTGAATGGGAAGAAAAAGTAATGGAACTGATGGATGCAGTTGATACTTGGATCGATCTTCCTCCACGTGCAATTGATAAACCTTTCTTGATGCCTGTTGAAGATGTATTTTCTATCACTGGTCGTGGTACTGTTGCTACAGGTCGTATTGAAACCGGCGTTATTCATACAGGTGATGAAGTTCAGCTTATCGGTTTAGGTGCTGAAGGCAAGAAATCTGTTGTAACTGGTGTTGAGATGTTCCGTAAGATTTTGGACGAAGGCCAGGCTGGTGACAACGTTGGTTTGTTGCTTCGTGGTATCGACAAAGACGAAGTTAAACGTGGTATGGTTATCACCCATCCGGGAAAAGTGACTCCTCACACCAAGATCAAAGCTTCAGTTTATATCCTGAAGAAAGAAGAAGGTGGCCGTCACACTCCATTCCATAATAAATATCGTCCTCAATTCTACATCCGTACCCTGGATGTTACCGGTGAAATCTCTTTGCCAGATGGCATTGAAATGGTTATGCCTGGTGATAACTTGGAAATCAATGTAGAACTGATCTATCCAGTAGCTGTTTCTGTAGGTTTGCGCTTCGCTATCCGTGAAGGTGGTCGTACAGTAGGCTCTGGTCAGATTACTGAAATTGTAGAATAATACAAGATCATAATATCAAAAAAGCTCCCACTGTATAGGGGGAGCTTTTTTTGCCACACGGAAGTAGCTCAGTTGGTAGAGCATCGGTCTCCAAAACCGAGTGTCGGGAGTTCGAGCCTCTCCTTCCGTGCCATAAAAACCCAAGCTAAAAGATGAAGAAATTTTTTAAAAACGTAGCCTCTTATTGTAAAGAGTCTTACAATGAACTCGTACATAAGACCAGTTGGCCTACTATGTCCGAGTTGAGCAATAGCGCGGTCGTTGTTTTAACTGCTTCCCTGGTTATCGCGTTGATTGTTTTTCTCATCGATTTAGGTTTTGAAAACATCATGACCTTTATTTACGAGAAGGTATTTTAATTCCAGTAAGAGTAATGTCTGATATTGAAAAAAAATGGTACGTTCTTCGTGCCGTGAGCGGCAAGGAAAACAAAGTTAAGGAGTATCTTGATGCTGAAATCAAGAATTCCTCGCTTGGTGAGTACCTGTCTCAGGTCCTTATTCCTACTGAAAAAGTCTATCAAGTGCGTAACGGCAAAAGGATACTCAAAGAGCGTTCCTATTTGCCTGGTTATGTTTTGATAGAGGCCGCACTCGTTGGTGAAGTGGCGCATGTTCTTAGGAACACACCGAATGTCGTCGGATTTCTTGGAGGTACGGATAATCCCCAAAGCCTTCGTGAATCTGAAGTAAACCGCATTTTGGGAAAGGTGGACGAACTCCAGGAAACCGGAGAAGAATTTTCCGTTCCTTACTATGTGGGTGAGTCTGTCAAAGTGAATGCCGGACCATTCAGTGGCTTCAGTGCCATCATCGAAGAGGTAAATAATGAGAAGAAAAAACTCAAGGTCATGGTGAAGATTTTCGGACGGAAGACTCCGCTCGAATTGGGTTTTATGCAAGTCGAAAAAGAGTAGTAGAAAGTTACGTTTCCACTCATTCTTTTTTTCAATTCCACAAATTTTTAATTTAGAACAAAATGGCTAAAGAAGTTGCTGGACAAATCAAATTGCAGATTAAAGGGGGTGCGGCAAATCCCTCTCCTCCCGTAGGACCTGCATTGGGTTCGAAAGGTGTAAACATCATGGAGTTTTGCAAGCAATTCAACGCCAGAACTCAGGACAAGGCTGGCAAGATCTTGCCAGTTGTCATTACTTACTATTCTGATAAATCTTTTGATTTTATCGTAAAGACTCCTCCTGCAGCTGTACAGTTGCTCGAAGCAGCTAAGGTTAAGAGCGGCTCTGCTGAACCTAACCGTAAGAAAGTTGCTTCTGTGACCTGGGAACAGGTTAAGGTGATTGCCTTGGATAAGATGGAAGATTTGAACTGCTTTACTGTTGAATCTGCGATGAAACTTATTGCAGGTACTGCTCGCAGTATGGGTATCACCGTTACAGGGGAATTCCCCGCTAACAATTAAACTTCAATTAAGATGAGTAAACTGACAAAAAAACAAAAGTTGGCTTTTGAAAAAATTGAAGCTGGAAAGAGCTACACATTGAAGGAAGCCTCTGCTTTGGTAAAAGAAATCACTGCTACCAAATTTGACTCTTCTGTTGATGTGGATGTTCGTCTAGGTGTTGATCCTCGTAAAGCTAACCAAATGGTACGTGGCGTAGTGTCATTGCCTAACGGTACAGGGAAAGAAGTAAGAGTGCTGGTATTGTGTACTCCAGATAAAGAAGCTGAGGCTAAAGAAGCCGGAGCTGATTATGTTGGTCTCGATGAATATATTGAGAAAATCAAAAGTGGTTGGACGGATATTGATGTGATCATCACTATGCCTGCCATCATGGGTAAAATCGGTGCTTTGGGTCGTGTCTTAGGTCCTCGTGGCTTGATGCCTAACCCTAAAAGCGGTACGGTGACCATGGAAGTAGGAAAAGCTGTAAAAGAAGTAAAACAAGGCAAGATTGACTTTAAGGTTGACAAGAGCGGTATCGTTCATGCATCTATCGGCAAATCCTCCTTTACTCCTGAACAGATTTTCGGTAATGCCAAGGAATTCATTTCTATGTTGCTTAAGCTGAAACCTACTGCTGCTAAAGGTGCCTATATAAAAAGCATTTATCTTTCTAGTACAATGAGTCCGGGTATCAAAATTGACCCCAAAACCGTTGAGGAAAACTAATCAAACTTGAATTATGAAGAAGGAAGATAAAAGCACCGTAATTGAGCAGATCGCTTCAACCATTGGAGAGTATAGCTGCTTCTATGTCACCGATATCACTGCACTTGATGCAGCTGCTACCAGTGCACTTAGAAAAAGTTGCTTCGATGAAGGCATCAAGCTCATGGTTGTAAAGAATACCTTGCTGACAAAGGCATTGGAAGGTTTTGAAGCGGACTTCAGTCCACTTTATGGAGTCTTGAAAGGCAATTCTGCATTGATGTTTTCAAACGTCGGTAATGCACCTGCCAAATTGATCAAGAAATTCAGAAAAGACAAGGAAATCCCTGCATTGAAGGCTGCATATGTAGAAGAAAGCTTTTACATCGGTTCTGACCAGTTGGAGGCACTGATCAACATCAAGAGCAAAAACGAACTCATCGGAGACGTTATTGCCTTGCTGCAATCTCCTGCCAAAAACGTGGTATCTGCCCTCCAAAGCGGAGGCAATACTCTCCATGGTGTGTTGAAAACACTCGGAGAAAGAGAAAATTAAAAACAAATATCAAAGTATAAAAAACAATTTTAATACATACAAAAATGGCAGATTTGAAAGCTTTTGCTGAACAATTGGTGAATTTAACTGTAAAAGAAGTAAACGAACTGGCTACCATCCTCAAAGATGAATATGGTATCGAACCTGCTGCTGCAGCTGTTGCTGTTGCTGCTGGTCCTGCTGCTGAAGGCGGCGCTGCTGCTGCAGAAAAAACTTCTTTTGACGTTGTCTTGAAATCAGCTGGCGCTGCTAAATTGGCAGTCGTTAAGGCTGTTAAGGAATCTTGTGGCCTTGGCTTGAAAGAAGCTAAAGATTTAGTTGATGCTGCTCCTTCAACCATCAAAGAAGGTGTAGATAAAGCTGAAGCTGAAAGCTTGAAGAAAGCTTTGGAAGAAGCAGGCGCAGAAGTTGAGCTTAAATAGTACTACCGCCTGATTATCAGGTGATTTGGTTTAGAATCTCCGTATTAGGAGATTCTAGACCTTTTTGTGTCTATATTCCTTTTAAGTTCAATAAATCTACCCGTAAATGTCTTCAACTACTGAAACCAAAAGAGTTAATTTCGCGTCTATCCAGAGCCCGGTTGATTATCCGGACTTTCTAGAAGTGCAATTGAAGTCATTCCAAGACTTCCTGCAATTGGATACACCCCCCGAAAAACGGAAAAACGAGGGTCTCTACAAGGTTTTTGCAGAAAACTTCCCCATCGCGGATACAAGAAACAATTTCGTACTCGAATTCTTAGATTACTACATTGATCCGCCCCGTTATTCCATTGATGAATGCATTGAGCGTGGCTTAACCTACAACGTTCCGTTAAAAGCTAGACTCAAGCTGTACTGTACCGATCCCGATCACGAAGACTTTGAAACAAAGTTTCAGGATGTTTATTTGGGCGCTATCCCTTATATGACACCCAAGGGTACCTTTGTGGTAAATGGAGCTGAACGTGTTATTGTTTCACAATTGCATCGTTCCCCAGGTGTATTCTTCGGTCAAAGCGTTCATGCGAATGGTACCAAGTTGTATTCTGCCCGAATCATACCTTTCAAAGGATCCTGGATTGAATTTGCAACGGACATCAACAGTGTCATGTATGCATATATCGACCGTAAAAAGAAATTGCCCGTAACAACTTTGTTGCGTGCCATCGGTTTTGAAACCGATAAAGATATTTTGGAAATTTTCAATTTGGCTGAAGAAGTTAAAGTGAGCAAGACCGGCTTGAAGCGCCTTCTGGGTCGCAAGCTGGCTGCACGTGTTTTAAAAAGCTGGGTTGAAGATTTTGTAGATGAAGACACCGGTGAGGTGGTTTCCATTGAACGTAACGAAGTGATTATCGACCGTGAAACCATTTTGGAAAACGATCACATCGATCAAATCGTTGAATCAGGAGCCTCCACCATCCTTTTACACAAAGAGGATGCTGGAATGTCCGATTATGCAATCATTTACAACACGTTGCAAAAAGATCCGAGTAACTCGGAAAAAGAAGCTGTCCTGTATATCTATCGTCAGTTGCGTAATGCAGAACCTGCCGATGATGCAAGTGCCCGTGAGGTAATACAAAACCTGTTCTTCTCAGAGAAACGTTATGATCTCGGTGAAGTAGGCCGTTACCGTATCAATAAAAAATTGCACCTGTCAACCACAATGGACGTCAAGGTGCTGACAAAAGAAGATATTATTGAGATCATCAAATATCTGATTGAATTGGTTAACTCCAATGCAGATGTGGATGATATTGACCACTTAAGTAACCGTCGTGTACGTACTGTAGGTGAGCAACTCAATAATCAGTTTGGTGTAGGTTTGGCCCGTATGGCCCGTACCATTCGTGAACGCATGAATGTTCGTGACAACGAAGTTTTTGCCCCGGTTGAGCTGATCAACGCGAAGACCATTTCTTCCGTTATCAATTCGTTTTTCGGAACCAACGCCCTTTCTCAGTTTATGGATCAGACCAACCCCTTGGCGGAAATGACGCACAAACGTCGTTTGTCTGCCCTTGGACCTGGCGGTTTGTCCCGTGAACGTGCCGGTTTTGAGGTTCGTGACGTACATTACACGCATTATGGACGCCTTTGTCCTATTGAAACGCCTGAAGGTCCAAACATCGGTTTGATTTCTTCTTTGTGCGTATATGCCAAAATCAATGATCTGGGCTTTATTGAAACACCTTATCGTAAGGTAGAAAACGGAAAGGTTGTACCGGAAGAGGTGCAATATTTCACTGCTGAGGAGGAAGAAGGCAAGAACATTGCTCAGGGTAGTACCTTGCTCAATGAAGACGGATCCTTTGTGGACAACCGTATCAAGTGTCGTCTGGATGCCGACTTCCCGGTTTCTTCACCAGAAGAAGTTGAGTTGATGGATGTCGCTCCACAGCAGATTGCATCTATTGCTGCTTGTTTGATCCCGTTCCTTGAACATGATGACGCCAACCGCGCATTGATGGGATCCAACATGATGCGCCAGGCAGTACCTCTTATTCGTTGCGAAGCTCCGATTGTAGGAACAGGTCTGGAAGGAAAACTGATCCGCGACTCTCGTTCCCAGTTGATGGCTGAAGGAGACGGAACCGTTGAATTTGTTGATGCAACGACCATCAAGGTTAATTATGACCGTACGGAGGACGAAACTTTTGTAAGTTTCGATGATTCTGTAAAAACATATATTATTCCTAAGTTCAGGAAAACCAACCAAAGTACGACCATTGACCTTCGTCCTATCGTCCATAGAGGCGATCGCGTATACAAGGGCCAATTGATGACCGAGGGATATTCCACCGAAAATGGTGAACTTGCCTTGGGTAAGAACCTGAAAGTGGCTTTCATGCCTTGGAAAGGTTACAACTTTGAGGATGCCATTGTTCTGAACGAAAGAATTGTCCGTGAAGACATCTTTACATCCGTGCATGTGGATGAATATACTTTGGAAGTGCGCGAAACGAAACGTGGTATGGAAGAACTGACTTCCGATATACCCAACGTTAGTGAAGAAGCAACCAAGGATCTGGATGAAAATGGAATTGTCCGCATTGGTGCCCACATTGTACCAGGCGATATCCTGATTGGTAAGATCACCCCTAAGGGCGAATCCGATCCTTCTCCAGAAGAAAAACTGTTGCGTGCTATTTTCGGTGACAAGGCTGGTGATGTTAAGGATGCTTCCTTGAAAGCGTCTCCATCATTACGTGGCGTCATCATTGACAAGCGCTTGTTCTCAAGAGCTGTCAAGAACCGTAAGTCACGCTTGACCGACAAGGCATTGTTGCCTAAGATTGACGAGGAGTTTGAAGAATCCATTGCCAATCTGAAATCTGTCCTGATTGAGAAGCTGCTTACCCTGACCAATGGCAAGACCTCTCAAGGTGTCAAAGACAACCTTGGTACGGAAGTCATTCCTAAGGGTGCAAAATTCAATGCAAAGAATCTGAACGAAGTAAACTATTCTTCCGTACAGGTTAGCAAATGGACTACCGACAATGCCAAGAATGACTTGATCCATGACCTGATTCTGAATTACCTGCATAAGTATAAGGAGTTGGATGCTGTCATGAAGCGCAAAAAATTCAACATTACCATTGGAGACGAATTACCTTCAGGCATTATCCAAATGGCTAAGGTCTATGTTGCCAAGAAACGTAAGATTCGTGTTGGTGACAAGATGGCCGGACGCCACGGTAATAAGGGTATCGTATCCCGTATCGTCCGTCAGGAAGATATGCCTTTCCTTGAGGATGGAACACCTGTTGACATTTGTTTGAATCCGTTGGGTGTACCTTCCCGTATGAACCTTGGACAGATTTTTGAAACTGTTCTCGGATGGGCCGGTAGAGAACTTGGGTTGAAGTTTGCTACACCGATTTTTGACGGTGCAAGCCTGGACGACCTGAATACCTGGTGTGACAAGGCAGACATTCCTCATTATGGGAAATGCTACCTCTACGATGGTGGTACTGGTGAGCGTTTTGACCAGACTGCTACTGTTGGTGTGGTATACATGCTGAAACTTGGGCACATGGTTGACGACAAGATGCATGCTCGTTCCATCGGACCTTATTCTCTCATTACTCAACAGCCTCTTGGTGGTAAAGCACAATTTGGTGGACAACGTTTCGGAGAAATGGAAGTCTGGGCACTCGAAGCATTCGGTGCCGCCCATGTCCTTCAGGAAATCCTTACCATCAAGTCGGATGATGTTGTTGGACGTAGCAAGGCTTTCGAGGCCATCGTTAAGGGCGATCCGATGCCACAACCTGGTATCCCGGAATCACTGAACGTGTTGCTTCATGAGTTGAGAGGTTTGGGTCTGAGTATCCAACTGGATTAAGTATAAACTGTTTATTATTTCAAATACAATATGGCTTTTAGAAAAGAAACCAAAGCAAAAAGCAGTTTTTCGAAGATTTCGATTGGATTGGCTTCTCCGGAAGAAATCCTCGAAATGTCGAGTGGCGAGGTGTTAAAGCCTGAAACCATAAATTATCGTACTTATAAGCCCGAACGCGACGGTTTGTTTTGCGAAAGGATATTTGGTCCGGTAAAGGATTATGAATGTCATTGCGGCAAATACAAACGTATACGCTACAAGGGCATCGTCTGCGATCGCTGCGGCGTTGAGGTGACCGAAAAGAAGGTTCGCCGCGAACGTATGGGACACATCCAACTGGTGGTTCCTGTTGCACATATTTGGTATTTTCGTTCACTCCCCAACAAGATCGGTTATTTGTTGGGACTTCCTACCAAAAAACTGGATTCAATCATCTATTATGAAAGATATGTGGTTATCCAGCCAGGTGTAAAGGAAGCAGACGGCATCAAGAAAGACGACTTGCTTTCAGAAGATGAATATCTGGATATCCTGGATACTCTGCCACGCGACAATCAGTTGCTGGAAGATACCGATCCGAATAAGTTCATCGCCAAGATGGGAGCCGAAGCTGTTCACGACTTGCTGGAACGTATCGATCTGGATGAACTCTCTTATGAGCTGAGACACCGTGCAAGCACGGATGGCTCTATGCAACGCAAGACGGAAGCATTGAAACGCCTTCAGGTTGTTGAATCTTTCCGTGCTTCCAAATTGCGCAACAAACCGGAATGGATGATCATCAAGATCGTTCCTGTCATTCCTCCTGAATTGCGTCCCTTGGTTCCATTGGATGGTGGACGTTTCGCAACTTCCGACCTCAATGACCTCTATCGTCGTGTTATTATACGTAACAATCGTCTGAAACGACTGATTGAGATCAAAGCTCCGGAAGTGATTTTGCGTAATGAAAAACGTATGTTGCAGGAAGCTGTTGATTCCTTGTTTGACAACTCACGCAAGTCCAGTGCTGTCAAGACTGATGCAAACCGTCCTTTGAAATCCCTTTCCGACTCGTTGAAAGGCAAGCAAGGTCGTTTCCGTCAGAATCTGCTCGGTAAACGTGTTGACTATTCTGCCCGTTCCGTTATCGTCGTAGGCCCTGAACTCAAGATGCATGAATGCGGTCTTCCAAAAGATATGGCCGCTGAATTATACAAGCCGTTTGTTATCAGAAAGCTGATTGAACGCGGTATTGTCAAGACTGTTAAGTCTGCCAAGAAGATTGTAGATCGTAAGGATCCTGTTGTATGGGATATTCTTGAATATGTCATGAAGGGACATCCGGTACTCCTTAACCGTGCTCCGACACTGCACCGTTTAGGTATTCAGGCTTTCCAGCCAAAAATGATCGAAGGAAAAGCAATCCAGTTGCATCCGCTCGCTTGTACGGCCTTCAATGCCGACTTCGACGGTGACCAGATGGCTGTGCATCTCCCGTTGGGAAATGAAGCTGTGTTGGAAGCGCAAATGTTGATGCTTGCATCCCACAATATTCTGAACCCTGCCAACGGTGCACCTATTACGGTTCCATCTCAGGATATGGTTCTCGGCCTGTACTATATTACCAAACTGCGTGACGGTGCTAAGGGTGAAGGATTGATATTCTACTCTCCCGAAGAAGCCAACATTGCATACAACGAAGGCAAGGTTACGTTGCATTCCAAGATCAAGGTTCGTACCAAGGATCTGGATGAAAACGGAAATATTGCTGAGGCAATGATCGATACCTCGGTTGGTCGTATCATGGTGAACGAAGTCGTTCCAGAGAAGGTGGGCTATATCAATGAAGTTTTGACTAAGAAATCGCTTCGCGACATCATCGGTAAGGTTATTGCTGCCTGTGGTGTTGCCCGTACGGCCCAATTCCTCGATGATATCAAGGATATGGGTTACTACATGGCATTCAAGGGCGGTCTGTCCTTTAACCTTGGTGATGTCTTGATTCCTGAAGAAAAAGAATCTCTTGTTAAGGAAGGTTACGAAGAAGTCGATTCCATCGTTGAGGAATACTCAATGGGTGCCATCACCAACAACGAACGTTACAACAAGATTATTGATGTTTGGGGTGGTGTCAATGCCAAGCTTTCAAATATATTGATGAAACAGCTGGCTGAAGACAACCAGGGATTCAACTCTGTATACATGATGTTGGATTCCGGAGCTCGTGGTTCCAAGGAACAGATTCGTCAGCTGTCCGGTATGCGTGGTTTGATGGCCAAGCCCCAGAAATCTGGTGCTGAAGGAGGTCAGGTTATTGAAAACCCAATTCTTTCCAACTTTAAGGAAGGTCTTTCCGTGCTTGAGTACTTTATCTCAACCCACGGTGCCCGTAAAGGTTTGGCCGATACAGCCTTGAAGACTGCCGATGCAGGATATTTGACCCGTCGTCTGGTAGATGTTTCTCACGATGTGATCATCAACGAGGAGGACTGCGGTACATTGCGCGGTCTGATTGCAACCGAAGTCAAGAAGGTTGCGACCTTGTATGAACGCATTTTGGGCCGTGTATCCGTACACGATGTTTACCATCCGATTACCAACGAGCTGCTGGTGGGATCCGGTGAGGAAATAACCGAATCCATCGCTCTCAAGATACAGGAATCGCCCATTGAACGTGTTGAAATCCGTTCGGTTCTGACCTGCGAATCCAAGAAAGGTGTTTGTGCCAAGTGTTACGGTCGTAATCTTGCTACCGGTAGATTGGTTCAGAGAGGTGAAGCTGTAGGCGTTATTGCTGCACAGTCCATCGGTGAACCTGGTACCCAGTTGACGTTGCGTACGTTCCACGTCGGTGGTGTTGCCGGTAATACCAAAATCGATTCTTCCATCGTTGCCGGTAATGATGCCATTGTCGAAATTGATGAATTACGTACTGTCATAAATAAGGACGTTACTGGAAAAGAGTCCCAGATTGTAGTAAGCCGTTACGGTGAACTTCGTTTGGTTGAGCCAACGACAAAGGTCGTTTTGCTTACTCAGAATATTCCCTATGGTTCTAAAATGTTTTTCAACCCTGGCGATAAAGTATCCAAGGGGGACGTGATCTGCGAATGGGATGCATACAACGCAACCATTATCTCCGAACAGTCCGGTATGTTGGAATTCGATTCGATTGAGGAAGGTGTTACTTATCAATCGTATACGGATGATACAACCAAAATGAAGGAAAAGATTATCATTGAACCGAAAGACCGTACTCGTGTCCCTGCCATCCACGTCTTGGATGAGAACGGTGAACGTGTACGTACTTACAACTTGCCTGCGGGTGCGCACTTACTCAAAGAAGGTGGTGAACATATTGCGGCTGGTGAGATTCTGGTGAAAATACCTCGTGCAGTTGCGAAGGCTGGTGATATCACCGGTGGTCTTCCACGTGTTACGGAGCTTTTCGAGGCGCGTAATCCTTCCAACCCTGCTGTTGTATCGGAAATCGATGGTGAAGTTGTTGAATTCGGCCGTGTAAAACGTGGTAACCGTGAAATCGTGATCCAATCCAAGACCGGTGAAATCAAGAAATACATGGTGCCTCTTTCCAAGCAAGTGCTTGTTCAGGTCAATGACTTTGTTCGTGCCGGAACGCCGCTTTCTGAAGGTGTTATCACTCCTGCAGACATTCTGGCCATCAAGGGGCCGACGGCTGTACAGGAATATATTGTAAACGAAGTTCAGGACGTTTATCGTCTGCAAGGTGTGAAGATTAATGACAAACACTTTGAGGTGATAGTTCGTCAGATGATGCGTAAGGTAGAGATCGTGGATGCCGGTGATACGCGTTTCTTGGAACAACAACTGGTTGACAAAAATGAGTTCATGGAAGAAAACGATCGTATCTGGGGCAAGAAAGTCGTTCTTGATGCTGGTGATTCCAATAATTTGAAACCAGGTATGATTGTTACAGCCCGCAAGTTGCGCGACGAAAATTCATCCCTGAAGCGTCGTGACTTGAAACTTGTTGAAACGAGAGATGCCATTCCTGCTACGTCTAACCAGATTTTGCAGGGTATCACCCGTGCTGCATTGCAGATCAACAGCTTTATGTCTGCCGCTTCTTTCCAGGAAACGACAAAAGTGCTGAACGAGGCTGCTATTCAAGGCAAGGTAGATCGTCTGGAAGGTTTGAAGGAAAATGTGATCTGTGGTCACCTCATTCCTGCCGGTACGGGTCAGCGTGATTTTGATAAGCTGATTGTTGGATCAAAAGAGGATTTCGATCGTCTGAATGCTTCCCGCAAGTCGGTGCTTGACATTGAAGAAGTCGTTGAGGAGGAAATCTGATCAACGGTTTAAACGATAAGAAAAAGGGGCAGAACCATTTGGTTTTGCCCCTTTCTGTTTTTGCACAGCAATGAAACCGGGTTTTGCTCGGGGTTTATTTTATTTCTGTCGTCCTTAATTAAAAAAAAGATCAAGCTTTTTTCAGGATCATCCTGAAAGTCGTGCCTTTTCCGATTTCGGAGGATTTGACGAATATCTTGCCGTTGTGGTTTTCTTCAATGATGCGTTTGACGAGGGAAAGGCCAAGGCCCCAGCCTCGTTCTTTGGTGGTATAGCCAGGTTTAAAGACTGTCTTAAAGTTTGCTTTGGCAATTCCTTTACCGGTGTCCGACACGTCAATTACAAGATCTTTTTCGCCTGGAATGAGTGTGATGTCTATTTTTCCGGTGGCGTCCATGGCATCAATGGCATTCTTGCAAAGATTTTCGATGACCCATTCGAAGAGCGGTATGTTGAGATAGACGAGGAGGTCTTTTTCCGGAACATGGGTAGTGAAGGTGATTTTTCTGGAACTTCGGTCGCGCATGTATTGAACCGAACTCTCCAGGGCGGACTTGATGTTCTGTGGCGTAGGCTCGGGACTGGATCCAATTTTGGAGAAGCGTTCGGCAATGGTGTGCAGTCTCTGGGTATCTTTGGATATTTCGTTCAGCAGGTTCTCATCCAGGTTTTTCAGCTTAAGCAGCTCTACCCAGGCCATGAGGGATGAAATGGGAGTGCCAAGCTGGTGGGCGGTTTCCTTGGATAAACCGACCCAGACGCGTTCCTGTTCTGCTCGTTTGGAAGTGCTTAGGGCATACAAGGTCACGATCAGGAATACAAACATGACCAACAACTGGATAAAAGGAAAATAAGTCAGCTTTTTCAGGAAGCTGGAGTCGTCGTAAAAGATGTATTGGGATATTTTCTCGTTAATTCTGATCTCGATGGATTTGTTCTTTCTTATAATTTTTTGGGTGGCCTCTTTAAGCTCAGAGGTATCTGCATTTTCTGGGACGTCAAGGTTTTTGTAATCCAGAATGTTTCCCTTGTTGTCAATCAGGACTACAGGTATGTTTGTATTTCCCTCTATTACTTTCAGACTAAGGGTATAATCCATTTGAACTCCTTCGGCAGGTTCGGCGGCAAAAAGACGGATGGCTTCGGCCCACAGTTCCATTTTCTTTTTCTCCTCATTGGCCAGGTCTTTGGCCAGATGGTTTGAGTAAATCGTTGAAACGATGGTGATGATGGCGGCCCCAATAAAGAAAGCCATACGCATCAGGAAGGCATTATCTGTTTTTTTTGCCATGATGCCGGCTTTTAAACGTCGATGTTGACCGATACGGGGCAATGGTCGGAATGAACCGCTTCATCGTGTATACGGGCTGACTGAAGCTTGCTTGCGAGCGGTTTGGTCACCAAGTGGTAGTCGATGCGCCAGCCAAGGTTTTTTGCTCTTGCAAAGGAACGGTAGTTCCACCAGCTGTATCTGTCGGGGCTTTGGTCAAACACGCGGAAGGTGTCCACAAATCCGGATTCGACGAGTTGGTCAAACCAGGCACGTTCTTCCGGGAGAAAGCCTGAAACGTTCTCATGGCGTTTGGGATTGTTGATGTCTATGGGCTTATGGCAGATGTTGAAGTCACCGCAAATCAAGAGGTTGGGGCGTTCTTTTCTCAATTCTGTCAGGTATTGGATAAAATCTGCCAGAAAAGCCATTTTAAAGTCCTGTCTGGTGTCGCCCATGCTCCCGGACGGTACATAGACGCAAAGCACGCTGAAATCGCCAAAATCGGCCCGTAAAACGCGTCCTTCGCTATCGTAAGTGTGATTGCCCATACCAATGACGACTTTGTCCGGCTCCTTTTTGGACAGGATGCCAACGCCGCTATATCCTTTTTTCTGGGCTGAATGGTAGTAACAGTGAACATAACCTGCTTCCCAGAAGAGGGTTGAGTCTATTTGTTCCGGCTGAGCCTTAGTCTCCTGGAAGCAAACCACGTCTGCATTTTCCTCCTTGAGGTAATCTGCCAATCCTTTGCTGAGTGCTGAACGTACGCCGTTCAGATTGTAAGAAAGTATCTTCATGGTGGTACTATTTTGTGGTTGTTGTAAATCTAAAATTTATCCCTTAAAAGTGTTTTCGGTCGTTTTCTGGAAGAATTTGGAGGCGAAGACGAATTCGTTCAGCTTGGTATTTTTGGCTTGGAAAAGATCTTCCTTGCTGCCTTCCCATTCTTTGCTCCCTTGATAGATGAAGATGATCTTTTCGCCCATTGTGACCACGGAATTCATATCGTGGGTATTGATGATGGTGGTCATCTTGTATTCGTCGGTGATGTCCATAATCAGTTCGTCGATTTTGATGGATGTCAGCGGGTCAAGCCCGGAGTTTGGTTCGTCGCAGAATAGATATTTGGGGTTCAGTGAAATGGCTCTGGCAATGGCCGCCCTTTTTTGCATACCACCGCTTATTTCCGATGGAAAGAGTGAATAGACGTCTTTCAGCCCCACACGGTCGAGGCAATATCTGGCCCGTTTTACTTTTTCACTGTCGCTCAGTTCGGAGAACATTCTCAGGGGAAACAGGACATTTTCTTCTATCGTCATGGAGTCAAACAGTGCTGAACCCTGAAACAGCATGCCCAATTCGCTTCTTAAATTGGTCCTTTCCTTTTTCCCCATTTCGGCAAAGCGGCGGTCATCGTACAAAATGTCGCCGGAATCAGGTTCCAGAAGTCCGACCACACATTTGAGCAATACGGTTTTGCCTGAACCACTTTGTCCGATAATCAGGTTGGTTTTTCCTGTCTCGAAAACAGTGCTGATGCCTTTAAGCACCTCTTTTTCTTCAAAAGATTTGTGTAAGTCTTCAAGTTGGATCATGATAGCAACAATTTGGTGAGGATGACATTCAGCATGAGTATAATGATGCTGCTGTTTACAACGGCATTCGTGCTGGCTTTACCTACATCGAGGGCTCCTCCGTACGCATAATAGCCGTAATAGGAAGAGACAGAGGCGATGACAAATGCGAAGAAGATTGATTTGATGATGGAGTAATACACATACCATTCAACGAACCAGTACTGAATACCGTAGATGTAGGTTGATGGAGTTATGAGGTCGGTTGCAAGGCTGACAAAAAAGCCTCCGATTAAGCCGCTAAACATGCTCCAAACGACCAGAAATGGAATAAATAAGACAAATCCTGCAATTTTGGGTAGTATGATGTAGTTTGCGGAGTTGACCCCCATGATATCCATGGCGTCAATTTGTTCGGAAATACGCATGGTACCGATTTCGGACGCGATGTTGGAGCCAACTTTACCGGCCAGTATCAGGCATAGAATGGTAGAGCAAAATTCCAGCAAAAGGGTGTCGCGGGTTACCAGTCCGGTGGTGTATCTGGGTAACATCGGATTTTCAATGTCCATCTGAATTTGCATGGTCATTACCGCACCGATGAACAAGGAGATGATCAGTGTAATGGGAAGGGAATTCGCTCCCAGTTTTTCGACCTCTTTGAAGGTCTGCCTGAGAAACAGTTTCCACTTTTGAGGAACTGCGAAAGTTTGATACATTAGTATGCTGTATCTTCCGACGTGTTGCAGTAGATTCATTCAGAATTTTGTTTGTAAATGTTATTCAACCTTTTGGCCGGGCCTGGACTGGCCGGAGGGTATGCTCCGGTAGCCAAATGTCCCAAATGGCTGATTTGGAATGCAAATATACTTTAAACCTTTTAACGGGCGCGTTTTTTCCAATGACTTTTAGTACTTTTGTGGCCAAAACGAGCGTGTTATACCTGCAAATCCCTTTTGGGAAAAGGTACATGCGGCTTTGGACAAACTGAATACATCACATTACTATGCCGGAACAGGAATTGGTGCTGCGCACTGAAAATTTGGTTAAACGTTATCGCAATCGTACGGTAGTGGATCATGTATCCATAGAACTGCACCAAGGTGAGATTGTAGGTCTCCTTGGACCGAATGGTGCTGGTAAGACCACGACCTTCTACATGACAACCGGACTGGTCATTCCCAATGAAGGACGCATCTTTCTGGGAGAGACCGATATTACGGATTATCCTGTTTACAAGCGTGCACAAAGCGGTATTGGATATCTGGCTCAGGAAGCTTCCGTTTTTAGAAAAATGACGGTGGAAGACAATATATACTCGGTGTTGGAGATGACCAAGATGACTAAAGCCGAGCAAAAAGAAAAACTGGAAAGTCTGATCGCTGAATTCCGTCTTGAAAAAGTTCGGAAAAATATCGGAGACCGTTTGTCCGGTGGAGAGCGACGCCGTACGGAAATTGCTCGTTGTCTGGCTATCAACCCTAAGTTTATCATGCTCGATGAACCGTTTGCCGGTGTGGATCCCATTGCGGTGGATGATATCCAGCAGATTGTTGCCAACCTGGTGACCAAGAACATCGGGATCCTCATCACCGATCATAACGTACAGGAAACCCTGTCCATTACAGACAGGGCCTATATGCTGTTTGAAGGAAAGATCCAGTTTCAGGGAACTCCTCCCGAACTGGCAGCCAATGAAATTGTCCGTAGGAAATATCTTGGCGTCAATTTTGAGCTAAAAAGAAGAACGCACCGTTAATTTTTAACAGTGCGTTTTCTTCGGATGCTTTTTGTTTGCTTAAATGTACTCGTCCCCTTTTTTTAACTGAGCGTCGATGACGAATTGACGTATTTCCTGCTCATTTTCTTTCTTGCAGATCATCAGTACGTTACCGGATTCGGCAACGATGTATCCGTCCATTTTATGTAATACGGCCAGCTTGCCTTTTGGCAGAGAAATCAGATTGTCATGGCTGTCGTATAGCATCGCATCGCATTTGAGGACGGCGTTCTGGTTTTCGTCCTTTTCGGAAAGGTCGTGCAGGGAGCCCCAGGTGCCCAGGTCGGACCAACCAAAATCAGCGGTCAGAACGTAGATGTTGGAAGCTTTTTCCAAAATGCCGTAATCGATGGAAATATTTGGGCATGCAGGAAAAATATGGTCGATGAATGCTTCTTCCTGAGGCGTGTTGAAGTATTGCTGTCCGCTGTTGAAGCGGCTGGCAATGTCAGGCAACAACTCGTCGAAGGCTGTGAGTATGGTCTGCACATTCCACATGAAGATGCCCGAATTCCACATGAACTCGCCACTTTCTAAAAAGACCTTGGCCAGTTCTTTGTTGGGCTTTTCCGTGAAAGTCTTGATCTTGGAAATGTTATCCAGCTTTTCCGCGTCAATCTGTATGTATCCGTAACCGGTTTCCGGACGGTTCGGCTTCATACCCAAAGTCAGAAGAGTCTTATGCTTTCCTACAAAATCCAGTCCTTCGCGCACTCTTTCAAGAAAATCCTTCTCGTTCAGGATCAGGTGATCGGAAGGGGCAACGACCATGTTGGCTTTGGGATTGACGGCTCTGATGCGGTTTGCAGCGAAAGCGATGCATGGAGCCGTGTTCCGGCGCTGAGGTTCCAGCAGGATCTGGTTTTCTTTGAGTTCTGGAAGCTGCTCCAGGGTCAGCTCCTTGTACTTACGGTTGGTGACAATGTAAATATTCTCAACGGGTATGATTTGACTGAATCGATCAAATGTCTGCTGCAAAAGGGAACGTCCCGTCCCAAAGAAATCGAGGAATTGTTTGGGATAGGTTGAGCGGCTGGCTGGCCAGAAGCGGCTTCCAATACCGCCACTCATGATTACGCAATAACTGTTCTTCATAGGAAATATAATAGATTGGGCGTTCCGGTATAAAAGGGCATGAGTCGTTTGTTTGGTGGTGACCACACTCTTTTTACTCAAAACGATTGTTTAATAATCGTACATATAGCCCAAAGATAACGAAATCGGCAAATACGAACCAATATTTCTTAATTATTTCTTTTTTTGTTGGTTAAATTCCTGGTTCCTCCGCCCTTTTGTAATTCTGCTTTTTCGCGCTCTTCTTTCTGGCTGGGCTCCCAAAGTGTTGTTCCCATAGCATTCAATTCATTTTCAAGACGTTTTTGCTCGGATTTGATGGCTTCCGGAGTTTTGCAATAGTCCCAGATGGTTTGGTTTTTTAGGTTGGAGACCTTATAGATTTCACCTTCGTAGCGGCGCTGGTTGAAAAAGTCATAGACACTTAGGCGACTGGCACTGTTCTTGTCGTCTGCAGCTACAGCCATTTGTGCCAGGTAGGGCTTCAGCGATTCAAAAGGAATCCAGAACATTGGGTGACGGCGGGTTTCACCGGTTTCGTCTTCGCGTATCAGGACTGGGCACAAGGCCAGGGTTCTGACTTTCATGGAAGAGTTTCGTTGATCCAGAAACCATATTTCCTTTACGTAAAAGAGGCTTACTTCCTCACTTGGAATGTCAATGGCGTTGATCTCGAAAATACTTGCGTTCGGTTTTTGGGGATCGGTTTTTTCCTTGTAGGGAATTTCAAAACGTTTCAGCAGATCCTTGAACTTGATAGCGTATTCCGGGGTGAACAATTCCCTTCCATCCAGATACTCATAGGCTGTAATCTTGTCTTTGGCCACCAGAGTGAATATGATAGAGAAGAGATTCATCTGTTCTTCGGAAGGTTCGACAGGGTAGTAGAGGGCTCCGTTCTGGCCGGCCTTCAGGTCAAGCATACGATAGACTTCACGCATCCAAAGCATATCTTCCCCCCTGATCTGTTCCACGGCAGGAGCATTGGCTTTGGCCAGTGTCGTTGCAATCTGGTAGGCTCCATTCTCTTTGGCCGATGCCGGTATACTTTGGGCATTCAGGTCTGTCGTTTTGCCCAAAAGCAGGAAGGAACCGATGAGGAGTATACCTTTTATTTTTTTCCTGTACATCTTATTGTCGTTTAAGTTGGTTTAATTGATGATAATTTCCATAGGTGCCAGTATTTGTTCAACATGATCTGGCCCTACAGCCCTGATGTTGGATATCCAAAGACGTTTTCCACGTGAAAGGTTTCGGATTTGAGTGTCCTGCCGGTCTGAAAATCTGGAGCCCTGCGATATCTCCATCAGTGTGTTGCCCATGGAGTCGTATATCAGAGTCTGGAAAGATAAAACCGTGAACTTGATGTCCAGAAGATCGTCATCAAGGGCTGCAATAATACCGGGAACGGCCAGCAGTTTTGCCTTGCTAAGACCTCTTCCTCCCTTGTATCGTCGGGTAATACCATTGTTGTCCTGATATTCAATGAAGGCTCTTGGCTCAGGAAGAGGCTTCACCCTGAAAGGAGTCTGGGCTACCTGTTGCTTATGCCCATCCATGGTTGCGGTGACCGTAATGACGCAGGCTTTGCCTATGGCCGTTGGCCGGGCTATCCAGTCATATCCCGAACGGGTGAGAGAACCATTGTTGATGGAGGCACTGATCTGGTTGCCGGGTACTCCAGGTACGGAAATGCTGACTTTATTGTTGATGCCGGCGTACAAGACA